>Ga0307515_10016064_pt1 | contig 13739 bp, 17 predicted proteins | sample 17_EM_MG_FD_194513 | JGI IMG/M metagenome (GOLD analysis project Ga0307515, IMG submission 194513) | Populus trichocarpa ectomycorrhiza microbial communities from riparian zone in the Pacific Northwest, United States - 17_EM | ecosystem: Host-associated > Plants > Roots > Unclassified | place... | reverse complement strand
ATGACGCTAATATTTACAATCATTTTCTCATAAAAACAAAAATCATTCATCAATTTATTAATTGATTTGTTGATTGCTACATGAAAACTCCATTTCAAAGTATTCAATTTCAAATCATATGGATTTTTCGTATTATGCTATTGCTATTTTCTTTATAAATTGTATTATACTTCATCATTCTTTCATAGATTTTAAAAATAATGTAAGAAATTGTGTATTCTATTTTTATTAGCATTTCTCTTGAAAAATAATAGTTAGATATGAAGGATATTATTTTCAGTTTTTGTTAACATAACTTCACCAAATCTACTCAAAATTTAGAGCAAAATGCAATCTAAGAATGTTATATTAATAAAATAGTTTACAAGAGAGAAAATTCATATATTAAAAAATTCATCAAGACAAAATCTCTTGAACAAATGTTTTTTTTAATAATAATTTTAGTGTAATTTCTTGAGTACATTGGGAGGTTAATGCATTACTAGTTATTTAACACTATGAAATAATAATAAATAAAAAAAAACTATTTGGAAAGCTATTAAAAATGTTATATGGATTTCTCTAAAATAGCGTGTGCTCCAATATTCTCACCATACCAATTTTAATATCTCAAGCTATCTTATGATTGTAAGGAATACTCACAATTTAATATAATTCTAAACTTAGTACCCATAATTCACCAAGATTCTCAGGTTTTGTTTCTCTTTGTTAACTTCCTCTTGATTCTCTTAATTTTGTTGTTCATGCTGTAAACTCTTTCCAAAACATCTTGAATCAATTTAAATTCAGATAATTCATAACTCCATGATCAATCTCAGCATCACAATCCTTCGTACCAAACTTGACAAGGACAGAAATTTGTAAATAGCCAAAAAAAAAAGACTTAAATCTTTAGTTCATTGGGTGTGACTACGATTTATGCCCAACCTTCTTTCAGAAAAGACATTGGTGGAGGTAAGTTGTTTGGAACATTGTCACACCATGTTGGCCAGCCTCAATTTAAATTGAAACAATACTTGAAAGCAATCAAAAACAAAGAACTCACCCTGGATGCTCTTATAATCCAAGTTCGGATTCAAAAGGAAGCTCCTTCGTTGCCTGTCATAGAAATGGAAATGGAATACAGGGGGAGAATATAGTGCATTAACTTGCTGCTATTTGGTTGTAAACTAACCTGTAATCTATTTGGCCCTGAAATTCTGCAAGTTTTGACTTCCAAAGTTGGACCTGACGACTCAACTGTATTATGCAATATTCAAAACTGAGTAGAAATTAAAAATCCAGATAAAAACAATTTCAAATCCCATTGTTTGATGAATATAGTAGTTGGGGCGGGTTTGAGTCCCCATGGATATAAATTACTCTTACAAATGCTGTGTCTTGGACAAATATCCTCTTACCATCAATTTGAAGTCCCAGTACTCTCACTACAAACTAGAAGCTAGTTTAGTTCCTTGCAGTGGGGAATTGTCCCATGATGCAAGAACCCAGCAGGGGTCAAGACCATGCTTCAACATGGTATCTACCATCCTTTTCCAATCTCCTAAGCTGCAAAACAGCAGTTTCCCTCGAAACTCCAGCCTCTTTGGATATAATTTCCTCCAAGGCTGACATTACATCTGAAGGCATTTTGGTTGATGAACCAGAGACGTATATTGAAGCCCCCTCCACTAACAAATTCCAAACCCTCTGGCTCTGTTCCCGCATCTTATGCTGCACATAAACTTTTTGTGGTTGATCTCTTGAGAAGGCTACATAAAACCCTCCACCCCTTGCTATGGATAGCGGTCCACTGTTTTGTGCATGAGACAACCAAAAATCCTTGTACAAGAAGTCATTCTCCTGATTTCGACAACCAAAGAACAACATAATAGGAGCAGCTGAGCCGGACATGTCTTGTATGGCTCTTTCCTCTACAAATCCACGAAAAGGAGCGCAGCCTGTACCAGGCCCAACGAGTACAAGGGGAATTGATGGTGGTGGAGGAGGAAGGGAGCCTTTGCAAAACCATGCTGGAATATATACACCTGTTCATTCAAATAAAAGTTATTGTATAACAGGTGACATAGATCGCTCAATTGGAAAGTTTCAGTTGCATTTTAGCATACCCATACCATCTTGTGGATCAAGTCCAGCTAGCCACGTAGAGCAGAGACCAGTTCGCTTCCTCTTAAAAGGAGTTGTCCATGAAACTACATTCACAGTCAAGTGCACTTGATTGGGGTGAGCTGAAGGGGAAGAAGAAATGGAGAAAGCCCTTGTTTTCAATGGAGGAACCAACTGCACCAGCCACTCAAATGGCATTTGCACAGAAGGGAAATCTTCCAGTACCTATATTGAAAAGATACAATCAAGTCCTTGCAAGGAGCCACTGGAGCCACTAAACTATCCTAACATGTAAAAATGGAGCAGATCAACTCTGATAAACTATTTAAAATGCTGGAGCTTCTCCTGCATCCTTTGAGAGAGGACAAACCTAGCATTGTAAAAGGTCAAAGTTCCTATTACCGTTAACCTAGTAATTGACCAATTAAGAAAAAGCAGTATGTCCTATTTGCATAGCTTAATTTACATACTACAGTTGTTATCTTCGCACAAAAGCCCACACACAGTGTAGATAATTATTCGGTTTTGTTGACTTCAAGTATATTCCTAGAGTAGTATTACATTCAATAGAAGCACATCACAGTAAGATCTAAAAGAGAAACTTAATTTAAGTGCGTGAGGTTTTATTTCAGCAAAATAAACTGATAACATATACCAACATTGTGAAGAAATGAATGTCAACAAAAGATGCTCAACAAATAATGCACAATGCACCATCAATTATGTGCAATAACTCACCTCTAGAACAGTTCTTCGTTCCTTCTGGTTGTACTGGTAAAGATCATCTCTTCCTTCAGGAGAGGCGAAATATTGAAGTCTCTCCTTTTCATGTTCGGCTGTTGCAAAATAACTCATCACCTGAATGAGAAAAGGATTGTCAGTATAAGACAACAGAATAGCACAGGCTTGTGGCAACACCACAACAATCAAAACTGAGCTAGCAAGGAGCATGAATATAAGATTCAATTAGCAAAAATACATGACTTTCTTAATTTCTTTCCTTCAATTGAAAGGAAAAAATTCCAATTACAAAGCTTCAACCTTAATTTCCATTAGAACCATTGATTAGGGGAAACCGGCAATGCTAGTTGGAAAATCAGAAATTGTAAGTTGCCTCACTTTATTATACAAGTTGGCAAAGACCAGAGCATAGTGAAGCTGAGCAACTCAAACTCCCAATCTTATCAACATCTATGGTAAATTGCATCTAATTCAATAGAATAGGATAAAAAAAACAAAGAAATATTTTAATAGATCAAACATTTCTTTACCACAGCTAGACATTGGTTATTACACGAGAAAGTTTTGAAAATAATGTAGCTATTGAATGGGGATGAACTACTTTGTGTTGAAACATATGAAAAAGGTGCTGCCACCGAATCTATTTCTCCTTATCATTACTGTTTTGAAATGTCAATTTAAGACAGTTTTAATTATTCATGTAAGAGAAATAGAGTAATTCAAATTTACATGTGCAAGAAAAGTACAATAATAGTTGGGCACCAATTTTGAATTTACCAATATCATTTTCCAAAATACATCTTTTCTTCCATTTTCTAAAGAAAGAACCAAAAGTGCAATCCTAAATAGCCTCTTCCTGTTTAATTCATTTTCCGAGATAATTTTTTCTCTGGCTCAAATGTGATGAGCAGGAGAAAAAGAGGAAATGGAATATAGAGAAGGATTGGAGGAGCAAGTAAAAACAGCATGTTACATAAGATGGCATCTTTTGTTTGCTTGAAGATAGAAGAACAAAAAACATACAGCATCCTTGCCTCGAAGAAATAGCGCCTAGGGGAAGCTGATGCAATATCCATGGTCAATTCCACGAAAGTTTTCAATTTTATAGGGACTTTGTAGTCATTGCCTTCAGCATCACGATGACGACTCTCCATCCCTATAGGATGCACCTGAAACAACATGCATTGCCCATTATTTAGGATAAAGAGTGTGACAGCTATATCGAAGGTGCAAAGTATGACTTGTGCTTCCCCCATAAGCAAGTCAGGGGAAATATGATAAGTAATGAAGTGGTTGATAACAAACAGAATGAAAAAAAGATTTCAGCTTGCAAGTGTTCAGCTCAAACGTACCATAAAGGTTAAGGACTATTCTATTTTGAACTAGTGATTTATCAATCTAAAGGTGCACCAAGAATAATATATTAAAAAATCAATATAGGCTGGAAAATGAAGATGTAATGAACATTAAATGAAAAGTAGGTACTGTTTATGATGTTACAACTGATGATAGTTATTTCTCACATTGTTTAAGTTTCAATACATGATAAACACCTAACACATCTCCAGTTGAGTATGTGATGGTGAGAGCTGAGAATATGTCTACATTGCTGGATAAAGCAATGTGCTGAAGGTAAGCCATTGATGAAGTACCTCTCCAATCCAGTGAGCCAGGGATATGACTCGATTTCAAACTGTTCACTAGTGGCTTGCTTCCTGTTATATGATATTCTAATACCAAGATGCATTAAGAATGCAGGCTACTAAGCCTACAAACTACAATTTTTTTATGTTCATGGAATAAACATAATTTAATAAAATAACTTTCACAAGGACTGCATCTATTTCAACAACTGAGCAAAGATCCTCAGTGAAGTCCTTGATGCAAGAGCAACAAATAAAGGAAATCTCTGCCAACAAGGGAATGACTTACAGTGATGAGAGATTCAGGATTCAAATTACAACACTGAAGGAAAGCATCCACTGCAGCAGGATCTTGACCAGGAAGAACTTCCAGGACATCACCAACTCCATATTCAATTATCTGTGCAGAGGGTAGAGCACACATAAAAGACACCAAATTGAGCTCATTTGATATCAAATTATAATTGAGGTGCTTTGGAATACAAAATCATGTGTGCTCAATCAGAACAAAACAGAGAACTTACAGATGAAACAAACTCAAATTCAAAATGGCGCACATCTTTTCCACAGCCAGCTCTACACAATGGTTGATTCTTGATCTACACAAGTAAGGATAAATGAACAGAGAAATACAGAAGATGCAAAGATGATACAAAGATTGACCAGGCAATTGCTCAAGAGAAAGAGAGGAGATTAGTTCTTTTCGATACTGCTTATCGTTTCAAAATAACCTTCTCAATAGGATGAGAAGGTAATAGGTCAAATTTCCATATGGCTAATTAAATCAATTAGAGAAAGAACACTACAGATACAAGTGTCCAGAAACAGATGAAGTAGAGGATGAGAATACTAAAGCCTTCAGCTTTTGAACTACAAAATGTACACGGATTCTGCCATCAACAGAGGCTAAATAAAATGTTGACCAGCAGCCCCTGCTAATAGCAAGAAGCTCCCAACAATTACACAAGTTCTCATGCATGATAGCTACATGACTTTCTGTATAGAAATTGGAGCTTCAAGTATTGGATAGGAGGATTATCACAACAAATTTTATTATAAATTGGTTTGCGTTAAGAGCCAGATGATTTGGTGTTTCAGGTTATGATGACAAGCATTTAAGCTTACCATTTTAAGAAAGCAGTCAGGAATATTCTTGATATGAGAAACTTTTCCAGGAGACATGGAACGAGCTCTACCAGTTTGCATCTGCACATGATCAAGACCTGATATGACCACAAGGCATAAAAACACAAGTGAACAAACCTAATTCTGCAAATTAATTTATTAAAAAAATTGTAAGCAACAAGGCTAAATTTTCCAATTTCCAAGTTAAACTGGGTAGGCAGAACAAAGTGTAAAACTGCACAATTTAATTAGCAAATACAATCATTCATTTTCATTGATAAAGGGAATAAAATGCATGTTTAGTAATATTTATCTTTGATGTTTGTATGGACAGAACATTGGCTATCTGGGGTTCAGTTATATTAGTCATCACATATTCCAGCCAAGGTTTCTAACATGTACAAACTCGATTTCCAACTCCTACATGACATGAATGAGATGGTCAACTATAAATAAAACAAATGGTTAAGGCAGTAATGCCAATAGCCATTGCACTAGCAAGGTGGTAGACACGCATCGCACAGGAAGTATCCCAACCTCAAACCCTGCAACAGCCATATTTATTGACACAGAAAAAATGGTTTTATTCTTGAATAAAAAATGGTTGTACCCTGCAATCACTAGGCTGAAAAACCAGCAAACTCACACACATATATTAACCAAAACATGTTTTTTTTTCCTTTTCTACATTCACAGTATCTCCACCAGATATTTTCCAACTCATCACACAGAAATGTGCATAAACCCCCACTAAAGCGAATAATGCATTCAGAGCATACCTTGGCCCTTGCAATGGAATGGCATTCAATCACAAGAATATATAACAAGAAACCATATCCAAAATGTAGAAGCATTAAACAAAGACAATTGGTAATTGTAATAGCTAAAAACAAAATGCATAGCCAAACAACTGAATTACCTGGAGCAGAAGATGATTGTAAGTCCACCTTGTCAATTTCATGATATGTTATTTGAAATTTAGGTTGATTGATGAGTTTTGTATCTGATATCACAAAATCTGGACCATTTGGGAAGAATTTAGGGTTAATCTGATACAGCATGCTCCACAAGGATGACATCCAAGGATCCAAAGCACCTTCATACCTAAAAACGAAACCCCGCATATTAGATATCTTAATTTCATCTCAATTCAACATCATGCTTTATTTAGGAGAAAAACAAATGCTTTGTTCACAACAAAGGATGAAAACAGGAGAAATTGTAGTTGTAGGTGCTGCTAGTTTCTATCCATTAATCTTGTAACATCTAAATAATCAGGAAGAATAAACTGTTCATTGTGCTAACAAAGCCTAAATCCTTTTCTATTGTGATGTAATCATACCCTGAAGGATGCTGATCGTCTCCTAAACCTCTTTCAACAACAGCTGTTGCCCCAAGATCTGAAATTCTTCTGTCAAGCTTCTTTGCCACAAACTGCAGCCATAGCATGCAATACAGATCTGTGATAAAAAAAATTACAGGAAAAAAGAAACTTGTTTCCTCATGGGTTATTGAATGGAGGATTACAAGAATGATACTGCCTTATGATTCTATAGAGGACAATCCTAGTAATTTGAGCAAATGATGGGTTATCTGATTAGAGACACCTCCTAACAATAACAAGGGCTGGAAGGTATAAAAATATAGGAACCTCAAAGTGAGCCATTCATTAAAATCAAAGTTCTTATCTTTCACAATTTAAGTTGCAATGGAATACACAGACACACAGACACTTTTCTTAGTAATTGACCCTTCAGAATGTAACAGATAAATCATTACTGCATGATACAAGTCCTAAAGGACTTCAACATATTTCAAAAAAGTCAAGGTATAATGAAAAAACAATGACAGATAAACTCAATATCCAAGTTGAATTTGAGTAAACAGGGAAAAGAGTGAAATAATGAATGTAACTCTCAGAAATTGCAGTCACTTTTTCATAAGTCAAAAAATGTCAAAGAAATGAACCGCCAGATTCATCTATAAAAGAAGGGGTCTTTAAATATAATTCATAAAGCAATGCCATTTGAACTATGTTTCTCAACATACACTATTTTAGATCCCTAGTTGAGGTGGGGAATCAAAAAGGTGTGAATTGAAAGAAAAGTTAACGACCACACAGAATGTGCATTCAACATTCCGGAAGATTACCTTGGTCCACTGTTACTACAAGCATTATGCAGCCTATATTAAATATAAGAACTACTTTTGTTGGAATGTATATTTTCAACATTCATCCTAACCACATGCATACAGCCCCTGATTTCCAAATGTTGTGAACCGTTACACATTCCCCCACATAGAAACATAGTAGAGGAACCTTGAAAAAGATGTAAATACTTGTAGAACTAGAACAGTTATCAGTAATCTTTCAACCATTCAAAAATCAAATCTTCTAGCCTGCATGATATGATAAAGACTCAAGTGCCTAACAGAATCAATGAAATCATACTGCACAAAAGACATTAATATATCTAAACAGAAGATGCACATCATTCATTTGTAGAGAAAATAACATTACTTATCAAATATTAAACAAAAGTTACAAGTAATTACATTATATTTCTGGTAGCCAGAATCACCCAATCCGAAAACAGCATAATGAACTCCTTCCAGCCAATTCTTAGCAATATTTCTCAGCAGAAGATACTTCCAAAACGACTACAGGCACATATTGAAACAAGAATTAGGAACAGAGACCTTCAAGCCTCTTTACCAAACAGATAAATAAAATTCTAAAGAAAATTTCAATCAACCTTCATGGAATCTGGTGTATCTCCTTGACCTGTGGTGGAAACAACAAAAATTACAGTGTCCTCATGAGGTAAAGAACTCTGAAACAGTAAAAATTAAAATTCTGGTAAGCATTTCTCTCAAACCATCAGAGAAAATTAGGCAAACTAGAAGAACTCCTTTAAGACAAAAAAAAAATCCAAATACTAAATTACTAAAAAAAATCCAATTATACTTTCTTTCACTTTCCTTCATTTTCTCTATATAAAAAATCTGAAATTCAGAGTAAAATCGTGCTACCATTTCAAAAACGCATAAGAAAATTTCCTTTCACTTTCCAACAAACAAACACAAAATCAGAGATTGACAGGAAACTTTCCATTATTTTTCAAGCATAGTTTCAAACTTTCTAGGAAACAAAAAATTCAAATTTTCTCATACTTTCTCGTATTTTCTCTGCGATCAAGAAAAATTCCTTCTTAAAAAAAAAAAAAAAAAAATTACAGCATAAAAATCGTCGATAGAGCGAACAGAGGCGGCGCAGCCTCGTCGCTCGGCTTCGCGGCCAATACGCTCCGCCGCATCCAAAGCGTTTCCGGTTTGAGTAGCGTATAGTATCAGTAGCTTTGCTGGTTCCTTTTCCATCACTATAAAACTCAACAATCAATTACTGTGAAGGAAAAACCAAATTAATTTATGCTTGTGGAATTTGAAGAGCTGAGGAGAAAGGAAAGGAGGAGGGTATCATTGTGGGCCGCGTTGGACCCAGTTTTCAATTTGTGTATGGATCTTATGCCCTGGCCCAAATGATGGATTTACGGGTGAGATTTCTTAGGTTTCTAAAACCTTGTAATCTCTAAATTAAATTCAATTTAAATATATGTTTGTAATTATTTTAAGTATCAAAAATTGAATAAAATTGAATTTTTAAAAATACTATAAAAATAATTTAGATATTAACTCTTCTAATTTACACAAAAAGTTTATATAAAACTAGATTTTCTAAAATATTCATAGTTTTAATTTCTTTTTAGAGAGACATTTAAGAAATAAAATGAATGTGATAAGAGTAATATAAAAAATAAAATAAATATAATTCTATCTATTTCAATTATGTGAATTAACTTATTTATCAATTAAATTCAAATTAAACACTACAATTAAATTTAATTATAGTAGAGAATTGATTCTAAACAACCGGTAAATGCTTTTATAAATGAAGAAGGTATATAATTTTTTTTCTTTTATGATAAGGTGTTGTAGCATTAGTTTAATCGTACCTTTGTTCTCAATCAACTAGTGGAAATGCATCATAGGAGTAAAGAAAAGTTTTGCTTCATCTCTTGGATACTTATCAAAATGGGATAGAATAAACGCAAGAATGTGAACTCTAGAGGTGCACATTTCAATTTTTTGAAGGTTTTTGTAGTTTAATAATAGAGCTGAGCAAGCGTTGTATTGCTGAATTAGAATTTTGGATAGTTTTAAGGAATGCTATGATGAAAAATCTTGGTTTCGTCCGGGGAAGGGCTACATTTACTAACATTACTTTAAATATATTATCGGTCGACATTTATAATAAAACATATTGTTTTTCTAGTTTTTAGAATTGCACGTATCTTTCTTTCAACCATGAACTTATGCAACTTTAAACACCAAATAATTAATTATGTCTTCGGGCTCCTAATTATTTAAAGGCAAAATAGTTAAGATTAATAATTTAATTTATTTTCACATGTACTCCAAAAAATATAATTAAATTTAATTATGTGATTTAATATTTTATTCTAGACATAAAAGTTATAATAGTTGATCGATTAAATTCGAATCATATGTTGAATTTAATTTAATTTCACATGTGATTTGATTCTAAATAGGCTTAAGAGATTTTCAATTCAAACATCTTCTTCGTGAAAAAAAATAATTTCCAAACTATAACATATGCTTAGTGAAATTTTGTCTCAATTGAATTGTCGAAGTTTGATAGGCCAAGAAGATCTGAACGAACCCTTAAGAAGAATCCCAAGTTTTTAGTTTGAGTTAGACCAAGTCTAAACCTTCTATTTTATTTTATTCTCTACGGTTATTTTGCACTTCTACTCATTCAAAGTTGTTACAACTTATTTCCTTGAAATGAAGCTAATTAGTTTCTTGAGTTGAAGTTGATCTGTTAAGTTTAACTCTATTTATTGGAACGTTAGCAATGATTAAAGAATAATAATTTTCTTACAAATACTTGTGGTTTAGCTTTCACCCAAAGAAAGTAAGTATTCATCAAAATTATTTATAGTGCTTGATCGGGACCTATTATTGGTATTAAAGCACAGTTACAATGGCATCCAACAAAGAGAGGACCGAGGCTTTGAAGGCTGAACTCGGTGGAGTTCAAAATGGAATTCAGTGACTAAAGTTAGGTGTAACTAATAAGTTGCACCATTTGGAGGAAACCATCAACAAGCTATCAGAAGCTTTTCTTTCAACTAGAGAAGTCTTTGGCAACAACAACCATTGATGAGACAGATCTTTCCATTCGCATCGAGAGTAGAACGATGGTAATAGACACATTTTATTTTCCAAGATGGTGAAGTTGGCATTTCAAAAATACTCTAGAGAAGATCCGACTGGATGGTTTAGCAGAGTAGCTCAATTCTTTGAATTTCAAGGCACAACCAATAATCAAAAGGTATCTTCAGCATCTTTCCACCTTGAAAGGGAAGTTAATCATAGGTGGCAATGGATGCGTCAAACCTACCAAGAGGAAGGCTGCTTGGTGACCTGGAGTTCTTTGAAAAGGAATTGTTGGCTTGTTTTAGACCGACAAATTGTGAAGATTTTGATGAAGCTCTATCCAGAGTTTATTAGGTTGGATCCTTTCGTGTTTACCAAAAAGAGTTCAAGAGGTTAGGCAATCGAGTTCACAGTTGGATATAGAAGGCTCTTGTTGGCACTTTCATAGGAGGATTGAAATCTGAGATCGTTGATGGAATTTGACTGTTCAAGCCCTAAACATTAAAGGAAGCCATCAGCCTAGAACAAATGAGGGATGAACAAATTACCGAAACAAAAAGGTTCACACAACCTCCATTGCTGAACTGTGTACCTACCACCATCACTCTAGTGAATTGTTCTACCCCAACAACAACACCTAAGAGATTGAGTTAGGATGAAATGCAGAAACAGAAAGCATAAGGGCTTTGTTTCAACTGCAACGATAGATTCACCCTATGATACAAGTGTCAAGGACCTCAACTACTCTTTCTTAAGTGCCAAACCAACAACCAAACCAAAGAATACGAGATGGAGGACGAAGAGTTGCAGATGGCAGATACTTTAAGAGATCAAATCGAACTAGAAATCTTAATACATGCATTAACCGGTTGGACATCCCCACAAACCATACGAGTAGTAGCTACCATTGGGTCTTAAAACATGATGGTGTTAATTGATAGTGGATCCATTCAAAAAAAAATTGAGTGAGAAAATAGACAGTTTACTTCGACTTCCAGTAGTACCAATAAATTTGTTTAATGTCCGTATAACAAATGGGGAAAGACTATTCTGTCAAGGTCGCTTTTATGAGGTACAAGTGAATTTACAAGACAATACTTTTTCACGCACCCTTTATTATCTACCCTTAGCAGGATTTGATATGGTGTTAGGCATCCAATGGTTGGAGATGCTAGGTTTCGTTGTCTGCAATTGGAAACAATTAACCATAGACTTCCACTAAGAAAATTAAACACAAAGATTACAACGAATTAACCAACCTATTTAAGAAACATTATTGGCGTCAGTTGTGAAAGAAATGTGCTAAGACCAAATGTTTTTTGCCATCTATCTACAAGCTGCTGAGAAGTCCACATGGGTAGACATCAGTCCTAAAATGCAACAAACATTGAAGGACTATGCAGATGTGTTCTAGGAACTAACCATGCTACCACCCTTAAGAGATATTGACCATCACATTCCTTTCAAAGAAGGTACTCAACCCATCAATATGCGACTCTATAGATAAGCATATTTAAAAAAAAACAAAGATTGAAAAACAGGTCCAAGAAATGCTCAATTTGGGAGTCATTCAACCTAGTTTCAGCCCATTTTCATCTCCTTTTTTGTTGGTAAAGAAGAAAGATAGCACTTGGCGATTTTGCATAGACTATCAGACACTAAATTCATCCACCATCAAAGATCGATTTCCCATCCTTACCGTAGACAATATGCTAGATGAGTTGTATGGGGAAACCTATTTCACCAAACTAGACTTGCGAGCTGGATATCATAGGTACGAGTATATGCTCTTGATATTCTAAAAACTGCCTTTTAAAACCTATAATGGCCATTTTGAGTATCTAGTTATGCATTTTGACTTATGCAATGCCCTTTCCACCTTCCAACCTATTATGAATTCCATATTCCATCATCATCTTCGCAAGTTCATACTAGTCTTTTTTTATGATATTTTTTTTTATAGTCCTACCTGGAAATCACATATAGAACATGTTAGAACCACATTAGATATCCTGAAACAACATTTGTTTTTCATTAAAACAAGCATATATGATTTTGGAAAACACGAACTGGAGTATTTGAGCCATATTATGACACATCAAGGGGTAAAGGTAGACAATAAAAAGATTAAGGCCATGGTAGCTTGGCCACAACCTATTAATATTAATGAATTGCATGGATTTTTAAGCTTGATAGGTTATTACCGAAAATTTGTTTAGAATTATAGACTTTTGATTTGTCCCCTTACTAATCTCCTCAAAAAAGAAAGCTTTTGATGGACTGACAAAATAGAGGGTGTATTCAAACTGCTCAAGCAAGCCATGACAACTACCACGACTTTAACCATGCCTAATTTTAGTGACTCTTTCATTGTTGAAACTGATGTCTCAAATGACGGAATCGACACTGTCCTTACTTAGCAAGGTCGACCAATTGCATTCATGAGTCACGCTTTAAGAATTAGTAAATGAGCATGGTCCATTTATGCCAATGAAATGCTCACGGTTTTATAAGCAATTCAGACATGGCGACCTTATCTTTTAGGCAGAAAATTCTTCATTCAAATTGATCACAAGAGTCTCAAATATTTCATAAAGCAACTTGTGGCCACTCCCGAACAACAAAAATAGGCAGCAAAGCTTTTGGGCTATGACTATAAAATTCTTTACAGGTCAGGACGTGAACCCTCTCTCACCGCCCTAACAACCATTTTCTTAATCCTTTGTTTGTTCCACAAGTTACTCTTTGGGATGATAAAAGAATGGTAGCAAAAGATAATCTGTATATCCAGCAAGTGAGCCACCAATAAACTGCAGATCTTACTGGTCCATACTCAATAAAAAATGGTGTATATATATATATATATATATATATATATATATA
>Ga0307515_10016063_pt1 | contig 13740 bp, 7 predicted proteins | sample 17_EM_MG_FD_194513 | JGI IMG/M metagenome (GOLD analysis project Ga0307515, IMG submission 194513) | Populus trichocarpa ectomycorrhiza microbial communities from riparian zone in the Pacific Northwest, United States - 17_EM | ecosystem: Host-associated > Plants > Roots > Unclassified | place... | reverse complement strand
AAGTGAAGAAGGATATCCAAGAAAGGTGAAATGTTCTCATATGAGGGTTAGCAAAAGAGAAAATCTTGAACACTTTGGCCTTGTGCTCAGAATCAACTGGCAAGGCAAAATTTGCTGTTGTATCTGTCGGGACTGTAGGAGAGGCAACCGAAAAGGCAAAGGTTTGTTCTTTGCCTGTCACTCCATGCATGGAACTACCCGGGGAACCTTCAATATCGCCCATTTTGTATTTTTCTGAATCTCTGTCTGGAATAGGAGAAAGGGAAGGGAAGACACAGAAGAAGTGATCAGATCAAACGCTACTTAAAGCTGTTTTGATGTTGTGTATGGGAGGAAAAGTGTAGAGTATTTGTAGTGTGGCAAGGGTTAACATTTGGGAGTGTGTGCTGCAATTTGTACTTTAAGGATCTGTAAGGGCCAAATGAGATTCCATTGGTTGAGAAATATTAAAGAAACAGATATCTATAGAATCCACTTCGCCACATCAGGTTCTGAACAGAAGAAGTCTCATGGAGTATCCCAAAGGATAAATGGGCCCACTAGCTCTTAATTTGAAAACTCTTCAAGAGGTAAGTAACCTGGTAATGCCTACTAATTACAAGTGATTATGTTCATACTTGCTCAACTTCCCTCCAAAAGTCAACTTCATTCCTAAATATGAATCCTAAAGCACAGTTGAGTGCGAGACGTGAATCCTGAAGGCACCCTATTGGACAAATTGGAAGTAGCATTCGAGGTAGAATAATCCGTGTCATATATTTGCATATCTAGCTAGATGGTAAGGTGAATATAGTTATTTAAAAAAAATAAAAACATGTAATTTTAAATAGAATATATTTATTTATTTATTTGTATTTGATCTTTTTATATCTCTAAAGGGATCAATAAAATTATAGGTTAATTAACATATCTGATCACTAGGGTTTTGTTAAATCAATTTCTAAACTTGTTCGAAATAAATCCAACCTGTGCTAGGTTTTGGATTAGAAGATTACTGAGCTAATCATTGAGTTGGTTAAATAACCATGATAAATAGATAAATATTCAAATTTTACTCCTGTCTTAACTTTAATTTCTTCGTTAACAAAAACAGGAATATCTATGATCATGGGCTGATAGTCATCTTGAACCAAGGTCATAGTTAGCGTGTACGGCATCCATCTTGATTCAACAACGACCCCAACTGGCCTGTTAAAAGCCACCATTAACAGTTTGATTCACAGAGACTAGCGTAAGCTTTCTTTGATTAAGGGAGTGCTCACCTCATTGCATGTGGATATTATCGATTTAAATATTTCCTCTTAATTATTATGGTATCTGCGCGCATCTCTTTCAAATTTGCTATGTGACATCGATCCTTGATGGATCCATCTATTGGCAACAACTTATTACATAGAATTTGAGAAAATGTCAAAAAGACTGCATAAAACTGAACCTGGATACTTTACTAGTGTTATTGCCAACACAGTAACCGACCTGAGGGATTTATTTAATAGACTTGGATATTTCTTGTAAATTGCAAGTCAACCAAGCCCCATATAAAATTTAAAGTCCTCCTATCATCCTCTTCAATTCCAAATCAATTGTTGAAACTAAGACCCTAGATGAAGGTTTTAAAATGCACTTTATTTGGTTTACCATGGCCTACAATCTCCTCCAACTGGCGCATGGTCAGAGGAAACATATTTTCTTATTCTAAAAGTGCAATTTTCTCCCCTCCTTGTAGTCCACTTGCCAGTTTCCTGGAGATAGAAAACATATCATACAAGCTTGCATTACCCTTTCAAAAGCTCTTAGAGTTTTTTGGTATATTATTTTCAGGGTAGTTGGGACAAGACGACTTTCTTGTATGGTTGGAATTCGCTGGAAATGAAGGGGGAGTACCTTGAAAACCTGTTGTGTGCATTATTTTAAAGCTTGGAAATTATGAAACGACAGTCTTTGTTCCCATGTTATAAGAGCTCTTGTATTTTTATGTATATGTATATAAGAGCTCCATTATAAGACCTTGTATTGATGATCAAAATGCTCAGTAGAAATCCTATATATAAATATAAAGAGAGAAGAATGTCGGCATGCTTATTTGTTGAATAGCACATATGGGTTCAAGAATGGATTGTAATGGTGTCGCACACACGTTATTATGCGTAGGAGGATAAGTGTGGTTATTGATAAATATATGTGAGTAAATTCCACGTTCCATTAAAGCTGGCAGCTATAGAATCAAATTTATTAAACAAATTATTCTAGAATAACCAATAAATATATTTTATTCGGTGCCGAGAAAACAAATTTATTATTATTTTTAATGTAGAAAGTCATGTTATGATAATTCTAGATTGCTTGAACACCAATTTTGTCGTCAGATAGATCATCCATGTAAAATTGATATGTTAAAAGACTCCTTTTTAGTCTTTTTTCATCAATTTATTTTGAAAAAAAATCATTCCAAAGTTCCAAATAATTATAAAATAACATTAAACATCCAACTCAAATGATATAACCCATATCATAAACATAAAATTTATTTAACAATCAACCCAGAAAAAAAATAAAGGTTGAAGTAATAAAGCAATGGTTTTATGGATTATTAATTTTAAGTTATATAATCCATGAAACTATTGGTTATTAAAAAATCAAATTTACAGTTTTCACAGGGCAAATTATAAAAAAAAAAAGAAGAAAAGAGAAAACCAAACCAAAATCTTTTGGTTTAAACCCGAATAACACTAACCCTATTAGCCAGTTTTGCACTCTCATCCAAGTTAAAATGAGCCCATAGTGAATACATTCAATTTATGCTTGTTTTCTTTATTGTGATAAACACAAATCAAGAGCTGCTAAAAAACAGATTTGCTTTAAGGGTATCTTAAATTTACCACTAATTTTTAGTCAGAAGCTGACAATTACTTCGTAGCTAAATGTTTAGAGGTTAATAAGCCAAATTTTAAGTTGTTTTTGTGTAGTATTCTATGTTTTATTTTAATCACATATTTAAATATGTTTAGTTAATTAATATTTATTACAATTTTGCATGGATTTTATTGAAAATTAAATTTTTTTTACAAAAAATGACATCCAGTAGTTTAAGTTTTGTAGCCACTCATAATGCATCCTACACGATGATGAGAAGACATTGATCCATACAAACCCACCTCCAAAACAGTAGAAACAATTTAGGAATGCTGATGATGCGATCACATCTAATTATGGCCTTATCAATCCACCATAGAAGAACTCATAATATAACTCAACCTTATCAAAAGGGGATAGCCTATGAATACAACGCAATGCATAGACCAAGACATATATCTCTATATTAATACGTTGACTAATGCATTATTTCAATGAATGTAGATATAATGCTACAATAAAGAAACTTTTGTAGCATCTTTCAACTCCATATTCTATTTGTGATACCTGACTGGTAGCTGAAGGAGCAGCACTTGGTAGCCAGATAACCTTCAAGAAATACAATGAAGCTAGACACCGTGAGTACGAAACAGAGCCTTCCTATCAATATGGAGCATTTCCGAACCACAAATGCACATATCCATGGGATAAAGCAAGGCTTTCAAGTTTCATAGTACAAACAAGCTCCATTCCACTCTATGAATGTTGATAGGAATATGAATGGAAACTTCACACAAGTATAGCAATCTACCCTCGTGGCAATATTCAGGTGAAGAGAACTTCAGGGTTCATTAGAACAAACCTAATTCCATCAGCAGCTATGATGCTAGGTAATAAATATTCTTGTTTTGGCTAATCTCGTATTCGAGTCTATCGCACTCAATTCCATCACAACACGGGCAAAGAAAGAAAACCGAATGAAGGTTTATTATACACGCATACCAAATGCTGGTACTACCCCCCTCCTTTGACCATATTTGTATAGCATAAGTACATACGAAATTTGGAAGGCTAAACCTTACATCCCACAATTATAAGAATTGAAACACTCACTTAAAAATTAGATTAGAAAACCAGATCCAATGATTTCTTAAACCAAGAGCTGAAGTTACAAGGTTAGATTGAACTCTACATGGATAATATTTTTATAAGTTCTAAAAGTTTAATAAAGAACATGAAAAAAAGAAGCTTACACTATTCAATTCTTAATCATAAGAAAATTTTGTTTTTTCAATGGTATTCCAACTACTTATATAGCATGACTTACAAAATAAATTCTAATTAGCTAATGGATTTAAATTAAATCCTCATAACTAGCTAATTTAGATTTAAAAATGAATAAAAATAAAATAATCCTGATTAGCTACTAGATTTATATTAACCCACATAATTAACTAATTTAAATTCAAAATGGAATAAAAATAGAGTACAAAGAACATGCTTGAGTTTAATGAGGTCCAATTTATATATTCTAAAGTAGTAACTTTTGAGCCTTATTGAAAGGACTTTTTGATACATGATTGCTATAAAATTTTAATCTTATAGAAAACATGGTCTTTAAAACTTTCTAGAAAAATTTCATTCTAATCTAATGTTTGGATTAAAGTTATGACCATTAATGTAAAAACATTTAACAAGTTCTAGTACGTGTTAAAAAACCTCATCTCTTACTTGGATCATATTGATCAAGACTTAATCCTTTTTTAACTCAACTTCATGATTGATGTTGTCTTAGAAAGAGAATTATCGAAGTTTGCTCGAATAAAATTTCATGAATCATCCATTGAATACCTCTTGGATCCCTTTGTCTCTTGCTCTTGTAATAAGTTCAATTGACACATGCAACGGATCTTGTAGTATTGCTTGTTGATTTTCACCAACAACAATGACAAATTTTGAATGGAAGAGATGAGTGAACCCGAATGCCACCATAGAACATAGGCCTCCTAGTTCTTGATGGAAAGATGGTTGAATCAAATTCTTGATCTAAAAATTTATTTATTTAGTCAAAATCCTAATTTATTTATTTATAAATTCTTGTTTTTTTACAAACCATGTATTTTATTACCAACATTATTTTTGAATCACAAACACCTAAATTTCAACTTATTATTATCAAAAAGCATATTAAAAAAATATTTTGACAACCGATATAACCTTATTTCCAACCTCAAAACAACCTTTAATTAGTCTAAAATTCAAAAATTCAAAAAACAATTATAGACCTTGTTTTAAAGGAGAAAACCACCTTTATTTAAAGTATATTTTGACGCTAAAGAAAACTAGGCTTATGGAATCTTGTACAAAAGTTTCAACCCAATTCATGGTTGGATCAAAATTTATTACCTTTAACATAAGATTATGCATTAGAGAAAAATCTCCTACATCATTGGCTAATGAGATTTGGTTTGCGTGCCTGGCCTTTTATTTTATATATTTTAAAGGAGAATGATATGTTGTCTGCCTGTTTAAATGCCAACCACTAGAGAGGTGCCCAGAAAATTGGGTGATAAACTTTTTAGATCCAAAAACCTATTTCAACATATTTTCACTTGAGAAAACTAATAAACACCCTAAAAGTCTCAAAAACTCATTTTCAACCTCAAAATACCTCTCAATCAATCAATATAATGAAACCAAATTATAATTTTTTTGCTTTAACCCCTATCAATGATTTTAATAAGATTGAAGATGAAAAACACTTCAATGAAACTTCTGTTACTAAAAAAAACTCATTGACACGAAGATTTATTTTTTTGTCACTGAAATGCAGTTAACCAACCATTTTCTCTTTCCTTTCTCATTTTCTAGAGACTTCTTTCTCTTCTCTCAAAACTCGGGGAATAAAGTGTAAGAAATGAAGTTTAGGGTCTAAGTGTAAAAGTGTAAAATTAAAGACAACTAGGATGAAAATGAAGTTTTTATGCAAGAATGGAAATAACATATCATTTTTTATTTTTATTTTGGTCCTTCTTTTTTTAATTGCTTTTTATATTTTTAATTGAAATTTTATTTCATTAATTAATTTGGCCCATAGAAATATTTCCAAATACCTTGAATTTCTAAGACTCTGCAAACAAAATAAAAGCCTCAACACAAAAAATATCACCAACATCACATGCACGGATGAAATTTTTTTTTAAAAAAGTTCAATGAATTCAATGAACAATAGGATCCATACTAAATAAAATTAGAGGAGGCACTCAGTAACGAACAATTATAAAATACCATTCTCTTTTACATGTATTGTAGAACTTTTTATTTTGATAAATTCAATTGGTTTGATAAATCTAGTTTGGTTTTATACTAATGAACTCCATAATTACCAAAACCAAATTTGAATAGAAATATTATTCAATTTCTGGTTTTTTATTTGGTACTAAAACACCGAATTTATTATTATTTATTAATATAGAAAATCATATATGTTATAATTCTTGATTCTTTGAACACCAATCTTGTCATTAGATAATATCTTCCATGTAAAGTCGATAGACTCATTTTAGTCTCTTTTCATCAATTTATTTTGAAAAAACCATTCCAAGATATCCAATCAATTATAAAATAATATTAAACATCCAAGTCAAATAATATAATTCATAAATCATAAACATGCAGTTTATTTAACAATTAAGCCAAAAGAAAAGGGAACGAGGAAAATAGAGGTTGAACTAATAGGCCATAGTTTTATGGATGATTAATTTTAGGTTATTAACCGACATCAAAAAACCAAATTTACGAACCAAGGACTTTCGGTTTAAACCCGAACAGAGATCAACCCTTGCAGCCAGTTCTCCATCTCCATCCTGAATCTGCCATTCTCGTCATGGTCTGGCCACAAGCTGCCAGTTACCTCATATCTCAACGTTCATACGTTGACAAGCTACTAAAGAGAAGATTAAGTAGTTTATATTTTATAACTAATCATAATGCATCCTACTCTATACTGAGAAGACATCGATCCCTACAAACCCAACTTCAAAACAGTGGAAACAATTGAGGAATGCAGATGATTATGGCCTTATCAATCCACCATAGAACTCTGCATAGTATAACTCAGCCTTATCAAAAGTGGATAGAGTATGGATACAACGCATTGCATTGACCAAGACATGGATATGCAATAAGTTGACTAATGCATTTCATGTCATATGATATATAAACATTGCACGGATGGCTCAGAGACAATGTGGAGATAAGGTACATTACGGACGGACTGCTAGATCAGATTATCTACAAGTATTCTTTCAAATTGTGGGCATGCTATTTCTATGGATGTAGATAATGCTATCAATTAAAGAAACTTATCATGAAGATAGTCATGTGGGGTTTTCAACTTTCAACTCCTTATTCTATTCATGATATTCCTAACTGGTAGCCGAAGGAGCAGCACTTGGTAGCCAGATAAACTTCGAGAAATACAATAAAGCTAGACACCATGAGTACGAAACAGAGCCTTCCTATCAATATGGAGTATTTCGGAGCAACAAGTGCACATGTCCATGGGATAAAGCAAATTTTCAAGTTTCATAGTACAAACAAGCTCCACTCCACCATTTGAGTGTTGGCAGGAAGATGAATGGAAGCTTTACAAGTCTAGCAATCTACCCTCATGGCAGAGGTGACAATTTAAGTGAAGAGAACTTCAGGGTTCAATAGAACGAACCTAATTCCAACAGTTGCTGTGATGCGAGACTATAAATATTTCTCGTTTTGGCTAATCTCATATTAGAGTCCATCGCAGCCAATTCCATCACAACATGGGCAAAGAAAGAAAACCTAATGAAGGTTTATTATATACGCATACTAAGTGCTGGCACTACCCCTCCTTTGAACAGGTTTGTATAGCACAACAGTGACAAATTTTGAATGGAAGCGATGAGTGAACCCGAGTGCCACCACAGAACGTGGGGTCTCCCGGTTCTCAATGTAAAGATGGTTGAGAATCACATTCTGTGGCAGTGGAAGCGTTTCAGAAGAGTCTGCACTTGCAGGGTAGCTAAGCAACGAGTGTTGCAGGTGTGGAGGCACTGAAGGTGGGTCCCGTACCTCATCTTCATTCCCTGGATATGCATTGTTGTAACTTGAATCAGGTGATCTAGGAACTTCAAATCCCGCAACAGTCGCATCTTCCTGCACCATGATCAAATTATCAGATCCCAATATAATATCAAAAGCCCCAAAGTGGCAAGTTTTCTACTTACATTATCTTCACTGAATTGGTTGCTCATGTTGAAAATGACAACGCAGATGGTTAACAACACAAAGACATCAAGTCTGCAATGCTCTTAAACCTGAAAACATAAAAATCCCCACATAAGCATCTTAAAACTGTAATTGCAGCACCCAAATATTTAACTATTTGTCACCAGTAAGATTCAACGAAGCAGAGCTTTATTTTATTTTAACAATCTCAAATTTGTTAAGCACGAAATCATTGCCATTCTTTCTTAGCATTCATGCTCATGAAGTTCGATTGGGGATCTCAGTAATGACCTTTCAGCTAACCTCCCAACCCATTCACTTCAAAACTTTCCCACAAAGGAGAGGCTCTAAGCATTCCACAGACACACCGAATCACATTCTTTAACACAGGTGCCAATACATACAGCTACAAAACCACCTTCTATTTGCATTGTGCACCAAAATATGACCCAAAAACAAAAACATAGCTTGACACAACACAAAACCCAATTTCTCCAATGGCACGCAATTCATCTTGTGAACCAAAACTATAGCCGACAATTCAATTAATAAAGAATCTACCTAATAACCATTGTGAATGGCCATAAATTTCATTACCATAACCTTCATCATCCTGACCCATGTCATAAAGAAATGTTACTCTTTTCTTCACAAAAGTAACACAAAATAAACCAAAAACAAAATAACATAAGGTAAATAAAGCATTGATTCCCTAAAAACCCATCAAAGAACTACAGTAAAAAATTCTCAAACGGGCACAATCTTTCAGCTCAAAAAATCTTGACTTTGATCAAGAATCAGAATATCCAACTATAATTCCATTCTGGGCCAAGAAAAAATACTCAAAAATTGAATAAGCAAAATTTGAAGCCAGAAAGAAAGAAGGAAATTTGTAGCCGAAAAGAAAGAAGAAGATGGCTGGCTACCTTGAAAAAGCTGATGATGAGAATCAATCTCCGATCTGAAACTTAAAAGGGTAATAGAGGAAATAAAAAATATGAGTGAAACAAGTAGAAGTAGTAGTTTGAGAAGATGAGTGGTCGCCGGAGTTGCCTTTAGCCTTTAATTTTGGAGCAACATATTTAGAAAGTAGAACCCTAAGGTGGTTGAGGTGACACGGTAACGTTCCTGTTACTGTTGCTGCTTCTGCTTGCGTGTACGTGTACGCAGACTGAAAAGGAAAAGACAGAATGCCCCTAATTATTACAAATCACCATTTACAACTTAGATTTTGAAAGTAAATTTAATTATTGAGTTTGGTTATTGGAAATTACAGTGTTATAAATTTTAGAGTTGTTAGATATTTATATTTTTATTAATTTTAGAGTTTTGAAATATTAATTAAAATATGCATAAACTAATCTAGATATTTATAGTTAAAAAAATATATATTTAGAATATAAAAAACTATATATAATAGTTTCACTAAAAATGTTCAATATTTCGATTTAAAACCTTTTAACTCAACTTTTTAGTTAGTTTAGATTTCAAAACAAATTATTTTCAATTTTTCTTGATATTATTTAGTATAAAGAATAAAAAATAATTCTGATAATTAGTAAAATTATGATTTAGTTTTAAAAAAATTAAAATGGTATATTTTTTTAAAAAATTAAGTTGATATTTATTAAATTGATCCAGATGAAATCAAATTAATTTAACAAATTTACAATTCTAAGTGATGAACTACATCAAGTGTAATTTTGTCCTTAAAAAAAACTATTTTGTACATTAAAATTAGTTTTAAATAGGTTCTTTATATTTGAATCAGTATAGATGGATTCAATAACGGGTCATCCTTCCTTACTTTCTCTCTCTTTATATAAAAGGTTTCCCTCTCTGTTCCTTGCGGGTCTAACTCTAATCCTTTGAAATTCCATTTTTCCTTGAGTGTTAATTTACATTTTCTGTCATTGACTTTTCCTTTCTATACTTTTTTTCTTTCTCTGAATCTCTAGTCTTCACAATAGAAGCCATGGATGGAGTCATGTACGGTGAATAGGATAATTCATTGGAAAAAAAAAAAAAGTAGAAGAAAAGCGAGAATCAAGAACACAGAGACATTCTTATCCTGAAAAACAAAATGAATGTAATCGTGGCTTTTTATACAGCAAAATACAACTGTAGCAGCTTAATTAACATCCACCTACCTCGTTTAACATCCTTCTAAGGACCGGGAGCATACATACATGACACTTGTGAAGGCATATCTTGTTGACTTGTCAAAGTTCAAACACTAGTTAGATTGCGACATTCATAAAGAATATGAATGAATGGCAGTGAAAAAATGACCCTTAAGTTGCTCTGGGTCGATTCACAAATAATATAAATTATTATGATAATGAAAGTTAAAATTTAGATTTGTGAATATCATGTCAGACTCAAGCGCCGTGGGTTTGGTTATAATAATAATTTTTAATTTTACGTTTAAAATCAAATCTATGGTTTTTTTCAATAGTAATAATTTTTTTTCAAATTTGTTAATAATTATATTAATAATATTAATAATAATGAAAATAATAATATTAAACATGTCTGACCCAAGTTCTTATAGTTTTTAATTTTACCCTTCAAATCAAATGTATAGTTTTGTTGGTGCCAAACCCAACTTCCTTTGGTATGGCATCCCCTGCCTAACCCAATTAACATAGGTCTGGCACCCCTGCCAGACCCATAACATTCAAGACTCAAGGCATTGGTGTTTTGCAGTCATTCCTGACCCGCACCTAAGGTATGGTTGTTTTGCCAAACTTGAGCGCTTAAAGTTTGACAGACATGCCTGACCCCAGCGTTTGGGGTCTGGGAGTCATGTTTATTTTTTTAAAAAAAGACAAAAGAAGCCTCTAATCCAAAAGTTAAAATTTTATGCCTGAAGGACAAATCAATATCTATACTACACCTAAAAAAACCCGAACATACCATTTTGTCCCCTATCATTCTTCTAATGCCAAATATATCCCATGGAAAAGACAACTCCACCCTCAACTACATGCTTAGCAAGTTTCTTTGGCAAAGACAATTACATCATTACACTGCACCAATCCACAGTGATTTGTGTCTTGGTGAATAATAAAATGATGAACATCGAAACACTGATCTCCTTTAATATATTGTATAATACTTGGTAGAATTGCACCTTTTTTGTAGCCCCGTTTGCGAGCTATGTTTATGCTCTCAATGGCATACACACCTACATACGTAAAGACAAGCAACAAATAAAATAGCTAACCTAATTAATGAGAGATTGTTAGAATTAAGTTTCAATTATTTACATGCACTTGTAATATTTTTGAAATGACAAAAAACATGTAGACAATAGAATTATAGAACTTATTTAGCCATGAAATTAAGTAGATCATCACAATCTTTCCATTGCAACATCATCAAACTATACATATAATAGTGCAGGACCAGAGTTAATTTATGCGTACATGATAGTTAGTGACATCACCATTTGATAATGGCCATAACATTACATAATGTAAAAATAAAGAAAAGAAATGATATGATAAGAGAACTTTCTTTATCAAGATCAACACTATAGGGAGATGATATCAGAACAATTACACTTTTATTTATTAGCATTTCTATTTGGAGTGTCAAGAAATATATTTATTTTGTTTTATCTATTAAGGGTATAATAATATTTTTAGTTTAGCCTGTATATAATTTATTTGTATTTAGGTTAAAATAATAACTTGAGAATAAAGTGATCAATGAAACCCTAGTCTCCTTCTCTTTTATGTTTGTATTTCTCTTTGTTTAATTTGAATTATTTCACATGGTATCAGAGCATGATTTCATGGTTTAATTATTTGGAATGATATTTGTTAATTTTTGTAAATCTAGTATTTCTTCTTCCCTTCAGTTTTTGTAATTTGGTATTTGCATTCTATTTCTGCAAATCTGATATTTCGTCTTCCCTTTAATTTTTGAAATTTGGTATTTACATTCTGTTTTTGCAAATTTTTTTGGAGTGATCATATAACTTCGAGAATATATTTATTTAGTTTTTGCAATCTGATATTTTATTTTTTGCTTCTGTTGTGTTTTGGTTTTCTTTGTTTGTTGATTATAGCTACTGAAAGAGATGATTCGCTTCAGTCTGTGAATATGAGGTTGGATGGAAAGAACTATTCATATTGGAGTTATGTAATGAGAAATTTCCTTAAGGATAAAAAGATGTGGGGATATGTTAGGGGAACTTATGTGATACCTAAGAATACTGATGAGGGGTATGCTGCTTTGATAGATGCATGAGAATCAAACAATGTAAAGATTATTACTTGGATTAACAATTCTATTGAGCATTCCATAGGTACGTTATTGGTGAAGAATGAGACAACAAAGGAGGTTTAGGATCATATGTAAAAGTTATTCACGCAATCAAATTTTGCAAAGCAGTATGAATTAGAGAATGACATACAAGCTTTTCACCAGAAAAATATGAGTATTCAAGAGTTTTATTCTGTGACGCAACCATATTATTCGATAGTTTCACCCATATTTAACTAGTGTTTTGCCTATGTTTTATATATAGAATGCCTTGATATTCTTTATTTTCTATTTTGAAGGCACTTTTGGATGAAAGATGCAAAAAGAAGTAAATTGGAGGTAATTGGCAGATTTGACCGTCAGTCAATGTTTTGTGCAGAGCGTGAGCTCTAGAGATAGAAATGAAGTGATTCTAGTGGCATTAAAAATATAACATCCATACCTTTCTGGACATCTAAGGCAAGAAAATAAAATAAGAAAGAGCATGGAAATCGTAGCCTTCAAAGTCAAATCTTGCAATCTGCCAGTGTTGACCTTCGGTCATTCCGACTTGAATATCTGGAGCTACAGAAGTCCAATTGATGCAAACTCAATTTTTTTGGATTCCTGACTCAAATACCTATCAACGCTCCAAATTTCAGCCAAAACATATGTCATATGAGGGAGATATGAGTTTTCAAAGATGATAACTGAATTCTGCCAGCAAACAGGTTTCGTGAAGAAACGAGTCCAAATTACGTTCCGAAGCATCTAAATCGACATCCAAGTTTTTATTTCAGGACTTTAGCTCCTCTAAGTCAAAGCTTGAAGATTTCATGCAAGGCTATTTTTTTTTTTAGGAAAATAGTTATTGAACTACTTAAGGGAGGACTATTTTGTAAAATAGAGACTAAGGTTTCCTAGGATATAAAAAGAATGAGAGAAGAGAAGGGGAGTAGCCAGCCAAGAGGAGAAAAATGCCCCCCTCCTCTAAAAAACCCGAAATCATGCATTTTGCCTTTTTTTTGGATTAGTTGTTCAACAAACATGCAAGGCTAAACTTGTTTTATTGGTTGCAAGGACACAAAAACCTTCAAATTTCAAGAACTGTGAGATTTATTTTACCTTTTCTTTTCAGTTCATATGATGAATATGTTTGTTCTCCTATGCTTATTTTTCCTATGATTGTTTGTTTTAATTGCTAGAGCGGACTCTAAGTTATTATTGTAGACAATCTATTGTTAAGTTTGATATCAAAACCGGAGTTGTGGTATATGAACTTGTGAAGCAACTGAGTTTAATAATTATGGCGGATCTACATTATTAATCTTAGGGAGAACATTCAATCAAATCAAACATAGACTGCGG
>Ga0307515_10016062_pt1 | contig 13741 bp, 13 predicted proteins | sample 17_EM_MG_FD_194513 | JGI IMG/M metagenome (GOLD analysis project Ga0307515, IMG submission 194513) | Populus trichocarpa ectomycorrhiza microbial communities from riparian zone in the Pacific Northwest, United States - 17_EM | ecosystem: Host-associated > Plants > Roots > Unclassified | place... | reverse complement strand
GCAGCTCGAAATCGCCCGGGGCTTGTTGCTCAATCCGCAATTGATGCTGGTTGACGAGCCATCGATCGGGCTGTCTCCGCTCATGATCCGGCAGACCTTTGGCATCCTGCAGGATCTCCGCGACCGCGGCGTTTCGATTCTGCTGATCGAACAGAACGCCCGCTCGGCGCTCGAGATCTCGGATTTCGGTATCGTGCTCGAACTCGGCCAAACCCGCCTCGTCGACAAGGCCGACAAGGTGCTCAGCAATCCCCGCGTCGGCCAGCTGTTCCTGGGCGGCGCAATCGATCAGCCGTCCGCATAAGCGCCAGCTACAACAAAAACCACGGGGAACGAAAACGATGTCGATCACACCGGGTAAAAGCATTTGGGCGATCTTGCTGCTGGCCGTCTGCGGCCAGATAACACCAAGCCTGGCGCAGCAGCTGCCATGTGACGACGGCATCAAGACCGCTTTCAAGCCCGACGCTGACACCACGGTCGTCGCGGTTCGCCTGGTGAAGAAGGGCGAGGAGCTCAGTGCGCCCGATATACCCAAGCCGCCCATCACAGCAGCCGCCGATTTGTGCCTGGTGAAGCTGCTGGTGGGTCCCGGCGCCACGGCGGAGAAGGACAAAGCTTCGCGCGCCTATTCCGAAGGTATTGGCATCGAGGTCTGGCTGCCGACGCCGGCCAATTGGAACGAACGCATTCGCAATTATGGCGGCGGCGGGTGGGTCGGTGGCGGGCATCGCTATGCCGACCAGATCGGCAGCAAGGTTCCGGCTATCGTCAACGCCAATATCGGTTATGCGTCGGGGACCACCGACGCCGGCCAGCCCTGGTACCAGGACGGCTCGTTCGCGTTTCTCTCCAACGGCAAGCTCAATACCGAGTCGCTCCGCGACTTCTCGGTACGCGCGATGGTGGAACAGGCCAACAAGACCAAGGCGCTGGCCAGCCTGTATTACGGCAAGGCGCCCAAATACACTTACTATGACGGCCATTCCCAGGGCGGCCGGCAGGGCATGAAGATCATGCAGGAATATCCGGAACTCTACGACGGCTATCTGATCGCGCAGCCGGCGCCGAACATCGCAAAGTTCGCGACGTCGGCTTTGTATCCGCAGATCGTGATGAAGGCCGAGTTGGGTTACACGGCCATGAACAAGGACGAGGCCAAGGCCTTTGCCGCCAAGGTCGCCGCCGCCAACGCGCGCGCCGTCGCCGCTTGCGACACCGCCGGGCTGGGCTTCCTGCTCGATCCCTTTGCCTGCAACTATAATCCGGCGCGCGACGCCGCGGCACTGTGTGCTGGTGCCGTCGGCGACGGTGTGACCGGCAGCAATTCGGATGCCGCGACCTGCATGAGCGCGAAAGAAGCAACTGCGCTGAACAAGATCTGGTATGGGCTCACGCCCGATGGAAGTTTTGACGCCGCCCAGACTCCCGACAGCCGCAGCGGCAAATCGCTCGGCGCCAAGCAGGTCTGGTGGACGTTTACCCGGGGCACCGCCATCGGCGGTCAGATCACGAGTGCCGGCACCGACATCGTGGCCCAGGCGCTGCAGGATGTCGCTTATGCTGCCGACGCCAGTGCGACATCGTCGATCCCGATCACCAACGCTTCGACGACCGTCCGCAACAAATGGCTCGAACTCGATTATGCCGGATTGGCCGACGCCGTAGCCAAGAACGTCGCGCTGCAGCCGACGATGTTTGGCAATCTCATCACCGACAAGGCGGACTTGACGAAGCTGCGCGACCTCGGCCGCAAGGTGGTGGTCTGGACCGGCCTTGCCGACGACGCGATCCCGCCGGCCGGCAATGTCAACTATCATGAGCGCGTGATCGCTGCGATGGGCGGGCACGCCGAGGTGGCGAAGTTTATGCGGATGTACCTGTTGCCGGGCGCGGCGCACAGTTCGCAAGGCCGCGCCTACACCGTCGGCGGCAGGAACGACACCGTGCCGCTGCCGAAACTTGCCGGCAATGCCAACCAGACGCCGACGCGCGAGCAGGACCAGTTCTTCACCGCGCTGGTCGATTGGGTCGAGAAGGGTACAGCCCCCGGCGACATCCTGCTGACCTCGCGCGACAAGAGCATCAGCTATCCGGTCTGTGTCTACCCGCTGCATACGACATGGAATGGCAGCGGGCCGGTGACGCAGGCCGCGAGCTTCAGCTGCCACTGAAGCATGATGACGGCGAATGCCTATCGCGGCTGCCGGACCCCGGCGACCCCAGCAAGGCGATTGCACATGCGCTCGCGCAGCCGCTGATCGCATTTTTTGCAGTCCAATCGGTTTCATCGTCAAAACAACGTTGACAATCGGTACTCATTATATAATAATTTTGTTATATAACAGAATGGACATATATTTTGACCCACCTCGACGCCGCGTTCTCCGCGCTTGCCGACCCGACACGCCGGGCGATCCTGGCCCGTCTTGCCTTGGGCGAAGCAACCGTCATGGAGCTGGTCGAGCCTTTCGACATGACGCAGCCCGCGATCTCTCGCCACCTCAAGGTGCTCGAGGGCGCCGGACTGATTGTCCGCCGTGTCGAAGGCACCAAACGGCCGTGCCGGCTGGCGCCGGCAGCAATGACTGAAATCGACCAGTGGCTTGCGATGCTGCGCGAAGCCCTAGCGAAAAATTACAACCGGTTGGACGACGTTCTGGCCGCCATGCAGCCCGAGAAGTGAACGGCATTCCATGAACAAGTTGACGCTCAAGACCGAAGGCGACAGGCACGTCGTGGTCACCCGCCGTTTCAATGCGCCGCCCGAAGCCGTTTACCGCGCGCACACCGAGCCGGCGTTGATCCAGAAATGGCTGCTCGGCCCGGACGGATGGACGATGCCCGTTTGCGTCAGCGAGGCGCGGCCAGGGGGCAAGATTCGATATGAGTGGACGGATGGCAAGGGGGGTGGATTTCACCTGACGGGCGAGTATCTGGAGTTGGTGCCGTTCAGCCGTATCGTTCATATCGAGCGGATGCATCTGCCCGACCCTACGCCGGACAATCGCGTTGAAACGATTTTCGCGCCGGACGGAAACGCCACGCTGATGACAATGCGGATGACATTGCCCGACGCGGCGACGCGCGAAGCCATGCTGGCGAGCGGGATGGAGCACGGGATGGAAGCAAGCTACGTCCGGCTTGATGCGATGGGCAATCTGGTCAGTTCGTAAAGCGAGGTCGATCCCGCGCCTTCGACTGCGTGATGGCGGACCGCGGTTATGCTACCTGATACGGCACCTGAAATGGCAGCCGGATCAGATCGACCATGAGCGAACCACAAACGGGCGCAGGCGCGCGGACGCACGAGGTGCTGGGTCTGCTCGGCTTCCTTTTGGTCGCCACCGCACAGGTCTCCAACATGATCCTGGCGCGCGGCGTGGCCGGCAGCGTTCCGCCGTTTTCGATCGCGTTCTTCCGCTGGAGCATCGTCGCGCTCGGCCTGCTGCCGCTCGTCGTGATGGCATTGCGGGAGAAGCCCGGCCTGTTGCGCGGGCAGGGGCCGGGCATCGCGCTGGCCGGCTTTCTCGGCATGTTCGTCTGCGGCGGCCCGGTCTATGTCGCCGGGATCACCACATCGGCTATCAATCTCTCGCTGATCATGGCGTTGTCGCCGATCGTCGTGCTGGTGATTTCCTTTGCGATGGGCAAGGAAACCATCGGCGGTCGGCAACTCATCGGCATGGCGTTCGCCCTGGCCGGAGCGCTGCTGATCATCATCAAGGGAAAAAGTTCAGCCAGCGCGGGTTTGTCGATCGGCGACTTCCTGGTGACACTCGCGATGCTGGCCTGGGCCGGATACACGCTGCTGCAAAACCGCGTCGGCCAAGGCGTGAGCTTCCTGGCGCGGATCGGGCTGTTCGCGGCCGCCGGCGCGCTGTTCTCGCTGCCGTTCGCAGTTCATGAAATCTGGCAGGCGCCATCAGCTGCATTCACCGGCCGCGCCGCGCTGGTGTATCTCTTTGCGGGCCTCGTTCCCGGGCTGTTTGCCTACGGCGCCTATGCCTGGCTCGGGGCGCGGTTTGGCGCGGTATCGACCTCGCTGAGCCTCTATCTCGGGCCGATCGTCAGTGCGGTCCTGTCGATCCTCTTTCTCGGCGAGGCGCCGACCATTATTCATTTGATCGGCGGCGCACTGTCGCTTGGCGGCATGTATTTGTGCTTGCGGTCCAAGCCAAGCGACGAGCGATAGCTACTCGATGACAGCATGGTCCGGCGCGGCCGACTGGGCTCGCAACGTGGCCTTGGTCGAGCCGATCATGATCGTGAGCGGGATCGAGACCAGGATGAACAGCAACACCAGCTGGTAGTCCTGCGAGAAGGCGATGATCTGCGCCTGCACTTTCACCATGGCGTCCGCCATGGCGCGGCCGGTGTCGGTCGACATGTCGATCATGCCGCGCACATTGGGCATCTGCATGGCGTGGTTGAATGGCGTGACGTGCTCGGAGAGATTCGCGTAGACCCGCCGCGAGCCCTCCGTCAGTTGCGAGATCACGATGGAAATCCCGACTGAGCTCGCGACATTGCGCATCAGCGTCAGCATCGAGGTGCCGTCGGTGCGCAGATGATTGGGCAGCGTCAGGAAGGCGACGGTAGACAGCGGCACGAACACCAGGCCGAATCCAAAACCCTGCAGCACGCTGATCACGATGATTTCGTTGACGCCGGTCTGGTCGGTCCAGCTGGTCATGTAGAACAGCGAAAGCGCTGTGATGCTGAGGCCGGTGACGATCAGATAGCGCGCCTCGACAAAGCGCATCATCCGGCCGACCAGCATCATGGCAACGAACGTGCCGCAGCCGCGGGTCGCCAGCAGCACGCCTGCGGTGATGATGGGGTAGCCGATCACGTTCTGCAGGAACGGCGACGACAGCGCCATGGTGGAAAACAGCACCATGCCCATGACAGCCATGAACACGCAGCCGCCGACGAAATTCTTGTCCTTGAACAGCGCGAACTGGATGAACGGCTTCGACGTCGTCAGCGAATGCGCAAAGAAATAATAGAAGCCGATGGCGGCGATGACGAACTCGGCGATGATCTCGCTGGATTCCAGCCAGCCGAGCTGCTCGCCGCGGTCGAGCGCCAGCTGCAGCGATCCGATCGCGACCGCCAGCGCCGTAAAGCCGAACCAGTCGAAGCGCAACTCCTGATTCTTTTTGGTCTCGTCCATGAAGATGACTAGGCCGAGCACGGTAAAGATGCCGAACGGCAGATTGACGAAGAACACCCAGTGCCAGGAATAGGTCTCGGTCAGCCACGCGCCCAATGAAGGTCCCATGATCGGGCCCATCATCACGCCCATGCCCCAGATCGCCATCGCCTTGGCGCGTTCGTGCAGCGCGTAGGAATCCAGCATCACCGCCTGCGATAGCGGCACCAATGCGGCGCCGAACACGCCCTGCAACAAGCGAAACAGCACCATCTGGGTGATGTCCTGCGCCAGACCGCACATCACGGAGGCAATAGTGAAACCGGCCGAGCAGATGATGAAGATGCGCTTGCGGCCGAAGCGGTTGGCGATCCAGCCCACCGGCGCGGTCATGATCGCGGCGGCCACGATGTAGGAGGTCAGCACCCAGTTGATCTGGTCCTGAGAGGCCGACAGCGTGCCCTGCATATAGGGCAGCGCGACATTGGCGATGGTGGTGTCGAGCGCCTGCATGATCGTCGCCGTCATGGCGCAGATCGTCACCATGTTCCGGCGCAGGCCGGGTACCGCAGCGGGTGAGGGGCCCGGCGTCGGCATGGTCAGTCGGTCTCGTGGTTCGCGGCCGCCGGCGAGAAGCCGAGCAGGTTCGCGAGCGAGCGGCGATGGTTGGTGTCGATGGTGGCGTAGACGCTCATGCCCGCTTTGAGCTTGCGGACGAATTTGTCGTTCTTGTCGAAATAGATCCGCACCGGAACGCGCTGCACCACCTTGACGAAATTGCCGGTCGCGTTCTGCGGCGGCAGGATCGCGAATTGCGCGCCGGTGCCGGGCGAGAGCGAGCCGACCGTGCCCTTGAACACATGGTTGGGGAACGCATCGACGTCGAGCGTGACGCTCTGGCCGACCGCCACATAGGTGAAATCGGATTCCTTCGGATTGGCGTCGACCCAGGGATTCGACACGTCGATCACGGAGAACACAGGTGCGCCTGCCATCACGAATCGTCCCAGCTGGATCTGTTCGACCTGGGTCGCAACGCCGTTCATCGGTGCGCGGACGGTGGTTAGATCGAGGTTGCGCTGGGCGTCGTCGAGCGCGGCCTTGGCCTGCATGTAGGCCGGAAATTGCTCAAGCGGCAGGTCGGGATTGCCGAGCAGCTGATTGAGCGCGTTGGAGCGCTGCTGCGTTACCAACTGCCGCTGCGCCTGCGCGGTGACCAGCGCGGTGGCGCTGTTGTCGAGATCGAGCTGCGATCCGGCATTGCTTTTGACCAGCGAATTCTTGCGCTCGACGTCGCGCTGTTTGAGCGCAATGCCGCTGTTCACGATGTCGAGGGTCTTCGAATAGAGCGCGACGTTGGCGACCAGATTGCCGTGGCTGGTCTTGGCGTCTTCCAGCTTGGCGCGCGCCTGGGCCAGCGCGAGCTGAAACGGCACCGGATCGATCTGGAACAGGGTGTCGCCGGTCGAGACCTGCTGGCCTTCCTTGACGGTCACGTTGATGATCTTGCCCGACACGTCTGACGTGATCAGCACCTTCTGCGCGCCGACATAGGCGTCATCGGTGGTCACATAGCGCCCGCCATTGAGATAGAAGGTGAATCCCGCCACCGCGGCGACCAGCGGCAACACCACCAGCAGCAGGAAGCGGCGATAGCGGCGCATGCCGGCCATCAGCCGGCGGCGCGGTTCCGCGGCCAGTTTCGGGCGCGGCGTCGGCTCGGCGCTCTTCTGTTCGGTGGGCTTCTGTTCAGGGGGAAATTTCAGCACGGGATCAGCCATAACGCTGTTCCTTTCGGGGCGGTTCGCTGGGCGGATTCTGGATCGCGTTGCGAACGTTTTCTTTGATCGTTTCGAGTTGGGCGAGCAGGCGGTGGGCATCGGCGGGATTGATGCCTTCGAGCGCGGTCGACGTCAGTTCCGAGCGCAAGCCGGACAGTTTGCCGAGCAGCGGGCGCGCGGCCTTCTTCAGATAGAGGCGGTTGACGCGGCGGTCGGTCTCGTCGCCGCGGCGCTCGATCCAGCCATTGTCGCAGAGCTTGTCGATCAGCCGCGTCAGCGTGATCGGCTGCATCTCCATCAGTTCGGCGAGTTCCGTCTGTTTCAGGCCCTCGGATCGTTCGACCTTGGCCAAAACCGCCCATTGCGCGCGGGTGATGCCATAGCGCGCCGCCTGTTTGTCGGCATAGGCGCGCACCAGGCGTTGCACCTCGCCGAGCGTAAACAGCAGGTTCATATCCACGGAACCGCGCATAAGGCTTTGTCTCCATAAGCTTTGGATATTATAAGCTAGCTCATGAATTCCGCATGCCGGGTTAACACTTGCCAGCCCCGCTCGCAGGGCATGGCTGGGAACATGGCGCTCGCCGGGGTTTGGGATTGGCCGCCTAAATGCTACAAAACGCCGACATGACCCTGGCAAAACCTACTTTCCCCGCACCTGACCATGATCACGGCCGCTGCACCGCGGACGCGATCGCGCATGCCGAGCAGGTGTGCGCCAAGCGGGCGCAGAAATTCACCCCGATCCGGCGGCAGGTGCTGCAGGCTTTATTGTCCAGTCACCGCCCGCTCGGGGCCTATGAGGTGATCGACGAGCTCGCCAAGACGATGCCGCGGCCGGCGCCGATCACGGTCTACCGCGCGCTGGATTTTTTGATGGAAAACGGCCTCGTTCACCGCATCGAAAGCCGCAACGCGTTTCTCGCCTGCGCGCACGACCATGACGCCACCGCAATGGTGGCATTCCTGATTTGCGACCATTGCGGCTCGGTCGGAGAAATTCCCGCGGCCCCCGTCGCGCAGAGCCTTAACGCCGCGGCGCGCGCGTCCGGCTTTGCACCGAAGCTTTCCGTGGTCGAGATTGCCGGCACCTGCGCGCATTGTCAGAAAGCTCTTTGAATTAGGGCATGATCCTCTGAAAACAGGAAGACCAGTTTTCGAGATCATGCCGATAACCAACACGGCGCCAAGCCGGCCACGAGGATAGATGTCGTCCCATCCAGTCAGCTCTTCCGCCGGGCGTGCGCTCACCCCGGTCGCGATCGCATTGATGCTGATGCTGTGCCTGAGCTGGGGTTTCAACCAGATCGCGGTGAAGCTGGTACTGCCCGATGTGCCGCCGATGCTGCAGGCATTGACGCGTTCGATCGGTGCGTTGCCGGTGCTGCTCATCATCGGCTGGTTTCGCGGCGTGAAATTCTTCGAGCGTGACGGCACGCTGTGGCCGGGCGTGATTGCGGGCGTCATCTTCGGCATTGAATTCGTGCTGATCTATCGCGGCCTGCAGCTGACGTCCGCTTCGCGTGCGGCGGTGTTTCTGTATACGGCGCCGTTCTTCGTCGCGCTCGGCTCCTACGTCTTTCTCGGCGAGCGGCTGCGCGCGTCGCAATGGGGCGGGCTCGGTTTGAGTTTCGCCGGTGTGGCGCTTGCGATCGGCGTTCCCCAGGCCAATGTCGATGCGAACGTATTGATCGGCGATCTCTTGATCGTCGCCGGCGGCTCGCTGTGGGCGACCACGACGCTGATCGTCAAGGCGACTGCGCTGATCAAGGCGCCGGCGGAAAAAGGACTCGGTTATCAGGTGGCGATTTCGATCCCGATCTTGGCGCTTGCGGCATGGATTTCGGGCGAAACCATCACCCATGTTCCCGCGCCGCTGTCGCTGGCGCTGCTGGCTTATCAGGCTTTCTGGGTGGTGGGGCTGACGTTCCTGTTGTGGTTTGCGCTGGTGAAGACCTATTCGGCCAGCAAATTATCGGCCTTCACCTTCATCACGCCGTTGTTCGGCGTCGTGGCCGCGTATTTCATCCTGCACGACACGCTGACCATCGCGTTTGGTGTCGCAGCGCTGCTGGTGATCGCGGGACTTTATCTCGTCAACAGACCGGAAGCGGCAAGGGCGGAAGTCGCGCCGGATCCGAATGTGTGACGCTTCGCTCGCAATGACGTTGAGAGATATCGCCCTAATCCGTCTCGATTGGCAACGCCTCATCTTTGGCCCATTCGCCCATCGAGGCGTCGTAGAGGGTGAGGTCGTCGTAGCCGAGCCGATGCAGCAGTAACAGATCGATGGTGGCGGAGATGCCGCCGCCGCAATAGGCGATCACGCGTTTGTCCTTGCGTAGGCCCTGCGTTGCAAACTTCGCTTCGGCGTCCGCGAGCAGTATGAAGACTCTCGTCGCGGGATCGAGCAGCGTTGCCGCCGACACGTTGCAGCTACCGGGAATGCGTCCGGGTCGGCCGTAGCGGCTCGGCTCCAATCCCTTGTGGAATTGCGGGCCGAGCGCATTGACGACGACCGCGCTGTGATCGGCGATGGCGGCAAGCACCTCGGTCTTGCCGACGAAAAAGCCGGGCCTCGGCTTCGCCGTGAAAGTGGCCTTCGGATATCCCTTCGCGGGCCCGGTCTCGATCGGGCGCTCCTCCGCCTTCCATTTGTCGAAGCAGCCATCGAGCACCGCGACATTGTCGAAGCCGAGCGATCGCAGCATCCACCAGAACCGCGTCGCCCACATTGGCGTGCCGATGGAATAGAGCACGACGCGGCTATTGGCGCTGACGCCGTGACGCCCGAACGCCGCCTCGAGCTGGGCGATATCGGGCATCATGAAGCGAAGTTCGGTCGTGGGGTCCGAGAATTCGCCCTGCAAGTCGAGGAAATCCGCGCCCGGAATATGGCCGGCCGCGAAGGTCTGGTCCCCGGGCACCGCGATATAGGGGGCCTTGCTGCCCTCAGGCGCCGGTTCCAGATAGGTCGTGCAATCGAACAGCCGCAGATCGGGCCGATCGAGGATGCCGGCAAGTTCCGTCGTACTGATGAGCTCCGACATCCTGACCTCCTGTTGTCTTGAACGATGCTAGAGCATGATCCGGAAAAGTGGGAACCGGTTTTCCGAAAAAGATCATGCTCTAACAGAAAGAGGGGTCTGGAGCGTCAGATGAAAAGACGGGCCGCCCTGCGCAGCTCGCCCTTTCAATCCGGCGATTCCTGTCCAATATAGCGGAGAGGATGGCGAGGGGCCCCGACGCCCGGCCTCCGACGGCAATGGCTGGTATAAGTCATTGAAAATACATAGATAAAATTCAAATCTGGTTGCGGCCGCCTGGCCTGTTCCGGTCCCCTTGGTGAATGTCACCAAAACCTGATATTCGAGACGCCATGAACAAGCCCGAAAAACCGCCGCAAGACGACATCGCCGGCCCCAGCGCCCGGCATAAAACCACTCAGGTCATGGTCGGCAATGTTGCCGTCGGCGGCGGTGCGCCGATCGTCGTGCAGTCGATGACCAACACCGACACCGCCGATATCCAGGGCACCATCGCGCAGGTCGCAGCGCTGTCGCGCGCCGGCTCCGAAATGGTCCGCATCACGGTGGACCGCGACGAAGCCGCCGCCGCCGTGCCGCATATCCGCGACGGCCTGCGCAAGCAGGGCATCACCACGCCCCTGATCGGCGATTTCCATTACATCGGCCACAAGCTGCTGACGGATTATCCGGCCTGCGCCGAGGCGCTCGACAAATACCGCATCAATCCCGGCAATGTCGGCTTCAAGAACAAGCGCGATACACAATTTGCCGACATCATCGAGATCGCCAACAAGAACGATAAGCCGGTCCGTATCGGCGCCAATTGGGGTTCGCTCGATCAGGAACTGCTCACCAAGCTGATGGACGAGAACATCCTCTTGCCGGAGCCGCGCGATGCGCGGGCTGTCATGCGCGAAGCCATGGTGCAGTCGGCGCTGCTGTCGGCGGCCCGCGCGCAAGAACTCGGCATGCCCAAAAACAGGATGATCCTGTCGGCGAAGGTTTCCGCCGTGCAGGATCTGATCGCGGTGTACGAGGTGCTCGCGGAGCGCTCGGATTACGCGATCCATCTTGGCCTCACCGAAGCCGGCATGGGATCGAAGGGTATCGTGGCTTCGTCCGCGGCGCTCGGCATCCTGTTGCAGGAAGGCATCGGCGACACCATCCGCATTTCGCTGACGCCCGAGCCCGGCGGCGACCGCACGCTGGAAGTTCAGGTCGCGCAGGAATTGCTGCAGACCATGGGCTTCCGCACCTTCGTGCCGCTGGTCGCGGCATGCCCCGGCTGCGGCCGCACCACGTCAACCACGTTCCAGGAACTGGCGCGCTCGATCCAGGATTTCATCCGCACGGAAATGCCGGGCTGGAAGACGCAATATCCCGGCGTCGAAGCGCTGAACGTCGCGGTCATGGGCTGCATCGTCAACGGCCCCGGCGAATCCAAGCACGCCAATATCGGCATCTCGCTGCCTGGCACCGGCGAAGCGCCGGCCGCCCCCGTGTTCGTCGACGGCAAGAAGTTCCGCACCCTGCGCGGTCCCTCCATCGCCGCCGACTTCAAGGCGCTGGTGATCGATTACATCGACCAGCGTTATGGCGCCGGCGCAAAGACGCCGGTGACGGCCGCGGAGTAGTTCGTAGCCCGGGTGGAGCGTAGCGAAACCCGGGACTTTCTTCCAAGCTGACAGGCCGTTCCCGGGTTGCGCTTCGCTCCACCCGGGCTACGATGCTTCCAATCAATAATGATTGGGAGAAGCGCCCATGAGTTCGCTGTCCAGCAAGCAGGGACCGCGCTATCGGCACATCGCCGGCGAGAGCGACCCCTATGAGACCATCGGCGTCGAGAAGCTGACCCCGATCATCGGCGCGGAAATTTCGGGCGTCGATCTCGCTGGCGCGCTGTCGAACCGGACGATGGACGAAATCCATCGCGCGCTTGCCGAAAACCTCGTGATCTTCTTTCGCGACCAGCACATCACGCCGCAGCAGCATCTGGCCTTCGGCCGAAAATTCGGCGATCTGCACATCCACCCGGCAGCGCCCCATGAGGGCGACGATCCCGCGCTGATGAAGATCTATGCCGACAAGGATTCGCCGCGCGCCAATGGCGAGGGCTGGCACACCGATGTCTCCTGCGACGTCGAGCCGCCGATGGGTTCGATCCTCTACATCAAGCAGTGCCCGCCACGCGGTGGCGACACGCTGTTTGCCAATATGTATGCGGCCTATGAATCGCTGTCGGACCGGATGAAGGCCTATCTCGACGGGCTCACGGCGCTGCATGACGGCGAGCAGACCTATCGCGGGCTCTACGCCAATTACGGCGTCAAAGATCGCCCGGAATATCCGCGCGCCGAACACCCTGTCGTGCGCACGCACCCGGTGACCGGCAAGAAAGCGCTCTATGTCAACCGCGGCTTCACGCGCTTCCTCATCGGCGTCCCGCGCGACGAGAGCGACGCGATGCTCGCCTATCTCTACCAGCACGCCGAAAATCCACTGTTCCAGTGCCGCTTCCGCTGGAGCGAAAACGCCATCGCCTTCTGGGACAACCGCTGCGCCCAGCACCGCGCAATGTGGGACTACTGGCCGCATACCCGTTCGGGTACGCGGGTGACGGTGAAGGGCGAGCGGCCGGTGTGAGGCAGATAGTGTCCGTCGCTATGCCTTCCGGGCGATCAGTTCGACCGGCGCGATGAGGCCATTGGCAATGCTCTGGATCATGTTTTGTATCTTGTCCGGCGCATTCCTGCCCATCAACACATGAAGTCCCAGTGGCGGCGGACCTCCTGCCGCCATGGTTTTGGCACGCAACTGTTCGAAGAATGTCGCTGCGAAGTCGCGACGATTGAGTTCGGCAATTACCGTAAAGCCGGCCTCCCGCAGCGCATCGCGGTATTGCGCGGGCGAAGCTACTGCGCTTGACGCAGCCGTCGTTGCCCACGGCACTGGGAATTTGATCTCGCCGTCACCGCTTTTCATGACGTCGTAGATGCCAAACAGCGCGCCCGGCCGCAGTACGCGCCCGACCTCCTTACAGAGCGTGGCCTTGTCCTCGATGTTCATGCCGACATGCAACATATAGGCGCCGTCGAACGCGCCGTCGGCAAAGGGCATTGAAAGCGCGCTGCCCTGATGCAGCGAAATGCGGTCGGCAAGCCCAACCCATTTGCAGATCGCTTGTCCAGTCTCGACATATTCGGGCGTGAGATCGATTCCATCCACCCGGCACCGGTACCGGCTGGCCGCAAACCGCGCGGGCCCGCCAAGGCCGCATCCGACATCGAGAATATGCTTCTCCGGTGTGAGATTGAGCTGGTCGAGAAAATGTTCCGATGCCTGGCGGCCGCCGATATGAAACTCATCAACCGGCGCCAGATCATCGACGGTCACTGTGTCGATTGTCTTGCCGAGCTTTTCGACCCCACCCCGGATCGCGGCAGTCAGATCGCCGTGTGTGTAGTGGGTGGAGATATCCGGCTGATTGGGCATCGTCGCCTCCAAAAGCAGGTAACCGGCCAAAGCCAAAGGAGGGTAACTGGCTTGAGGCGGATATCTCAAGCACAAGGTGGTGATGCAGCGCAGTGGAGCAATTTTGAATCGTCCATGGGGCGAGGTCGGTCGTTGACGCCCCGCCCGGCCTGCGCCAATCTTCGCCAAAAGCAAAACAAGAACCCGGAGGTCACGCCATGCTCCGCGCCGAAGACAACGCCTTCCTGACCGAGAGCGGTGCGGGAACGGGAATGGGCGAATTGCTGCGCCGGTTCTGGATG
>Ga0307515_10016061_pt1 | contig 13741 bp, 3 predicted proteins | sample 17_EM_MG_FD_194513 | JGI IMG/M metagenome (GOLD analysis project Ga0307515, IMG submission 194513) | Populus trichocarpa ectomycorrhiza microbial communities from riparian zone in the Pacific Northwest, United States - 17_EM | ecosystem: Host-associated > Plants > Roots > Unclassified | place... | reverse complement strand
CTAGATGCTGCTTAATGCGTATGGTCTGTTTTAAATGCTGCGAAATGCTGCGAAATGCTAAAAATGCTGGCTAAATGCTGCTAAATTTTTTCCTGACGTAATCCCCTACGGTTACAATTATTTTAATCTACTGCGGTTAATTACTCTTGGATTACATCTATTTTAAAAGTAGTTTTACTTTAATATTATTAGCACTCTAGTAAAAAAAATAGTTGGTAAATACTCTTTAAAGCCTAATATTGTTAAACCACTCGTTAATAGCGCAGTTAGAAGTTCTATAGCTCACCCACTATAAGACCTATATGTATTCTGCCTTACTGCCAAATAGATAAAATAGGGGAGGTGTCTTATCTAGTGTACTACTAGTACACTTAATACGCGGCATAATGTTATATACTGCCGTAGTATCGTCCACAGTTTGTGGATTTCCTTAGTTCTGTCCTAAAGGCTTTCCTATAGCACGGCTAGTGGCCTCTTTAAATGTTTTAGTCTAAAAGACGTCTATAGATATTCTAGTTAAAGTTTACCAATCAGTCTTAACTATCGCTAGGTTATACACCCTATTAAATATTATAAAATTATTGTTATAGTGCATATCCGCAGCCCTATTATTTAGCTTATTAATAATATTATTGCCTAGAGCTTATACGGGTGGCTATTTATTACCTTACTCCGATTTGGCCTTATAATTGGTTATATAATACCCTTCTAAGGTTTAATAGCATAATAGTGCATCGTTGTCTATATATTATGTAAGTGGCCACTTATTATATTGCTCTAGCTTAGCCCTATAATAGGCTGTCTAATACTCCTCTAAGCTTTAATAGCGTAAGGGTGTATTATTATTTATCTCTTTAATATTAACGCCCTTATATCTACCCTTCTTCCGTTTCTATTATCTTAGATAATATTATTTATAACGGGTTAAACTGCCTATACTTTTTACTTTGGTCCTATACTTTCTATATTACCGCTAGATAGAGCTTATTTATAAATTACCGTATTAAGCTATAATTTACTATAGTTTAGTTAAAAGGGAGCCGAAAATAACATCTGTGTGGAACTATATATTTAAAGTAGTATTTATAGCTTATGCTATATTATAAGCCAGTTAAGATAGGAGGAGTATAGTAAGAGTATAGCGATGTTTGTGGACACTAACGCGCTAAATAGCGCAACCCATTGCGTTTTGCGCTAATTTACGCTAAATCACATTACGTTAGGCTAGGAGACTCTACTTATTACTAATATTGCGCCGCCTCTTTATTATACTAAGTATAGGATTCTAAATACCACTATTCCCTACTTAGGATACTAGACTGTTTTTTATAATAGGACGCGATATATAATAGCGGTATACCGTAAATACGGCGTGGTATAACTCTATAAGCGCTATAGACCTGTAAAAAGATATATAGCTTATTACCGGCTTAGGCATTACTGCGGAGAGACTTAATACTATTAAGCGGACTTTTAAGCAGGTTATTATTAAGGACGGTATTCTATATGTTTTATTTTATAAATAACTAAACAATTTTCTGCGCGAGCAGGCGATCTAGAAAGTTATTTATTAGGTAGTAGAATGCGAGAAGGCACTAGCGCTATAGGTATATAAGGCTATGTAGAATATACTAGCCCGCGTATAGTTAAATATGCGTAAAAAGATAAAGGTGCTAGGGCGGCCTAGTATTAACTATATAGTAGATGTAGAAAGGGGGCATATAGCTACTGCAAACTTATAGAGTTTATTCTAGCTTAACTATACGCAAAACTGCGGCTATAATCTTAAATAACTCGTTATACTACTTTATAAGTGGAAACTAGATAGTACGAACTTAGTCCTAAGTATAAACGTGGCCTTAAGTTTAGTATTGCTGTCTAATACGCCTTAAGACCTACGCATAGTTAAATATTAGCTATTAGTTAAGATGTTTTTAGAGGCCGGGGTAGATTATAATAAGGAGTAGATATAGGCCGCCTATATAAAGACTATGCCTATCTAAAATGATGGGGCCTTAAGGGCTGCTTTATTAAGGGTAGTTTATTATAGGGTAGGCTAGGTTATATTTATGGCTATCTATAGAGATAGTATGCAGGTATCCGTCGTAATTGTAATATATTACTAACGTTTATCTAGCCCTATCTTTAGCGCAATACGTTTTACCAGGTGGGCTAAAAGGTATTAATTAATTACAGCTAATCTAATCTATGTGGAGATAGTAACTTTAGTTAAGTTTACCTTATAGCGAGACCTCCTATCGCATTAGGAAGCCCTAAGATTATTACCTATATATATAATCTTAGGTTATCCAAATATAATATAGCGAATTGCCTTTACTATAGGCTCTTCTATTAGGGGCAACTATATAAATATTATATTTGTCCTATATTTTACTAGCTAGTAGCTAGTATAGTAGAATAGGTATTATTCTAAGGGCCTATAGCATTAGCGATAAGTTTCTTAAGATATGGTAACGGTATACTAATACTAGAAATAGCATACCTAATATAAGTAGGAGAGGGCGTTAGGTTATATTGCCTTAGCAGCAGCTATAGTAAGAAAAGGATTAGATCCTATTTAAGGTTATTATAGTTTAGCGAAAATAGAGGCAGCCTATACTATACGGAGAGTAATTAATAATAGTTGTGGTTACTAGCGAGATATCTAGACTATAATTTAACTGGTTAAGTATTTAGGGAATATTTAGTTATAAGTTTAAATTAGAATAAGGGCTTTAGAATAGAGTTAATTTAGAGCTCTAATCTAATTCTAAGGCAACCGTTTGGTTAAATTCTAGTTTAACTTAACTTTAGCCATAAATTTTTAATATTCTAAAAACACGCTAAAAGTTACTAAAAAGTTGGCAACTTTACTATATACAAAATCTAAACTAAGGTCTTAGCGTTAGTTTAAATTAGGAGCTTAAAGCTCCTTATTTAAACTCTAGATTAAATCTAAAGGCTTTAGATTATATATATCCGTATAATCTATAAAGCTATAGACGTATATTAAATTGGGAAGGAACGCGTTCTTTTTACTAGACTTTTAGTTCAGATTTAAAAGTAACAGATTATAACTAAATAACCCCTTAAAATCTAGATTATAGATTAGTATTAATTAACCGTTAGCCTAAAAGGGATAGAAACTAGGATTACTAGGCTTTATAAATTGGGCTGTCTTTACTATAATACGCTTATCTATTTTAGAGATCTTATTTAGCTATAACACATAATATTATAATATGCCGTATTTTACCTAGTACTATAGCAAAATTGTAAATATTAAAGGCCTATAGCTACTACCGCTTTTAACTTCTATCTAGTGTCCCTATTTAAGGGTCTTACTACTAATAAAATCTATAATATCTGTTCTTACTACCCTCCTTATATTTCAACGCCACTAACATCCTCTCCATTATTATTATTCTCGTTATTATTACTAGCACCGCCCTAGCCGTTATTATTAGCGCCCTCTCTATTAGCCTTGTTCTACGCTTTAGTATAATTATTAGTGCCACTAATATTTACTACACTCGCGAAGTTAGGGATAGTAATATTAAAGTTAACGTCTATACTATATAAAATGGGCGTGTAATTGGCTGTACGCTAGCGGTAGATATGCTATATGGTTTCGTTAACGTTAAACGGGGTAATAAGTTACTAGAAGTGCTTTTTCTGCTTAGGATTTTTAAGGTTAATAAATACCTTATTATCCTTATACCACTTCTTAATTTTATAATACGCGGTGTTTATAAAGGTCTTATTATTAGTATAATAATTATAGACTACCTAGGGACTACTAATAATAATAAGGCCCGCTCGTGGTTTAGTAATTATAAGAAGGTTCCTTACTATATCCTAGACAAATTTTAGCGGACTAGTAACTATTATATTATACACTAATAACTCTACCTAGCCGCCTTAGATGCCGTTAATGGTAAAGACCTTAATCTTGCTAACTATTGGCGTAAATTCCCGCCACTTACTGCTATCTTACTAGGCGCAGCACCATTCTTTAAGCGTATACAGCGCTATAGAGTAAATAGTAAGTTAGGCTATATATAAAACGGCAAGGCTAACCTCTAATAGCTTAAATCTAAAGTCTATTAGCGCTATAGCTACCTAGAATACGCGTTAAGCGTAGACTAGGTTGTACGTTAATTGGCTAAGCTTATTTACCTATATAGTACCATTAACGGCAAGGAAGGCAATAGGGTGGTCATAGCGCAGCATATCCTTAAAAAAGCTCGCCGCCAGCTTTAACTACTCTTAGTCCTTAACTATTAGGCTTATCTAAAGCTAGCCGTACGGTAGGACGGCATTTATAAAACATATAATGTCTTTAATAAATCAATATTATAGCGAGAACTATACCGTATCCGCACTAGCCGCGAGGAGACGCATATAGAGGGAGATGGATTTTTAATAGTAAAACGGATTATCGAAATTAGGACTAAGGATTGGTTTTAGTTAGTATATATTACTAAGAAAAACCTAAGGTATAGGGTCGCTAGCCTAGATCTATAGACCTCCCTAGATTAAATATGGTCTACTCTAGGCAAACCTAGCAAGACTACTTAGCTTAGACGCCTTCCTGGCCTTATTATAGAAAACTATATATATAGCGCTAATAAAATATATATAAGTCTGCAAGACTATATTAGGTATTATAAGAATAATATTAGCCTTCTTAGCTAGGTCTACGATAACTACATTAGCCATAAGTATTAATCCCATCTTATTATCTTATGTTATATTATTACTAAGCGCAAATTAGTGCAAGTATTGGCGGAATTTAGCGTATTTAGTCGTATTAGGGTTTATAATAGGATATAGGTTTCTGTCGCTATCTGGGATACCTATAAGGCGTAATAACTACTAACCTTTAGACAAATCTATAACCTACAACCGCTTATTAAAGCTGGTAGCATTGCTAGCCTTAAACGTATAGTAGAGTAAGAATGCTATATTTAGCATAGACGCGTCCTTATTAATCGTAGCATAGTTATCCTATTCCTTAAAATACTTAAGACAAGTATTAATACCTGCCGCTATTTACTATATAATAGCATCCCGCTTATAGACCTTAGTTTCCGTTAAGCGTATATAGCGGCGAAGGACAATAGGAAATTTGGCAGGACGGCCTTACGCAATTAGTGCCTTATAGTCCTCTATAAGCGCATTATTAATTATTTTAGCCAGCATATCTAATTGGCGATTAAGCGGTAATAGGACCTAAATTCTAGTAGGATCCTACTAAGGCGACCTAAGTTAATACTAATATTATACTAAAATAGTTAAGAAGATTAATTTCCCAACACTACCGGGGCCTTATATTAGCAAAATACCGCCTATTATATATTTAAGCGCAGTACAGGCACCCGTTTACTCTTTATTAAGTAGCAGTAAAACGGCCTTAAGGGCATTATTAACTAAGTTCTTCCTATACTTAGCAATATTATAGTTAAAGTAATTAATACACAGAAGATCTGTAAAGTTATTAGACAGCGTAATTTAGCGCTTAATATAGAAACTGTTGCCTCCTTACTATAGGTAGCGTAGAGTATTAATCTCTTAGGAGATTCTAACCTTAGGGACACGCTTAATTACAAGATATTTAATACTCTATGCCGTAATTAGGGCCTTACTTAGGTTACTAACTATTATAAAGTTATTACTACTTAGGATATGCTCCGGAGCGAATATAGGGTTTAGTATAAACTTATAACCCACCTATAGTTAAAAGATAAAAGTATAGTAGTTATAGCCGGAGCTAAAGGGAGTAGTATTAATAATAACTCCTTTCTAGCTGGCCTAGCTATCTACGTCTTTACCTAGGAATAAGATATTAATAATAGAGTTAGTGCAAAGGGTAAGACTATTAACTATTTAGATAGTAGCGTAGTAGACTTAGTCTATGCTACCTAGGAAGGTAATAAGACAAATAATAGTGGGTACCTAGGGGTTCTGATTAACGGCCTTAAGGCTCGTAACTGTGGTATAGAACTAGACCATAAAATACTTAAGAACGCTATTAAACTAATACCTCGCGGGGATTTTATATAATAGTTGGTCCTCTACTAAGAGCTATATACCAAGCTAGATATTTATATTATAGTTCTTCTACTAGCGACCTAAAGAATTGTTAACGCTCTGCTGTTATAGGCTTACGTTTAGGCTCGCGATATAACTATTAAGCTATTTAGTGCCTAGCGTAAAGAAGTAGATAACAACTATAGGACTATTTAATAGTATATCCTAAGCTTTATAGATTTGCGGCGTAAACGGGCCGAAGTCCCTATTAACAAAGAAGTACTTACTAAGCAACGTACGCGTACCTAGTGCGAGTTTATTAGAGGCGATAACGAACCTAATATAGTAAAGTTATAGGGTTATAGCATCTTATGGGAGAATACGAGTAAGATATTTAAGCGTGGTTAGATATAATAGTCGTTAAGTAACTAGAGAAGCAGTATTAGCAGTGTTAACCTTAATGTCGTTAGTAATATTAGCATCTATAAATTAGACAGACGCCGTCTTATATAAACAATAAGTAGGCATTCTACTAGTCTTATAAGACACCTAAAATATAATACTATATACTATAATATGCTCTTTAATAATTTGCATAACAAACTAAACTATAAGGTAGTTATTATTTAGAAGCTAGAGTATATCTAAAGGTTCGGCTATTATAGAATCGCTATCCTCTATATAGGTATCTAGATTATCTACTAGGCTATCCGCCACCAGATAGAAGCCGGCTGTATTAAAAGGTTTAGGCGATAGAGAGGTAGCAGCTATACTTAAAGTGGCAGCACTTAGTACATTTACCTTACCTAGAGCGGTTACGGCGTCTATCGCCCGAATTAAAGTAGGTCTACTTATATAATTATTAATATTATACCCTATAACTCTATAGTTCTTATATACCTAACTATAGAAGACAGTTTAATAGTCTAGGGAGCTATAGTTTAGGCAAGTCCACTTCTTCTTACCTAATAGCTAGGGATAGTCTCACTTTCTATAGCCTATAGCACTATATTAGTTATATGTTACACTAGGATAGTTACTCTTAAGATAACCGGCTTCCCTATAATTATTATACATAGGGTTAGGGCAGTTAGCTTTAAGATAACTAGCCTTACCGCAGCCGCAATAAAGTTAAGAGGCTTTCTTAAGAGGATAATCGGCGCGCATATAGCCGGTAGACAAATAGAAATGGCATTTTAAAGCGTCGTTGGCCGAGAGGTATAAACTGCCAAGCTCTAGAAGAAAAGGCTTATTAAGTATAGGGCCTTTACTATTACCTTACAAGACACCAGAGCCCATAGTCGCTATAGTTAAGGTAATCTTAAAAACCATAATACTCTTAGCGAACTTTTTATAGTTATGGACGTAGTTAACGTCGCGAGTTATAAAATAATTAGTGGGTAGGTCTATTTTGGTAGCAGGCTATATTAAGCGGTGGTTTATATAAATGTATTAGTAAACACAGACCCTCTATTATATAGCTAAGGCCAAAGATAAGGTAGCTAACTTACTACGTTATAAGGCTTTATAGCTTAAATAGATCTATAAAGGTACTAGTTATAAAGGTAGATGCTAGTAGGGTAGGAGTAAGGGTGGGTAGTTAGTAGAGTTAGGTTAACTAGTAAAGGTAAGGAAATAAGGCGCGCCCTAATAAAATTATATAAGTAAGGCCTTAGCGGTAAAGTATATAATTATACACTCTATAGGTCAAACGCGTATAAAGGTAAATCTATAGTGACAAGACTAACCTATAGAGGAAGACGCGATATAGTGTAAGTTATAGGGACTACCTTACCTAGCCTATCTCTTAATATAGGCCAGGTAATAATCCAGCACTATTAAGCTCTTATAGTTTATAATGCGAGTATATAAATATATAAAAAGGTAAGGGAAAAGAGAAGTAAGTAGTAAAGTAAAAGCACTTTACTATAGATAGGCTAATTACGTTATAGGTAAACGGAAACTTAAACACCGTAATCCGTTAAAAAATATCACTAATAAGTACAGCCTACCACTACTAGAAAGTATAAGTCTTTTCCTCCCTTAATTAGTAAGAAAAAAGGCATTATTAACTAAATAATCTCTTACTAGAGTACTAGGTGGGGAGTAGGATATTATAAAACTATATATAGTTCTAGACAGATCTAAAATAAAGATATTAAATTTAAGAGACTCTAATATAATAAATACTATAGTAGAATACTAACCTCTTATATAACACTAAATAGATAAATAGTAAGATAAGTTAATGTTGCTAAGCGGCTAGATGCTAGTATATACAATATATCTACTATCCTAAAATGCCCTAAAATACCACAAAATGCCACAAAATACCATTAATTATATAAACTTATAATATAAGATACAAAACCTCCTACTATCTTTTACGGTAGACATACGTTTAAATAAGTACTAGATGTTTATGCACAGACATAAATCCCATATATTAGATAATTATTATTCCGAATAAACTTATCTGGCAGGCCCTTAAGTGCTATATAGTATAATAATAATACTAGCAATTATAAAGTAAGTATAATACGTCGCTGTCTACTAGAAGTACTACCTATTATATACTAAGCACTTTATAGTAATAGAGTCCGCACGTATAGACGTAGGCCAGCCCTCTAACTCTAGTAGCGCGTATATCCACCGACTTTATATAACAATAAGAAATATAGTAATGCCTATAATAAGTATAATATATTACTATCTACTAGAAATACCACCTATTATATAGTAAACACTTTATAGCGATAGAGCCCGCACGCGTAGATATAGGCCAGCCCTCTAACTCTGGCGGTATATATATATACTAACTCTATACGATAATAAGAAATATAATAACGCCTACAACCTCTTATAGTCTACTATGCCGTAATAACTAGTTACCTCTTTGCAGGCACTTAATAAATCGCTTATATTAAAAACTATAAGAGTTTAGCGGTACTAGACCGCCACCTAGCCCTAAATAGGCTGGGTAGGGTAGTCCCTATAAGTTATATAATTGTGCCCTTATTTAACTATATAGTACTAAGTCTAGCCGTATTTACCCTAACCAGTAGTAGTAAACTATAGCCAATTTCACCTCTATATAGGCATATGCGGGTAATTATAAGATCTACCTCTTTATCTCTTCTTAATTAACTTTACTTACCCTACCTTCTATCTCTCCTATAACTAACCTCTAACTATATCTAATACTAGAGTTATACTAGTATAGCGCTAACCAGCTACTATATAAAGCCCTCCTACTTTAATAGTCACCTTCTACTTAATATATGCCGTAATATTATACGTACCTAACTAAATAAGCGACTTAATAATAACGTAACTATAGGCAAAGCTAGACGCGTGGTATAAGGCGAACCTAAAGCTAATTAAAAATGCGGATATTACCTAAGGCTTCGGAATAAGCATTAAAAACTATAATAGACTAAAAGAGAAGGTTAAAGATATTATAATTAAAGTTAAGCCTAAGTACGTAATATATCGCGGCAACTCTACAATAATAAAAGAAGGGCATATTAAGGAGTTTTATAAGTAACTCCTATAATTTGCCAATACTCCACCGGATTAGAAACTGTAGGTAATCCTAAAAATTATAAGAAGTACTTATTCTAATCGCGTAAGGAGGGTACTAAGTACCTCTAAGAGTGGGCATACTCTATATAAATATATATTACCCCTAAAGACTAAAGCATAAGATAAGATAACGCCACCTTAGCTGCTGTATATAATATAGCCCATAGACGTTACTATAACCCCACTACACAGTATCCCTTCGCCTTAGCTAGTAACCCTAGCGGTAAGCAACGTAATTAATATAGAAGATATTAAGATTAAAATCTAATCCACAGGCTTAATAGGCAGGTTAATAGTTAGGGTAGTCTAAGTTTTATATCTAATAAGCGGAAACCTATATATAGCTCTAGGCAAGCTATAGAAGGAACTATAAGCCTATATAGAGCTTAATATCAACGGTCTACCCAAAAAGAACATCTATATATCGCCGTAGAGATATAAAAACCTTATAATATAGTTAGAGGGCATACTTATTATAGCTCTTAGCGAAATAGCGCAAAATAGCACGAAGAAGGCCGTGCTTATAGCATTACTCTTACCTCCTAGCTTAAACTCCTAAGTTACTACCACTAATAATATACCGCTAGCCATTAAATCTAAGGCGCCTAGACGTAACGGATATAGCGTAAAAGATAGCTAGTAAGTCCTAACGCCGTATAAGGCTAGCGGCAAGAGCAAATTAGGAGAAGGTAAGAAGTAAAGTTATTTAGGATTAGCAGTATATAGCTCTAATAAAGATAGTAAGGGTAAGCCTATTAGATATAAGAAATTAGATAATAGTAAGACTAAATTAGGCAGATATAATAAGTGGCCTTAACTAAGATTAGTAATAAGTACCCTAGTGGAGGATAATAAAAGCAAGCTGGCTGCGCCTGGGAAGTTAAATAATTATAAGGCCAACCTAAATAGAAGTAAGAAACGCCCTTAAGTAGAATTAGCGGCAGGTACCCTTATAGAAAATAGTAATAATAAGCTAGTTATACGCAGAAGGCGATTAGTAAAGGGAAAACGTAACCTATCTGTCTATAAGCCTACATTAGTAAGTAATAGCGGTACTGGAGAAATTACCGCAGATAACGGCAAATTGCTATAATTTATTACTAAACCTAAAGGTATATACCAGCCTAACGATATAATAGATAACCCTACTGCTACATTACTAACCGTTAATATCCCTTAAGATATTACCGCAGAGAATAGCAAATTGCCGTAACGTGCCGGTGGATATAATAATTAGTTCCTATATTATACTAACTTTAAGGATATAGAGAGTAGAAACAAAAATAAGGATTTAGTTAATAATAGCGACTAAGATAAGAATTCGGTTAATAATAACAACCAAGACATAGACGTAGAGGAAGAACTTAACTAATAAACTTTCTTAGCCCAACTCTATAAGGCTAGGAAGGACAACTTAAATAGTATACTAGCGTACGTAATAAAGGCGGATCTTCTACTTACTCTAGAGTATTTCCTACTTATCTTATTAAAAGCACTTTCTAAAACCGCCCTAATCGAACTCCCTAATTAGGGCCTCGCATTAGGCTTTAAATTTAGCCTATACTAAGTGGTATATATAGCTTAGGTATTTAAGTAAGAGAGGATAATTAAAGGAGATAGTATCTATATAGATAAACCTAGCGCGGGCAAGACTATATAAATAATTACTTAATAGCTAATAAACTACTTTTATTATTAGAATGTAATAGATATTTAAGAGGCCTAAGCTATTAGGGACGTAACCTGCTACCTACCTAAGATATATCCACCGGATTTAAAATACCTATAGGTAGTAAAGCAGCCAATTATATGCTACTGCGAAGATAACCCTAAGAAGCTATACCCTATAGACCTATAGTGAGGCTACTTAGTTATCCTTACGCCGACCCTAGGCCTACTAGGATTCCTAAAGGACGTAAGTGCAATATTATAAGATAGCGCAATTATAAAGCGCCCTAACCCACCCTAGATTACAATTCTCGCCCCTAGCTATAATAAAGTTAAGATATTTAGTAAACTAAAAAAGGACAAATAGCCGCAAATCCGTAAGGCTCTTAAGTGGACTAATAAGGAATAATAAGAGAACGATAACAATATATATCTAGTTAGTAAGGCTCTCCTATTACGCCTATAGGGTAAAGCTAGGTTTAAAAATAATTATAGCCCTACCCCTAATATAACAGAGCTATTAGCGCCAAAATACTTAACCTAATTCCTTCTAATTACTACGTAAAATTATATTACCACATAACTAATATATAGGTTTATCACCATATAAACTAACATATAGAAATACCTAAATAGCTAATCCCCTAGAATATATTAGAAATCGAAGAGTGTAATATAGGTTAGGCATATCCTCTAGGATAAATACCACCTAGACGCGACTAGTAGAGTCTTAATATTATTTATTAAGGATATAGTTAAGGAGTACCGCATTATATATAATCGCAGCCCTGCTATATAGGGTGCGTCTAGTACGCCTAATAACGGAAACCTAATATAACTAATACGGTTTATTATAGTAGGATTAAAGAGGCTAGAGTAGGAAGAAGCTAATAAGCTAAAGGGAATAGAGTTTAAAGTACTGCTTAAGCTTAAAAAAGAAAACATCTAGCTAAAGAAGAAAGAATTTAACCGTCTCTATAAAGATGTAAAGACTAATCTAGCTAGAGTAATAGCAGATAGGAAATTCGGCGAACTAGCTATATTTTTCCGTATAGTTATTCTAACGTTTTAGATACATAGAGGGGAGTTAATACTCTAGTTTAACTAGCAAAAGCTTATCCCAAAGAATAGCTATTTTAAATTAGTTACGTTATAGGCCAACTCTAATAATACTAAGGCGGCTATAATTATAGCTATAAAGGACTAAGTAAGGATAGAGTAGAGGCGCTAATATAAGGAACTTCTGGCTATATAGGAGGAAGATAGTAGTAATCTAAATACTAAACCTAAGATACCAAAACTCACCTAAGCCAAGTTATACACTAATATAAAAACGGCAGTAAGCGTAGCCTAGGTTATCCAATACTGGGACCAGTATACCCCTATTATAATTAAGTCTAATAAGTCCAATAAGTCTAATAATAAACGCCTAAAAACTTAAAGTTGTACACTTAAGGACCCAATTATCGCTAAGTAAACTACTAACCCGCTTAATAAGGAGTTCACTAATATACTTAACCGCTATTTTTAACAGAATACAAAGTTCTTTTAAGCTAAAAAAATCTATAATTACGTTTATGTTAAAAAACGAACGGATAGTTTAGTATATAAGATTATCATTACCACTTACTTACCTCTTATACTAGCTTATTAGTTTAATAGGCTATATAAAAAATATAGTAAAGATAAGGTACTCCGCTATGCAGCTAGTATATCTAATATTAAGAAGGCTAAGGCTAGGTAAACCTTTAACACTAATAACTCTAAGTAGATCCTACTTTGCACCTTCACATTAATTAAGCTATCTATTAACTTATAGCGCGCAAATTACACCATTATGGTTAAGCCAAGCCATAAGCTCTTAGAGGTAAAGTAACTATTTACTTAAATAGATTAATAAGAATAGACTAAGCCCGTCTACTATAGTACTATTATAACTAATTAAAAGTTAAGTATTAAGCAGAGGATATTAAAGTTAACTAAATTTACGTTATTACTGCATAAGTTGGTATATAAGGAGAAGGCCGATTTAAGCTTAAAAGTAGGCTAAGGTAAGAAGGAAGATACTAAGACTATTTAATGCTGGTAACAATTATAAGAGTATAATATAACTATAAATAGTTCTAAATACTATATATAGCCGCTATATAGCAAAACCTATTATAATTATATAGTGGCGTATATATAGGCCAAGGGATATATCTTTTAGTAACTTATAGGTAGTAGCGTAGCGTATATAGTAAACTTAGTTAACTAAAATATTTCTAGTATTATTATTTCTAAGAGAGCATTAAGCTGCAGCTTATAGCACTTTTATTATTAAGGCAGCGTTTAGCCACAAATTGCAGTATTATTATTAGCGGTATAGTATATAGCCGCAAAATGCAACTAAATGCGGCTAAATACTAAAATTACTTAATTAGCATAAACCTAATTTAAGATACTAGTAAATTTT
>Ga0307515_10016060_pt1 | contig 13741 bp, 17 predicted proteins | sample 17_EM_MG_FD_194513 | JGI IMG/M metagenome (GOLD analysis project Ga0307515, IMG submission 194513) | Populus trichocarpa ectomycorrhiza microbial communities from riparian zone in the Pacific Northwest, United States - 17_EM | ecosystem: Host-associated > Plants > Roots > Unclassified | place... | reverse complement strand
CGGTTGTGATACTCGGCTTCGCCGAGTATGGTCTTTTCTCTGTATATAAGTCTAGTGTTTTCCTTCTCTTGTATCGATAGACAATTGAGCTTCTTCATCCTTTCTCTTTTGCTTTTAACAGAAGTCAGGAATGCGAGCAGCAAAAAGACGGATTAATCTAAAATGTAAGTACAGTACTGTATCTGGTCCGAAGCTTGACCATGGGAATAGCTCGCTCATCTGGAACCCTTCTATATAAACCCAGGCTGATAATCATCGCTGAAGCTAGACCCTGCGCAGGAAACGGACCCAGAATTCTACCCGCATCATGATTCTATCAGACTCGATATACGACAGAAAGAATGGAGAAATTATCTGTAGGCCTACTGAATGGGCTGATGTCGCAAAGTTCTTTTTATTCAATTACGGACTTCATGCATTCACTGTTCTATTGGAACCGGGTAGCGGCATACTTCAGTCGATGACAACTGCGATTGCATCTATTCTGATGCCCTATGCTGGTATGAGTAGGGCGTTTCTCGCAATAGCGCTCAGCATGATCCCCACGGCCAACCCGCTGGAAAAGGCTAAATATGCGTTGGCCTTGTGCATGGTAGTGCCACAACCAGAAGAGAAATTATTGCTAAGGTAATGCAATGGAGGTTTCTAGCAGTTCTCGAAAGTATATTTTTCAGTAATACTTTGAGCCTTGTTGTGCATCCACGCGCGGATTCTGCATACGAAGACTAAAAGGTAACTGTCGAGTGATGAACTTTCGAGCACTGCTAAAAACATCTATTTTCCGTCAATATATATCAAGGCTAACAAAATCCTTTCAGGGGTAGAATATTGCCAGCATTTACATATGTACATGGCCATCTTCCAATCCCAGGTATCCAGTGTCACTTTTCCAGACTCTTCCAGCGCAAGCAATGGAAGATTCTATGGAAGGTTATTCGTGAGAAGCGCAACAACAGGGATAGCTATCTTGTACGTGTGCCTCTCGACTTCACTGTAGAGAGTTTTGTGCCCATCACGGAAAACCACACCTTCGGACTCGCATGCAACTACAGCCCTATTAAGGTGTCCGCCGCCATTTTTCAAATTGCCTACGGCTTTCTTGAGCTCTATAAGGCACAAGGGCGTCAGTTTAAGACGTATGGATATGCGGCATATTCCCTGATAGTTGTACCGTACATTTTGATGTCCCTGGTCAACCTATTAGCCGCCGCATTCCAACCACAGTATCCATCGATGTTCATTGTCAAGTATGAAGACAGCAATGTCAACGAAGCCAAGTTGGTGGCTTCATCGGCTTGGTCTGAACCATTGTTAGGGGGCGGCACTGCCGACCAAGAAATAGGTGGGGCTGTTGGGAAGGCTAGAGGGACATTTGAAACGTTAATATGGCCAACACACATCGCGCACGTGAGTAATTTATATAACTTGTACGAATGAAACCTTACTGACAAAGTGAACAAGTTGCGAAAATGGCCAAGGTCATGCACCGAAGTGAGCACTATGCACAACATGTATGAATGAAACTTTACTGACAAAGTGTACCAGCTGGGAAAATATTTACGTGTTTACGCGGAAGTAAGAAATTTGTATAACTTGTATAAATAAGACTTTTACTGACAAAGTGAATAAGCTGCGTATGAATCCGACCCCCTACTTCGACGTGAGAATTACATATAACCCGGGTGAATGTAACTGTACTGACGATATATAGTTAAAAATGCTGCGCAAAAAATTGAAAAAGCGAAAGTGCACGTGCGGATTCATTCTTTTGCTTGGGTTGTTCGTCATGGTTGCTCCATACATAGGAATGAAGGCATTGACAAATTTTGACAATGGCCAGAGCACTGGAAGCCAGCGGGCATGGATCATGGTCTGGCTTGTTGCTGGTCAGGTTTTGGGGCCTTACTTTTTTCTCATGTACGATATAGCGGCGAATGATAGCTTAGTCGGCCCTGTGTGTCTAGTTTTTATGACTATTTGTTATTTGCTTGTGTTTTCGGTCGGGAGTGTGGGCGGCTTTGTTACGGTCGCAAGGATGATGTTGGGGGACAAAGTTTGTGTAACCCTGTAAAAGCTGGTGACCAAGAGGTTTTGGATAATATTCCTTGAGTGGATAGGTTCCTTGTTCTCATCTCTTTTGCTGTTTCTTCGAACTCAGATCTTTAGCTGCCTTGTTTATGTTCATTTTGTTTGTCTTGATCTATATCAACAATGATTCCACCAGTCCAGACGATCCCGGTCCGCGGTAGGGCTCAGTCCAGTCCGGTCTAATGGGAAGGTCGGACTGGACCAATCCACAGACTGGCAGTCTTGGACTGGACGGGCTTGGTCTGGACCGATCCATTTACGCATATAATTGTGACATTGCTTTTTAGCCAAGTACTACCGAAACATGACTCATCCTCACTTTTTCTCACCACTCACCCCCGACTACCCACTCGGATCGATATTATACCACTTCTGTCTGTATATTCGGCTCCATCGAGATATATTTTCCCCATTAAAAGACTAATACCTGGGAAAGTATACCCTAACCCTGGACACCGTGAGGGATCAGTCCGGACCAAGCCCAGTCCAGTCTGTCAGCATCAGGGATCGGTCCGATCCCAGTCCAAAAATTTCTTGGACTGGACCTGGACTGGACTGGACGGTTCTGGTCTGGACTGATCCATTGCTGGACTGGTGGAATCATTGTATATCAATGCTCACAATCCACCGTTCTGTCCATTCTTAACAGCTTACTACTAGAGAAGTTGCACCCCAGACACGTTCACTTGACTCTGCTGGTGATTGCGAGAAATACGCATTCGTATGTGGCAGGGAGTGCTCGCGAAGTTGGTTCCAACTTCCCAACAGTAACGCGCATGAGACCTGCCAAAGCTGGGTTCAGAGAGTGGGCACGGTAGATGGAGAAATAGAGAGAGGGATACAGAGGTAGAAGGGCGGCTACGTTTCAAACGAATAATGACATGGCAAACACCATGTCTCGGCTGAGACCGAATACGACAATATTGGGATTCGTTACCCAATCAGCCAATATGCACCCGACGTGATGGCAGCTGATCTAGATGCACACCGTTGGGAGGAGTGGTAGGAGGGGAGCTCCCCCACCCTAGCCGGCCATTTGGAGGGGAGGCACTGCCATAATGTAATCAGCACGACTACAGTATAATCAAACAAAAAAAAAAGATGGTCGCAGTAATACTCACTTCGTGCTGCCTCCTGCTGACCTAGCATACGGCCGTCACCGGATAGTGTAAGTGTGGCGGCTGTACTCTCCATCGAACTTTTCTTCCCAAGACATTACTCACGGCATGTGTTGACGCTGCTAGTCGTCTCCTTTCCCCTTCGCAGTTGTCGTTCTAATTGATACACGGGCTATAGTAGCAACAATAATTATCACAACTAACAACGACTCACTATTGACACGAAATGTTACAGCTCCAACATTACTATAGATAGTGATATTTATTAGTGAAACAACATTGTCACCTCTGCTACAGCACATATCTAACTCAAGAAATTGTTGACAGGCTTTTGCCCAAGGTCATAGATGGGAATTATGTGATTGCTTGGCTATTACGTGGGTTGCTATTTCCAGTATAGTTCACTTGACATCTTGTCCTTCAGTTTTCTCTGTTTCGCCTCTCTTTAGAACATTTACGATTGAAGAGTTTTCCACGCCCACTGCAAGGCACACATGTCAACAGAAATTCCCGCCATCCAGTAGTATAATCTATTAGTATTCAAACGATGCACCCCGAGACGACATTGTAAATTTCGAGGTTCCGAATTTTAAACCGTTTAAGATCAAGGAAAACCAATCTTGGATGAGACCCCTATGGAGACCATAGTCTCCGTGATATACAGATTGAAGCGGTGGAAATCATGTTGTTTATACTATTTTCCATATTCAGACTTATCGCCGGCATCACAGCACCCACAGCTACTTATTAGATGTTCTACTCCATTCACGGAGGCGGTTCCTTTACGGTGTATCTAGTCAGTTCACGGAGGCCCACCTTCTGTGAATTGACTGGTGCGTTCGTTGAGTCCGTACCCCACTTCTGTGAACTGACTGGTTCGTTCACATAGTCCATCAAAAGTTATAAACGATTGGCTGCGTCTTGGAGGTCCACGCGCAACTACCTTAAACTCTGCTCCGTGTCATTATTTGAAACCGTCTCATCTTCCTCATATCCCACCTCCTCATTTCCCACCTTCTCATTGACTTCTTCCTCTTCCAGAACCTTCCCATCCACAGTATCCAGTTCTGTCAAATCGCTGCTCTCATCGGCAGTATCCTCCGCTGCTGTGGAATCAGTTCGCTCGCAAGCATCTCCTTGTGTATTTGCTCGACGGTGTTTTTGTTATTGTTGTTTATTCATACTGTATGCATGCTAACTAGTGTATGACAGGACCTAATACCCTCTCCGCCTCCGGGCGAGCCGGCTAGATGGCGGAGCTCCCCCCCCGCTACCCTTCATCCACGCTAACAAATGAAAGTTGAGAGTTGAGAGATAGAACAGAAATGAAAAGAAGGAAAGGAAAGGATATGAAAAGAACAGAACGGATAAAAACCCCACCGCCGCCGCCCCGCGCATCTGAGTCAGCCTCTGCGCCTGCTCCATACCGTCATTCATTTGGGCGGGAACTTCCCGACTTCAGTAGCCGTCAGGAAGTCCATCACCGCTTGGTCGCACTCTTCCATGGAAAACAGCTCAGAGACCTGCACGTGTCGGCATCTGCCCGCTTTCCAGCCCGTCGCCTTTCCCACCGCCTTCCAGAGTGCTTTCTGCTGGTCTCTCCACCGGCTGCAATGGCGGAAGAGGTGCTCCCGCGTCTGGGCCGCTGTCCCTCCACACCACCAGCATTTATCGTCCTCTCGGTGGCCGAACCGTTTCAGGTAGACTCCAGTGGGTGCATGCCCCCACTTTAGTCTGTGTTCTAGTCCATTCACGGAGGCGGTTCCTCCGCGGAGTACCTAGTCAGTTCACGGAGGCCCACCTTCCGTGAACGAACCGTCCATTGACGGAGTCGGTACCCCACCTCCGTGAACTGACTAGTTCATCCACAGAGTCGAAGAAAAATTATAAATAATTTATACATCATCGTAATCCCTACAATCAGATGCCTCTTAGACATCCTGATGCAACTACAATTACACTGTGCTCAATTGGAGGAGCTGATCTTGTGTTTCGTTCGATATTGAAAGTACCTGATGGCGCAGCAGAAGGTCCAGTAATAATGCACTGCACCCCACCATCTCGGCCATGGCAATGAAGTATGTACTCGGCTTTTGCTTGGAAACACTTGCAACGAACAGTCGTGCAGTTGCCTTTACACCTCCAACGTACTTGTATGAGCTCGGCAGGGGACTGAAGACTAGCAGCTTCTCGAAGAGTAAGTTCTCGATGGCTACCCTTTTTGAATGGCGGAAGTTGATGTGGGATGGTTGATGTAAGGCGGTCCATATTGTTAGTACGATAGAATCCGTGGAATGTACTCAGTTGCACTGTGAAAATGTACTCAATTGCGCTGAACGTACGCGGTTGCGCTGATTGAATTCAACTGCATAGAACCAGCTGAGTGTATGTACATGCCAGTGCATGCACACACATGTGTGCAGAGCAGAGTATTTGTAATTGTTGACTGACTCCGCGAACGAACTAGTTAGTTCACGGAGGTGGGGTACGGACTCCGTGAATGGACGGTTCATTCACGGAAGGTGGGCCTCGGTGAACTGACTAGGTACTCCGCGGAGGAACCGCCTCCGTGGATGGACTAGAACAGTCTGTAGAACCTGGTAGCCAGCGACTTCACGCTTGTCATCGGAACAGATTTCTTGGTCCCCGTCTTGCCCTTGAGTCTGTAACTGAAGTGTTTGCTGCACTTGTCGGCCTCCCACTTTGCCTTGGCTGCTGACCTTCCCTCGAAGATTCGTCTAGCTCTATTCGAGGCCGAGGTGTATGGCTGCTCTATCACCGTGTCTCCGCTAGCGTCTCGGGCCAGGTTTGCCTGACGGTCCGCCTCTTCGTTTCCAGGGATCGACGGTGTTTTTTATTGTGACTTGGCTCGGGTGGCGCTGTTCTTGTGTTTCGTTCAAGATTGAAAGTACCAGATGGCGCTACAGTATTTGTCCTCTGTGCACCACCATCTCAGCCATGGCAATGAGTCCGCACTCAAATTTTGCTTTGAAACAGTTACACTGCGCTGAATATACGCAGTTACACCGATTAATTTAGCTAGATAGAGCCAGCTGAGTATATATACATACCAGTACGTGTGGATATATGCGTGTAGAGCAGATCACTTAAAATTTGTTTAACACCGTGAATTAACTAGATCACCAGACGGCCTATCAAGGGTAGTTTTAGGGCTGGTTCCGACAATGTAAGGCTCACCACGGGCATCACGACTTCCAGCGGTGTCAAGTTTAAAACCCACCACTGGCGTTGTAACCAGCGTCATCACGGATGCACACCTCTGATAGCCGCCGGGCCCCTATTGATACCGGTATAAATCCCTAGGGTTGTATCATATTGCCCCAGACGGACTATGTTGCAGAAATGATACCAGGAAAGGGACCACGATATCGGGCCCCGCAAGACTGTAGTCGCCCCGGACCGTTGAGATGCTTAGTTTTCAGGGTTTCCCGTGGCCTGATGTATGATTGCGCCGGTTCAATAGCTCATCGAAACTCTGCACTCGAAGACAAACCATTCCCTAATATAATCAATATCATGTAAACTTATTTGCTAGACTACAAATTCCCAACGATCTACTCCTAACTCAGAGAACCGGAATTCGCCCGCTTGAAGCGCTAGACACTACTCTTGAATACTGCTTGGCTGGCACTAGTTCTGCTTGGTGCAGCTGGACTTAACCATTGTGAGTCAATACCTACTGTGACGTTTTTGTTTGTTTTGATACTCTATTTAGAGTATGACAGACCCCTAATTACCCCCGCCTCCGCGCAGGCCGGGTAGATGGCGGAGCTCTACCTCTGCTACCCGTCATCCTCTCTAACAAAAGAAATCAATCGATTGATGAAAACAAAGAAACCCAAAAGAGAGACTATCGAACCACACTCCTCAGCTCGCCTGGGCAGGAACTTCCCGACATCAGTGGTCGACAGGAAGTCCAATACGGCTTTATCGCACTTCTCCATGGAGAGCAGCTCAGAGATCTGCACGCGTCGGCATCTGCCCGCTTCCCCGCCCATTGCCTTCCCCACCGCTTTCCAGAGCGTTCTCAGCTGGTCTTTTCATCGGCTGCAGTGGCGGAAGAGGTGTTCCCGTGTTTGGACCGTTTTACCGCCACCTCCGGAAAACCAGCACTTGTCGTCAGTGATCCGAAGCGGCCCGGCCGGCCGCAGACCGGACTTCAGATTTGCAGTCCGGCCAGATAAAGTACTTGATCCTAGAGGCCACCCAAAGCCTGGGCAGATAAAGATCAACCTGTAGGGAGCCTGACCGGACTGCAGCTATCTGACGGCTTTTGCCTGACCCGCATATGCCTGCAGATACTTGCATATACCTGCAGATATCTGACGGCTTTTGACTGGCCTACATTACTGTGCATATAATCTGCATGAACTGGCAGATATCTGGCGGCTTTCGCATAGTCTGCATACACCTGCTGCCAGCTGCTTCGTCGATTAGACAGGTGTTCTAAATGCTCTGTATGCCCGAATCGAATATATAACCCATGCATAATCTCTGCAAAGCAATTCTCTTCACCAGTTGTATCGACTTCACCAGTTCAATCGGCTTCACCAGGTCCGAGTCTATCTTCTTCATTAGTACTTTCGGCTTCATGTGTTCCATTGTACACACATTATTGATTGAAGCTATTTTAATATCGACCCATTCCTTTGGCCATCCATTCAAAGTCTTTCGCAAGCATTCATTCTGTGTATCCAGACCCTCCAGCTATGGATGTCACGGCGCAGGGATGTACGGAGGTACTTGGGATGAATGACGGAATATTGGGAGGGTGTCGTAGGAATTGTGTTACGGAAAGGCGGAGACATTGGGCGACGCGTAGGAACAGGCAAGATGGTGGCAGTTGATTTAGTAAGATAAGGCAGTGGACTGAGGTGAAGCGATGTCGGTTGACATGGCGTGGTGGTTTCGATAAGGAGTTGCGGTGATGGTGTGTAAGATCATGGGATGAGATTCAGATGATACTTGGAGGATGAGGAATGATTCGAGTGTGGCGGACCGATTGTAAATATAGAGAGTGTTGTTGGCGGTGGCAGATTACCTTTTCTATTCTCTTTACTCATTCCCTGTTAGAGCAAAGCAAGTTACGATTTTGATAGCTTCGACTCTTGCCCCATCATGATCTGTTCAATATGAAGTTCGAATGCTCATATTTTGCTCCAATCTTGATATCACATTGTTGTTTCAATATCATCTATGCAGCTATGCTCGACCTCACACATTACAGTAGAACAAGTCTTTCACCTTCGTATCTGATATTGAATGTGCCTACATCCATTGAGAGGAAGTGAGTATTGTACTGAACCTTACTCCGGATCGTGTTGGGTGTAGCCAGCACCAAATCATCGTTCGATCCAGATTTGCGACGATTGCATTGAAAAGTTACCCCGACTTACCGGATTTGAAATCTACCAGTACCCACATTGATCACCATATTCGAATGCACCTGGACAACAGTAACTGTACTTCTCGAGGGAATATGTTTGATCTTGCTGGAACCCTTGAGATTGGATTTCAAAGCCCCACGTTTGAACGCTTTCGAAAGTATCGAAGCAGTACCTGCAGCAATTGTTGAAGAGGAACCTTTGAAAGCCGAGTTTTGGAAACAGTCTGATGTTCTCTCCCCATGGAATAGTTATTGGACAAATGCAGCGAGTGAAGGCGGAGGTCTAAACATTAACGATCCAGTGTTTGGTGGGCATTGGGCAAAGTACAGAGGATTACATTGGGGATTGTTGACAGTTTGTGATCCCGAGGAGGCTTGCAATTGTGAACGGCATAACTGTGTACGAGCACAGTTGATGATTGGCCACGCAGCAGCACCAGAAACTTCAGCTAAGTCTTTAGGGATTCCAATGATTGTTGAAGTACCCCCGACTCCGACCCCTTCCGAAATCGATGTATATAGTTGGCACTGGTTGATATCCCTGATCTGCAGCCAGGTCAGGATCACCGGAACCCCGAGTGGCCCTGGTGTCCCCTGAGAACCAAGGCACCATCATGGCACTAATTGATCTACAGCGAGACGCCATCGGCTGAGTGAGGCATTCTTGCATACACAGGAACTGCTGATGAGGGTAGCACAGTACTCACAGCCAATCCGAGAGGTACAGAGGGTGTGCAACCATTTACAACAGATCATCAACTTGCAGCGTCAGATAACAGATGTACAGGCGAAACACTTCCTGCCACCGCGATTCGATCATACCAATATGGAACAACGGAAACAGACTGTGACCAACGAGTGGGACCAAGCCAGACACAGACACACGGCACCTGGGACCAACGAAGAACTGCGACAGGAATTGGCGGACATGACGCAAGATGCACAGTACTCAGTAGAAGCGGCACGCAGCTTGAGGACGCAGTTAGCCAAAGCTCTAACCCTGGCAGCCAGGGTGGCTCAGGCCGCTCCCCAGGGTCCGGAAAATAGTGGACAGATGATTGCCGACTCCCCAGACATTTCAGGGTCGGATCAAACTCGGTTGAGAGGCTGAATTGCTCCACTCCGGGTGGTTATATGACACAAACCCGTCAGCTGTCCCGACGAACAGTCGAAGATGCGGTACGGATACAACCCCCTGAGCGGTGTAGCCTTAGGCAACATTTCGCCATACATCCAGGAGGACAGAACGATAGGGCTGGAATACCTAGCAGCATGTATACTGCCGCTGGAAGCCGCTTTTGGGGATCCGGAGAGCATGGCTACGGCCAAACAGACGACACGGGAGATTAAACAAAGAACCACGAGTTGTCTCAGGACTATGCTGAGTTCCAACTCATCGCTGCCGACGTTGATTACAACCCTGCAGCATTGCTGAATGCTCTTAGCATCACGCTGTTCGAAGCAATTAAGGATTCACTCACACATAGTGATATGGCGGAGGATCTTCCAGCATTGGTGACGGTTGACCACAAGCGAGACAAACACATCCGACAATGATGAGCAGAGAAGGCCATACAGATTGGAGGGGGAGTGGCATGGTTCACCTCCTCCCCAAAGCCAACTGCTGCCCCGAAAGATCCCCCAGGAGCTCCCTCTGGAAAGGTTTCCGTATATATGGGACCAGGGCCATTGGATTTCAGCGCAGGCAGGAGGATGATTTCAGTAGAGGAGTGGGCAAAATGATTTGGAGATGGGAGATGTTTGTATTATGGTGGGTTTAACCACAGGGCAGCAGAATGTGCGGCAACGGAAAAGCCTCAGATGTTCATGGAGTCCAGAGGGGAGGTTAAGGAAGTAGGAACAAGAGAAGGTTCCGAAGAATTGGGAAAGGATTAGGTCCACATTCACAGGATGGAGCTTTGGTTGATGGAAAACGTTTTGTTTGAAATGCTTTAAAATGCGTTGGAATCTCATGAGTCTCAGTTAGCAAGGTGGAGGTATTAGATGATATCAAAGGAAGTGAAATATTAAGTTATAACCTGCATATTGACTGTGAATAACTAAGAATATCGACACATGCACTGGTTGATTGCGGAGCTACTGCCATGGTATTTATGGATCAAGATTTTGCTCACCCTTGTCAGATACCCCGTCAGGAACTTGAGGAGACAAGACAGGTTGATGTAATCGACGGAAGACCCATCGAGTCAGTGGATAATACACATGTTGCCAAGGTTGACATGAAAATACATGATCATGTGGAACAGTTAGCAATGTTGTTACAAAATTGGGACATTGTCCAATTGTCCACATAATTCCTTGGCTACGGTTAGATGATGTTGCGGTACACTTTGCAACAAATACCATTACTTTTGGATCTCAATGTTGCATTTCACATTGCCCCGATTGACCAGGGACAATTCAAGGAGTTACGGAGTAACCCCAGCAACCAGTGTACCATGCTGAGGATATACATGAGCCACAGATTCGACCGCAGAGACCATTTGGAGGAAACACTGTGATGTGAAATCAAGCTTCATTCTTTCATACAGTTACGAAGGCGAACCTTGCCGTGTGTAACGCATCCTGATAGAATAGTATTCAGGCAATTGAAGCAAACCATTTACAGGAACGCACCGTGGAGGAGATTATTCCAGAACAGTATCCGGAGATTCTTCAATTGTTTAGTAAAGTATTGTTAGATAGGCTAGAACGACATTGACCGGGTTTTGACCATGAGGTTCGCCTGAAGGATGGGGAGACACCAACATCAGAGTCTTTAGATTCGATGTCTAGTGCGGAATTGGTAGTCCTGAAGAAATAGTTGGAAGAGACTCTGTCCAAAGGATTTATTCGCCAGTCTTTATCGCAATTCGCGCCACAAGTCTTGTTTGCACAGAAACCGGATGGTGGGCTAAGTTTCTGTATTGATTATCGGGTTATCAATAGTAAGACGATAAAGATTCTGTATCCCCTCCCATTGATAAAGGAATCATTGAATTTGTTAGGAAAGACCAAGGTATATACAAAGCTAGATGTACAAGGAGCTTACAACCTACTTAGGGTTAAGGATGGGGATGAACATAGGCTGGCCATCAGGACCAGATATGGATTGAATGAACCCACCGTAACACATTTTGGAACAATGAATGCATCGGCTGATTTCCAGGGCGGTATTCATCATGCTATTAGAGACGCTGTGGATTATTATGCATCAGCGTTTTTGGACAATGTATTGGTATAGAGCCATTCCAAAGAAGACTAGGTTGGTCATGTTCAGTAGATTATGCAACATTTGCAGATAGCGTGTTTGTATTTGCAGGCAGTGAAATGCGTGTTCCATAAGGAAACCGTGCGATATTTGGGATTGATTATATCAATCAAAGGCATTGCTATGGATGAAGATAAGGTCAAGACTGGACGGAATTGAAGCTGGCACATGAAGACTAAGAATGGACTGCGGAATAACCTCTTTGAAGTACAACAAGTTCTTGGCTTTTGTATTTATTATCGGCAGTTTATTCCCAAATCTTCAGAGAAAGCGGAACCATTCGCAAGGTTGACCAAGAAGGATGAATCATGTCTGTGGGAATCGGAACAACAATTAGCCTTCAAGACTATGTGAACCGTGTTTACAACTGCAACGACACTTCAGCGTTTCGATCATGAATGTGAAGAGATTATTGATACCGATACCTCGCATTATGTATCGGCTGGTGTGGAATCACAACCTGCCGATGAGGGAGTATTGCATCCTGGGGCATATTCTACCAAGAAACATTCACCGGCCGGGTGGAATTATGATATATATGATAACATGCTGATGGCAATTATTAAAGCACTCAAGGAACGGAGACCTGAATGCGAATGTGCAGCATACCCCTTACAATTGATAACTGACCACAAAAATCTTCACTATTTTGTGTCAAAGAAGCTCTTAAATCAATGGCACGCACGGTGGTCCGAATCTTTAACACGGTGTGATTATGAGATTGTGTATTGACCTGGGAAATCAACTGGAAAAGCGGATGTTTCAACAGGAGGCCTGGGGACCTCCCTGAAGGGAGGGATGATAGATTAAAGAATATGGAACAGATTGTGATAAAGCAACATAATTTACCAGAACAATTGCGTATATTAGCGAATGACTTACCTATGCATGAGTTCCCCTTGATATCTGATCGTTTTGAGCAGGCATATCAGGTTGATCCGTTATTGGATAAGAAATTGAGGGCTATTAAGGAGAAAGTGAGATTGAAGGAGATAACCATAGCACAATGCACGTAGCAAGATGGACAAGTGCGGTATCGAGGGAACCGTTATGTCCCTGAGGGAGACCAGGTATGGTTACAATTTATACAGGTGCACCATGACACTGCGTTATCTGGATATACAGGACAAGCAAAAATGTTTGAGCTTCTCGATAGACAGTATTATTGGAAGGATATGCAGAAACAGGTGGACTGGTACATACGGAATTGTCATAGTTGCCAATGGTCTAGGGCTTCAAGGCATGCAACATTCAGAGTCCTTCGGCCCCTGCCTGTACCCGAGAAGCCATGGGAGGACATTTCGATGGTTTTTGTGGTTGGGCTACCAGAGTGTGAGGGGTGTGATGCAGTCTGGGTGGTGGTGTACAGGCTTTCGAAAATGAGACATTTTATCACGTGCCATACCGGATGGAGGCGGTGGGGTCGCCAAGGGTGTTCCTTCGGGAAGTGGCATGGCTGCATGGCCAGCCGAAGTCTATTGTTTCAGATCGACAACCTCAAGTTTGCTCATCAGCAAAAAACATTTCCGTCCGGGCGGAATGGCTGCATCAGAGTGGACGCGCTCCGTCAGAGCCATCAGAGACACACCGGTGGCGGATTACTCCGCGCCCGGCGTCAATACCACGCGTCGCGTTGCATATCGCCCTCCGATCGCTGTTTCGCTGTTTCTTCTCCCTCTGTCGGTCTTCTATTTTAAACAAACACTCTGGCGTTGTGGCCAACTGTGACCATACGTCGGAATGGGTTCATTGGGTACACGTTTGCATCGGGATTGCAATGGGTGACGCTGCGAAAATGTCTCCGAGCGTTCCTTCTACATTCAGCTCGAGGAGCGTAGGAAGGTGTGAAGATATGAT
>Ga0307515_10016059_pt1 | contig 13741 bp, 4 predicted proteins | sample 17_EM_MG_FD_194513 | JGI IMG/M metagenome (GOLD analysis project Ga0307515, IMG submission 194513) | Populus trichocarpa ectomycorrhiza microbial communities from riparian zone in the Pacific Northwest, United States - 17_EM | ecosystem: Host-associated > Plants > Roots > Unclassified | place... | reverse complement strand
AGGGCTACACAAGTAACCCTAGCCAAGAGACGAACCCGTGCTCCTTGTTCCAATGTCAGACTCAGTACATTAAGATAATATAATGTTTGGAATATTTTTTAAAATTTTAATTTTTTTATTTAAAATATTTTTTTTATATAATGTCAAAAATATATTATTTTAATATATTTTTGATAAAATAAAAAAAACACTTTAAATCATAATTACTCCCTCCATAAACCTGGACAATAGTAGATGCATTTCTTTTCGTTCAGAGAAAATTGTTTCATGAACAATACATACTTGGAAGCATCACCTACCATAAAACAGAGGATCCAAATTCCCAAATCACTTATTCTGAATCATTAGATCCAGAGGATGATGAAGGAACCTGGGCAGACCATCATCATCCCAATCCCTCAAGATCACACGTCCTGGAAAACGAAGAAATGAGGGGGACAGTTTCACTTTAGTTGCAAACCATCCTCGGAGAGGAAGAGTAGAAAAATCGGGTAATGTCCCAGAACCAGCACCCAACGTCACACAACGATGAATTTCATCACATGCCTAGTGAAACAGAAAACATGAAGCAACAATAATCTAAGATACAATCGTACAACATCACATTTTCTGCAATCTTCCTTTCCAATTAGAGAACGATCCACAATTTAGTATCCAAGGTTGAGAGGAGAACCATTGGCATCTAATGAGAGAGCAAGTCAAACCTTGAATTGGTCGACAACTGCTAGTAAGATGTAATCCAAACTTATTCGAACATGAATAATCAATGAACACAAGAGAGCTGCAGCCATACTAGTAGATGAAAGTAACAAGCAGCTGTTAGTTTAGGATCGAGGCAACAAAAAAGGGCACAGTGAAACTACCTTCAAACATGCATCAGCTGAATGAACATGCTTGCAAGGCAAGATACAGTTTCTCATATCTAGCAACTGCTAAGGCTTGCAGTTCATGTGAGGAGAGCTTTACCCAACCCTAAAATCATTTCTACAACAAGCTCATTCTTCTCAAGCAGCAATGCCCTCATTCTTCACACATAATTTGCTTCATCGAGGGCAACTTTGTTTGGAGTATATCAGAAAAGTTGAGCATGTCCAAGGAATTGATGCATAATGTAAGCTTTAGTACAAACCGGCAGCACCGTATTAAAAATTGAAATTCACATTCATTAACATCAACCTGTAAGCGCACTCAACAAAAAGGAGCTCACAGAACAAGGAATTCCTTTCGTTTTGGAACATCTTATTGCCCTTTCTTTACAGGAGATTATTCTGACAGAAAAGATTATAATTAATGAAAACAAAATTAGCATTTCAAAACAACTGAACTAACATTTCAATGAGTCACCAGGAATATAAACTCTTCTACGAAATCCCCAATGTCACAGGGATGAAGGCTGCTCTTGTACACCACTTGTTAGGTTCATAAAGTTACCAGAGCAGTCAGCAAAGTGAAGGCTTGAGATTTGAACCTCGCACCAAGACCGCCACTAGCATTGCTACCTCTGCAATATAAAAGGCCCAGGATACTTAAGCTCACGAACTTCAAGAAAAAATGAAATCACGGAAGCAAAAATCAAATAATCACTCATTAAATGTAGCAAAACCTAATTTCCCTGCTTGGTAGTTGAGAAAGAATGGGGAAAGGAAGAGAAAAGGAATAGAAGCTCTGGAACTTCACCTATAACAATGAAGACAAGACTAATCCCACCACCCAACTGAGCTTTAAACAACTAATTAACACAGGAACTAAATAAATTTAAAAGTTTCAAAATGCCCTATTTGGTATTCAAGAACGAACAGGAAAAGGAAGACAAGAGAACAAAACTTGTGAATTTCACTAGACTTATACAACAAATTGACTGATTTAACGGCAACCTCGTCTTCAACAATCAAATTAACACAAAAATTACGCAAAATTCAAAATCTTAATTGTCTTTCTTCATCATCCTACATTCTCTCATCAACCAATCGACCGCTAGAACTGCTAATTAAACACGACAACTATACCTTTCCGTTTTCCGGCAACTCCGGCACCTTATAAGTATCAACGGTAACCTCCGCTAGCCACAAACCAGGAAACAAAGCCTGCAAGCCAAAAAAACCAAATTTTTAATCCCCAAAACAAAAATAAAAAAACTTTACACAATAAAATCTCTGAATTTACTTACATCCATCTGCTTCTGCACAATCCTGGGCCGTTTCTTGGGCCTCCGAGCAGGTCTCTGGCACAACATCACCATGAAATCCTCTTCAATCTCCTTCTTTGATAACGGCACTGAAAACTTCGCTCTCTCCTTCTCCTTCTCCTTTCTATCTCTCTTATCTCCTCTTAATCTCGGCGATTTAGCACTGTCGCTTCTCAAAGGTGAACAATTATTACTACTCACTTTCCCTAGAACTGAATTCCCACCTCCACCAATTGCCGCTCTCCTCGTCCTCAGATTCCACGGCCTCACCTCCGGCTCCGCCGGTGCTTCCTCAACCGCCGCAACCACAGCCCTGAGCGGCGACTGGGACTGAGATTGAAGAGATCGTTCCTCTTCGATTTCACTATCATCATCCGACACTTCTTTCCTCAAAATCTTGTCTTTCATCTCATTCGCCGCTGTTTTCAGATCAAGCATGATCTTCTCCCTCACCTCATCAATCCCTTCCTCCACTCCGCCGAATCTCTCCCTCGGCGGCTTGAACCGCCGGATATCATAATTGCCGAATTTCCTTGGTGGAGATCGGCTACTGCTACGGTTTCGCTCAACTGAGATTCTTCCTCCGTTGTTCTCGTTCTTGTTGTCCCGAATGGCGGCGTCGGCGGCGGTGTTGGAGTCGGGAAGTTTCATGCAGCGGAGGTGTCTTTGATTCCCCCACTTCAAGAAAGGAAGATCAAAATTATGAAGCGGCGGTTTTGATCTCTCTTGTCCCATTGCCATAACACTTCTTCTCTTTCAACAGAATACACCATTGATCGAAAAAACTCTCTCTCACGAGCTCCGATTACAAGCTCTCTCTTCCTAACTTTCTATTTGCTTCTCAGGAATCTTGAATTTTCTCGGAAAACAAAAGTTTGGAAATCGCCGGGAAGAGGGAGTTTATATAAGAAGTGGAGGGTATGGAGAATTAGAGACGAGAGAGGGAGAGAGAGGGAGTGGAGAGGGCGGTTTTAACGTTCGGGGTGCGGGGATTTTTGTGGTTTTTTAAAGTACTATGGGGATTTCCAATAGGAATTGGTAAGTGCTAAAATGCGCTACGGGTGAGAGAGGGTGACGATGTGGGTTTTCCCGGGTAATACGTCGTTTTTGAGTGCTGATGGCTGGGGTAATCACCGTTGGATGATTAGGAATCTTATTTATGCCGTTGATCAATAAATATTTTTCATTTTGGCCACCCTCTGAAGCCAGGAAATGTAAAACGGGATTTAGATACTGTTAGTAATTCCTCTATCGTTATAAAATGTTTTTTTGGTTTTTTTTAATCTCAATATAGTGTATTATTATTGTTATTCTTGCAAACTAATTAAGGAAGATAAATCACTATTTTCCTCGCCTCACGTACGTAGCACAATAGTTGGAATAATATTTTTTATATAATTTTAAATTTAAATTTAAATTTATTTAAATTTAGTATTTTTTAATACTAAATTTATTGATAATTGAATTTTTTTTATTAAATTATTATCAAATAACCATCTCAGACAGAAAAACTTAAGTTGTCAGATGATGTTTTAAAAATAATTTTGTATTGTTCTTTAATATACTTTCAAATAAAAACTTTGTGGATTTAAAATTAGTATAGACTCATAATATCATGAACTTGTTTTTATTAATTAAAATGAAGGTGATGAAACTTAAACTCGTGATCATTTAGTTATCAAAACTTCAATACCTTGTCAAAGAATAATCTTAATCTAAAAGTTTAAGTTGTTAAGTGAAGTTTCTACAACTAACAGTTATTTCAATCTTATGGCCCGAATCACAGGTTTGATCGTTGACTCAGGTCTTTTGTTGTCTCAATTTTTAATTGTTTTATTTTCAATTTCATCATCCAATATTGAATTTATTAGAAATTAAACTTCACAATTTGTTTAGATTTACCTTTTATTGAGTTATCTCGATTATAAGATTAAGACTTGACAAATTGACTCAATTTTTTTTATTTGTTTTTTACAAGGTCATCACGATTTCATGATCTGGATAACAACATTTTTATATATTAATCTTGGTTGTCTTGAATCAACTCAATATACCATCATCTCGATATTTCTATAAAAAAAAAATGTTGTTTTGAAATTTTTTTAGTCGTATGTTTTTTTTTCTATTGTATATTTTTTTTTTGGACTTATTAAGTGCTTGTTTGCACCGCGTTCCCAAAAAATTCAATTTTTTTTGTTAAAATATAATTTTTTTTTGTATGTTTTGAATCATTTTGATGTGCTGATTTTAAAAATAATTTTTAAAAAATAAAAAAATATCATTTTGATGCATTTCGGCACGAAAAGCACTTTGAAAAGCAATCACAACCGCACTCCTAAGCACGCCTGAGCCAGCTAGATTGGGTTATATCAAGTCAAACCTTATATTTTTTAATTTTTTTTCTTGAAAACATGTTAATAATTATAAAGTTGTTTAATGAAAACTTTCTGTTTATTAGCATGATTCATCAATAAAAATGTGGCATGTAGGGCGAACACTTTATTTATTTATTTTTTTCATCCATCGCGATTTCATTAATCAACTTTGAGGTCTTAAACAATGCTTACAAATGAAATGTCGTGATTAAATAAAAATTGTGTCAACAATATTATAAAGACTAAAAAATGATGTTGATAAAAAAAAATCTAATAAAATATTTTCCATCAGCAGAAGAATAAACTATATCAAAACCCAACGTGATTCTGCTTATGATTTGGAAACATTTAAGCCCACCACAAGGATTAAAGAACTAATAAAAAATTAAATCATGGAATTGGACGGAGAACGACCATAAACAGTTTGGTGTAAAGTCTTAGCATTGTGAATCTTATGAATGAAATTCATGTTGATTTTTTTTTCCATGTTTTTTTCTATTTAATTATACAATTTGGTTCGAAGCTTTGGAGAACATGTTGCGGTGTGATTTGTTAAAATTTGACAAGTTATTAATCAGTTATGACACCGTTTGGTCAGCGATGAGCGCATGGTGGATCATTAAATGCTTATCTAAACAAATGCTGTTTTTTTTTTCACTCTTATCCTCGGATGCTAGTTAGTTTAATTTGTTGTAAATATTATTTATCACATAATTTATATATTTTAAGATTTTTCAAGGGAAATGTGTTATTTTGTATTATTCAGCTGTGATGAAAATATAATATCTAAAATTGAGTTATTTTTTATTAGTATTACATCATTTCTACGATTATGTCAATAACAATAGCTGTGATTAGCGAGAACTATCTATCGAGGACAATTTTTTTCTTTGTCAAGAAAAAAAATACAGGAAGAAATTAATGTATTTTTATATATATCTATATTAAAAAAAATTACAAGAACGGAAAGTTTAAAAAATAAAAAGGTACATCTGCATGCTTTTTCTTTTTTCTCGAAGATAATTGTATCCCCTTCCATGGAGGCACACTTCCATTTATTTGAATAAAAATATAGTTGTACATTATATTTTATATTTATTCTCTAGAAATCGAGCCTTACAAATCACAAGATCACTGAAAGTTTACATAGTCGTTAACTTCAGGACCAATGAGATTAGTCGAGGTACACACAAACTGGTTCGAACACCCATATTAATAATAATAATAAAAAAACTTAAAGAGACTCTTATATCTATGTACATGATTTATTTAGGTATGGAGACAGGTGGTATACTCTAATCCGACTGATTTATATACCCAAATATATATATATATATATATAACAAATATTTTTAATTTATACCTAAAGTAATTTGTGTAGTTTTGGATAAATGTAACGGATTTATTTATTTCATGAACTACATACTTTATTTAATAAAAAATGTTATATGTGGACAAAATATGCAGACCTTAAATGGAAATTAGCCTCTAATAATAGCGGGTGTGGGTGAATTGAAAATCGCCTTCGATTTAAATAGAAGTGGACTATGATCCAATGATAAAAAAAAAAGACATGAAGGATAGAGGGATTGTGCAAATTGTAGGTAGGTTTGTTTGTGTCAGGTTTCGTAGCTTGTTTTCTTTTATTCCATATGAGTGAGTTATGAGATCATAAACATTATTAGACCTAAAGTTAAATTTCCATGTTATCCTCAAAACGCCTACTTAGCCTATGATTAATTATAGCACTATATTATACAGATGCAGTCCTATTTATTTTTATATTTTAAAAGTATTTTTTAAAAAATTAAAATTTTTTATTATTTTATTTGCTTCAAATTAATATTTTTTTAGTGTTTTCAGATCATTTTGATGTGTTGATGTCAAAAATAATTTTTTAAAATAAAAAAAATATTATTTTAATGTGTTTTAAAATGAAAATTACTTTGAAAAATAACTGTTACCACACCCCCAAACATGCTCACGCTTTTCAAGTAGGTTAAAACTTAAAAAAACAAATAAATCTCAAGAGCCTACTCGTGACTATGATTAGTTTTTAAATATATTTTTAAAAAAAATATATTAAAAAGTATTTTTAAAAAAATATTTTTTATACCAACATATTAAAACAATATAAAAATATAACAAAAATAATTTTAAAACACAAAAATAATTAGCCTACAGTCTGGTTAATAATTTTTTTTTTAAGATTAAAAAAAGATTGGTTAATGAACAATTGGATTGGTAATTATCTACTTGATCATCTTTCATTTTATTTATTTAACCATGTTTATTGACATGCTGAATATAACTTTGACATATGACTAAATCAACGTGCATATACATGCATATTCATACCTGGATAAAATAAAACATGTAAAAGGGTAATTTTAAGCTACGATGTTGACTTTGCAAGTCAAACAATGTTAAACAATATCCAACAAAAATAAAAATTTCCATTTCCATCGAAACTAGCTTCGATATTATTCTTCCAATAAGGTTGTACGTTGTTTTTACTATCAATTTATCTCCACATATATTTATTTTATTCGAAGATAAATTTATATATAGCACGCATGTTCATGCTCGCACATGAAAAAAAATAGTTACTAAATATGAAAGAAGTTGTAATGAATGTGGGCATGATAAAGTTACTTATTAATTTGTCAATTAACAAAAAGAGATTTTCTTTTCAGATTAATTTCTTGTTCAAGTTAATAATCCAATAAATAGTCCCCGATCAATATGCTCTTCAACATGTCAGCATCCAACCTTTAAAATATAATTCAATAGCTCAATTGCAAAACCGAAAAATCAATTAAACTAAAAAAACTGGAAAAAAAATTAACCAAAAAAACCGAACCATGAAAAAACCCGATTAAACCGATTAGAATTTTAAAAAAGTCAACCGGTTCGGTTTAGTTTGGGTTTTATAAGCCTGAAAAAACCGAACCGAACCCAAACCGAAAAAAACCAAGCCAAATCGAAAAAAACCGAGCTAAAACCGAAAAACCAAGTCAAACCGAAAAACCGAGCCAAACTGGGTTGAACCGGTTTTTATTCTAAAAAAACCGAATCGAAATCAGTCGGTTGAACCAGTTTTGTTTTTTTTTTAAAAAAATTCGGTTTAGTTATTTTTTTTTAATAAAAACCGAACCCCTAATGCAATCATGTAATAAACTCAATCGATAACATAGAATCTAAATCGACGGATAAAAGATAAGACGAGGATAACTTATGATAAAAACCAAAATTAACATAAAAATTAAATTTTAAGAGATAAAATTAAAAAATAAATATTCAAAACAAAATATATATAGCAATCAAAAGTTTGAGGACCAAATTTGATATAATCAGCAAATAATATGATATTTCTAAATTTTTCACAACTTTCAGAAAGTGTTTTCAGCCCAAATTTTCCAGGAAAACACTTTCCTGTAAACCAAGTCAAATTTTTCTTTGACTAGAAAGTGTTTTCCGTTGACCAACTTTTCTAATGGCAAACAAACACAGGAAAATTTGAAAGTGGTTTTCCAGAAACCATTTTCCAAGAAACAAACATAGCCTTTATTATAGGAGAATCCAATTAATAGGGTAAAAAATATTAAATAATAATTAAATATAAAAAAAAGGACAAAATATGGAGGACACCTGTGACTATTGATCCAAGGACATATCATAGAATATTTTCAAATATAAATAAAAAGATGGAAATGAAAGGACGAGACAAAAATAATAAAGGAAATAACACAATATTTGGCATCGTCTGTGGGTTTTGAGAAAAACACCAGTTATGCATACTGCTAAGTGCTAATACGAGCAAAGCAGCAGCAGCGACAGCAATGGCATTAGTTAGCATTAATGTGGTCCCAGGTGACGGGGATCTAGTGGCAAATGACGATGAAGGAATGCTACCGTAGTTTGGTACGGAACAAGGTGATCCAATAGTCCATGATCATCTATTAGTTGATGGGCCAGAGGTTGTTCCTGACCAAGTAACTAATGGTCAGGGAATTGTGCATGACCAGAATAATGCTAGATATTTGTAAAAAAGGATGATGTGTATAATTTCATAATGTAAGTTATTCCAGAAGCTATCAAGGATAAATGGAAGTTTGCTCAGTCGCCAACAGAGGAGAGATCGCAGATCGGAGGTGCTCACGTGTGCGGGTGAGCAAAACGAGTTAGGAAAGGAGCAGCCTATAACTATTGAGGAAGACAACTGAGAAATGAGAGCTGCAAATTAAGTTAGCTCGACAGCGGATGGTTGATGAACGAGCTAGAATTAATGTTAGAGGAAAGGTGGGATATGGAAGATGGAGTCTCCAGATATTCTGTTCGGGTTTATAATTATGGTTTTTTTAAAAATATATTAAAATAATATTTTTTTATATTTTAAAAATTATTTTTAATATCAAGTATCAAAATAATCTAGAACATAAAAAATATTAATTTAAAATAAAAAAAAATAAAAAAAATTTAAATTTTATTATAAACACTTTTAACAAAATAAATTTCTTGAAGTATAGCCTCCATCCGACTGGCTTCCTCATTTAGAGACAAACAATGGTTTATCTGACCTATTATATCACTTGAATAACTATAGATCAGCGATGAGCTTATATAGAATGCCTAATTCAATTCTATGTAAGTCCTTTCCGTCTACTCTTCGGGGATGAGCATTGACGTACGTGGTTTACTAATTTACCTCCTAAATCGGTTGGCTCTTCTGCTGAATTATTGGAACACTTTTTGGGACATTTTGCAATGAACTGAAAACCTAAAGATGTCATTTTTTTTTGTTGAAAGTAAAATCAAAGTCTCCCAGCAAGCTTCTTAGAAAGATCAATATCCATACAAACTCTAACAAACTGACCACGAGTGGCTAGAGAGGTATATTCAGATCAACCCTAACAGGCTTGCCAATTCCCAAGGCTATATAAAGTGCGAAGAATATCATCATCATCATCATGCATCGCGGATATTTCAGAAGAGCAGACCCGAGCTAGCGTTATCAATAGATGCTTCAGAGGGACGAAGTTCTGGGGACCATTCTCTAGCAGTTAAATAAGCCCGTTGAATTAATTAACTAATTAAAGGCTGCCTCCACTCAAAGCAGTTTCACGATCGATCTTCATAATTATCAAAATTAATCAGGAAGAAATCCATCTCTAGTCAAGAATATATATCCAAATCTCCTTTTGTCTTCTTCCATAGCTGATGGACTCGAGTACCCCACCGTAAGTCCCAAGACTTTCACAATTAGAGCATTCTTCCATGGGGCCATAAGATAGTCTCTAAAACCCGGACCTATCGTAGATTCTGGACGCGGAGTATCATTGTCACGATACGACGTGCATAACCTTGGATGCTAATAAATCAACTGGGTCAGGTTTTTGCTTATTTCTCATCTTCTCAATCATTGGTGTGAAGGAACATGCATGGACAGCATTCTTTCCCACTGGTGCGGCAGGTTCCCAATAGGACGTTTAAAAAACCGAGTATGATCTGGGGATTTATCCGGTGGTCTCGGCATTTTTAGTACTCTAGGGTTTTCAGGCAGCAAGGATTCTCTCGGTGTTTCTCGCCCTCGCTTATCACTCATGTTTTGGGACAACAGCGTACGTAAAATGTGTTCGATCAGTTTTGCATGCGATCCTTTTTTACTCTAATTCAGCCTGTTTTCATTAGGCGTTACGTAGGGTTTCTCTGTCAGTTTTGAGATGTAAACCCTCATTAAAGTCTTTAAGAGAGAATTAATAATCAAAATCACCAGAGAAGAGGTAAAGTTAATTACTGTCATCATCGCCTCATCGGATCAAATCAGACCATATTACATTGATCACCGCCTCTTCGGAAATATTTTCATTTCATTTCAATACCTCCGGAAAACAAAATGAGGTCCTAGCTAGAATGCTATAACTTGGAATTTCAATCATTATGTAAGCGAGAGTTCTCGTATCCCATCTTAATCGTAAGAATATCATCAAATTAGTTTATTCTATATCACAATTAAATTTATTTTTAACTAGCTAGCTAGCTTATAAACAGATAAATACATATCTCAATGTATTTATAATTTTTTTTCAACATGCTAAACTTATATTTATAGTCGACTTAAAGTGAATAAAGTCTTTGATAAATATGAGTCTTGGATCGTTATCCAAATCACCCTTAACTTATACCGACTCTACCTAATATTATGTATTATATAAATAGCTTAATTATTCCATTTCTAATATTAAGCTGATAAGATTTCACCTCAATTTGCAACCAGAATTAACGCATTTTTATAAGTTTTTTTCTTTTTTTGAGATAAAAGATGGCATGGGTCGATTAAGATGGATTTCAAACTGGAGGTCTAACCAATTTACTTTGCAAGATGAAACGGTATTGATCGTGAAATATTGAAGGGAGATTCTCATGGACACGCATGTTAGGCACGGATATCGAACTTATGCGGACAAAGCGACCGGAAGTACATGGCTAATGCAATTCCGGTTGGCAGGAGCTCAAGAATAACCTGGATCGGTATATTTTCACATGAATTATTTAGCGATTTCTTGACCTAACCGTTAAAGCATCTTAAGAATTGAGATATCTCTGAACTGAAAGTGACAACGTGTAAAGAGAAAGAAATCCCCCTTCTGCCGAAATCCAGGTGGCACGAACGTGTGCTTAGACTGAAGACAGGTTATAACAAACAGCGTTAGAAATACCTTAATTTCTAATGTTACAGTGGCATGAGAAATGGGCTGCAAGATTGTGGGAAAGGGAAGGAAAGAACGGCCCTTTTACCAGTTAATTAGGTGAAATCAAGATGGCATTCGCACAAGAAGTAACAATGGAATGTTTTTCTATAACAAATTAATTGCATTTCTTTTAAGCCATGCATTGCAATGGCATGGGCAAATCGGAAGTGACTTGTAGATTTATGTTCCTGTAAAAAAATAACGAAGAAACCATGACTATTTGTGTGGATATGAGCTCTTGATTTGGCCCTTTCATGGAAGGTGAAAGCTAAAATAAAAACAAAGAGGTAATTATAACTTTTGCGAGCATCTTGACCAAACATTCTTTTTGCTATTAGAAATAATTAAATAATCTTTTGCGAGCATTAACCATGATCTTCAATCAATTCGGTTTTTTGTTTTAACGATGATTTCCTTGCTGATTAAAAATCTTCCATTTCATCAGCGTTTATTTACTCTATTCAATTTGTCATAAAATAAAAACAAAATAGATTGAAAGAAGAACATGAAACGTATGAAAGAACTAATTACAAACCAGATTAAGATTAAAATCAACACAAGGAATTTGAAATATATTTGATAGTTTTTGAGCTGTGGTGGTTAATTAATCAATTTTGTTAAATTATAGGGACTAATTAAATTACTAATAACATTAAAACAACATATACACGCATACAATTGAGAAAAGAAAATCCATCACCGAGAAAAGAAAGGGTATCTTACAAGTAAAACCCTTGCGATATCTTTTTTTTTATTATTATTATTTGTTTAATCAGAAACGATGTCTGATGTCTGATGTCTCTAGCACGTGCATATATTCCCAACTCTCATTTACCTTGTTTGCGGAGTTAGTATTGAAATTTTAATAACTTTTTTTAAAGAATAAAAATTTTAATATTTTTTTAACTATTACTATACTTTAAAACACCCTCCTATTTTCATGGCAGCGCACTTCCACTCCACAAATCACTGCGGTCCACTTTGTAATAATGAAAAAACGGGAAATAAAATCAATTGAAGGGAGGGAAAAAACTGAGCAGAGAATAATAGAATATTGGTGGATCCCTCGGGTAAGTTATGAATATTGCACTAGTACTTCACACCCTTTAAACCACATGATCTAGCACACTTGGAATACAACATGGGCAATTGGAACTGCTCATTTTCCCCCCTTTTCCAACGGGTTTTTATTTTTTTTATGTTAATAACCCTCTTGTATTATGTTAGAATATCTGAGAAAACTACAGTTGCTAGCTATATTTCAAATGTTATTCGATTAAAAATATATCAAATATATATACAACATTAAAGCTAAATATATTTGTATAGAATGATTCAAATCTAAATGGACGGACGGAAAACTTTACCTCCTCTTGCATTCCCAGATTTGCTATTGCCACGATGTTTAAAACAAGCTTGCTAATGTCTTCGAAAGTTTGGTTTGTAGACATAAGAAATTGAATATTTGGTCAAGGGTTGAACTCTAATTTAAATTTAGAAAACATAAGTCCGAGTTAGGGTGGGTCTAACGGCTACTTGCTAATTCCTCGATAATAAATCCAAAATGCAACCGACCATGCCATCTTTAGACAGCTTGGCTCTCCACCACCTACATCATCTTTCTGCACTTCATTACCTTTTTGGTATCCTTAAAGGCTCCCTCCCTGGCTCATGAATCGAAACCTTGAACCCTTACCAGAACCCTTTCTGCAGCTCAAAAAGACTGAAGTTTCTCTCTTACTTCAATCCCAAAAATGCCCAGAAAGCGACTGTCCATTTTCCACAAGGTTTCAAATCTTTTTAGAACCTCCGTTGTTGTTGCCAAAATGAGGAAACCCATCATTTCAAAGCTCATTTTCCTCAAGAAATCAAGAAAGCTTAAAAGGTTCAAGCCGCTCAAGCATCACAACTACGGATTTCTTGAGGAATATGAGTTCTCTCCTTCAAGCACTCCTCTCATTCATTACCACGGGAAACAGTACAAAAGTAGAAGCTACAGGGATAACTTATATTCCATGTTCTTCCACTGTAGATGTTTGGGTAGCCTGAAAGCTGGAGTAGGAGAAGTACTAGAGTATAGATTGTCAATGGATACTCTACCTGCTACAGTTGCTAATGGGGAATGTCTGGAGCCGTCGGATTTGGTAGACGAGGAAGATTCGGTTGATCAGAGGGCCGAGAGGTTCATTGAAAGGTTCTATCAAGAAATCAGATTGCAGAGGCAGGAATTAATTTAGCAATCACGTGAATTTGTGTAGAGATTTTTATCTTAATCTCTTAATTTGATTTGATGGTATCGTTTAATGTTATTGTTCTCCACGTGAATTTTTGAGACTGGAGATGTGCATTCTTTTGTTCTTATTTATTTTTTTTAGTTTAATGTTGGTGTCCGAGTCAGCTTGCGCGTATCTTGATTAATCCCACGGACC
>Ga0307515_10016058_pt1 | contig 13741 bp, 10 predicted proteins | sample 17_EM_MG_FD_194513 | JGI IMG/M metagenome (GOLD analysis project Ga0307515, IMG submission 194513) | Populus trichocarpa ectomycorrhiza microbial communities from riparian zone in the Pacific Northwest, United States - 17_EM | ecosystem: Host-associated > Plants > Roots > Unclassified | place... | reverse complement strand
CTTAATGCTCGTTTCACAATAAAAAAAAAAAAAAACTTTTAACAAGTCGAGAACAGGGGCATGAGAAATTATCGGATATATATATATACACAGACACCTGATGGGACACAATTCTAAAATCACAGAGTATTCTGTCATTGTTTTCATTACAAAAATTTCTTTATGGCATAATTTTTTATACTTGTTGATGGAATATTCTATCAATATTTTTAATATTTTTTTGGCAATGATTTGTAGGTGAATAAATAAATAGTATACATGGTGAAACATGGCAAGAATCGCTAATAATCATTAGCCTTGTCAGTTAGATTATATTACATCATTGTTTTTGCTCTGTTGTCGGTTATCTTTTCTTTATAATATAAAAAATTATTTATGTGTTTTTAATATGTTTTTTTTTTAAATTAAATTATACTGGGATTAATTTTATATTATCCGGTCGACTTGATTGACTAAAAGGCATTTCAAATTATCAATAAAAATATAATTTGATTTAAGAAAAATCAAGATGGTGTATTATTTAAAAAATATTGAAATAACAATATATTAGATTGATCTGAGTTAACTTGTCAATTCCACTACTCGAATTACGAGACTATGATAACCCTATAAAAAATAAATTAAAAAATATTAAATTAAATTATCAATCAATCAATCCAATGTTAATTGATGAAATTTAAAATAAAGTTCAATTATAAAAACGAGTCAAGTCAACTTGGGTTAACTTGCTAAACACATGGCATAAAACTTGGATAACCCGTAGAAAGTAAGTTAAAAAAATAATTATGAAATTAATTTCCAATCAACCCAATATTGAGGGATGAAATTAAAAAAAAAAACTCAATTAAAAAAAACATAATAAACCACCTGAGTCAACTGACAAAACTCGTGATCCAGATTGTTAGACCAGGATAACCTTATAGAATGTAAATGAAAAAAAATTACAAAGTCTAATTCTTAATCTACTCACTGTTGAAAAATGAAATTAAAAAAAAATCAACTAAAAATGACAAAAAACCTCGAATCAACTAGCATAACCCGCAAACCAGGTTATAAGATCGTGATAACCACATAGAAAACATATAAAAAAATTCAAATTCCCAATCAACCCAATTTCGAAGGATTACATTTAAAAAAATATAAAAAATAATAAAAAAATAACCCGAGTAAACTCGAGTTAATTTGTCAAACCTAGATTAGAAGACTGAGATAACTCTATAAAAAATAATTCAAACAAAAATATAGAGTTCAATCCTCAATCAATCCGAGTGATGAATTTGAAAAAAAAATGTTTAGAAAAAAATTGATTCAAGTCAACATGAGTAATTCGAAAAATTTACAACCTGATGAGAATAACTTCATAAAAAATAAATTAAAATAAATTATAAAATTCTATATTTAATAAATTTAATATTAAATAGTAAAATTAAAAAAAAATAAGCATCAAAGAAAAAAAAAATTCACTGTTTATTTCTACAGTGAAAAGCCAGGCCTTAACTAATTGTAAATGTATATACCTTTGCTGTGGGATACTGTGATGATTCTTGCTCAAGTAGAGTAGAAAAAATGAAGAATACACGCGCGCGAGGATTCTTTATCAACTTATTCAATAACAATTTTTTTTAAGAAAACTTAGAAACCAAAAAGCTCATTTCCTTTACCAACATACCCAGGGTATTATAAATTTAAAATCTCATACATTATTTAATTTAAAAATTACCGATTACCCATAAATCAATTCAACCCATTAAATTTCTAGATTATTTCAAGTTTAGTTAAATCAAGTTTTAAATTGAAACACTAACCCTCATGAGTCATGATTTCAATTTTTTGAACAAATTTGAATAGGATTCGTGAGTTAATATAATTAAATATAAATACACAAAATAAATTTATAAAAGCATAGAATCTCAAAAGCAATCATTGAACCATGGATGTCAAATTGATATTTATATTAATAATTAATATTTCCATTTTTATGAGAGCAAGCAAGCAGATGCATCATGCATGAACTAACCTCGACTTACTTAGAGTGTTTTTTTATTGTTTTTGTGTTTAAAATTATTATTATTTAATTATTATGAATTATTTTAATATATCACTATCAAAAATAAATTTTATAAAATAAAAAAATTATTTTAATATATTTTAAAATAAAAAATACTTTTAAAAACAATTAAAACCATAATCCCAAAACAAGCTTAATCCAATTTACCAAATTTCAAGAGGTAAATGGAGGGAAACATTAAAAAAAAAAACGGACGAAAACAACTATAAACCACGCATAAGTAAATTGTCACCGAGGCTATCAACACCGACATATAGAAAGATGTCACGTGTAAAATTCCTGCAGCCACACGAGTACCTCTTTATCGCGTCACTACATGGTATCCTAACCCAATATAAAATATCTACCCCTACACCAGCTGTCCTCTCGCCTGCAAAAAACCCGAATCTCTCTTTCTCCATCCTCTCATCGAAAGCGAAATCGAAAAAAACAAAAAAACCACTCGGAAATTAAACAACAAAACGGATCTCCAACATCACGAACCTGAGTAACTGAAACCCTAATAGCTGCGAAACTCTTTATCCTCTCTATCTCTAAAAGTCTCTACGCACGTGAAGGAACGAAACTAGGGTTAGGGTTAGGGTTAGGGTTAGGGTTAAGTTTCAGCTTAGAAAATTAGGTTTTTTTTGGTCCGAGAGATTTGAATTAGACCTAGACTGGAATTAGGATCAGGGTTGGTTTTGTGATGGAATGCGACGGTTGTGAGGGTGATAGAGAAGGTTGTTGTTGCTATCGTCGGGAATGACCGGAGGCCGATGCCACCGGCGAAAGAAGATGATGGGTAGGGGTCCTGATGGAGGTTGCGGCGCTGACGAGAGGCCTTGCCGTTCAGTTTCGAGGGTTCCGGCAGCCAATTCCCTCGCAAACGAACCTGAAATACCTCAACCAACAGTAAAGAAACCGACTTCACTCGAAGTCGATTTCTTCTCCCAAGCTAATAAGGTCTTAAGCGTGCACTCGCCATTCGATGTCGCAGAGAACGCGTCTGGTTCTGGTGTTCCAAGTTTTCCAATCTTGTCTACTTTGCCTAGCCGGCTGGCTAGTTTGTTGAGGCAATCAGATGGCAGTAGAAAGAAACATAAAAGGTCTCATTCTGGCGTGGACAAGAAGTCTTCATCACGGGTGAGTGACAGGTCTAAAGGAGGGAATATATGGGTCGAGACTGAAGAGTTCTTTAGGGGATTGACATTGCCTGATATTGATGCTTTGTTTGAACTATCTTCTTTATTTAATTCTTTAGGTTATACTAAGTGTTTCTATATTCCTTATATTGGAAATGAGAAAATAGAGAGAATTGAGACTACTGCCACAAATGTGAAAACTGAGGAAAATCTGAATGGGAAGGCTGAAGGAAACAACACTAATGAACAATCTGACACAAGTGCCAATGTGGAGAATGCAAATGATAATGTGGAAATGGATTGTGTGGATGGAAATGGAAAAAAACTCATAGTGAAAGATGAGGGCAGTCAAGAGGATGGGCAGTTTATGGAAATCGACAGCGTGGCTACTCAAAGCGATGGAGCTGAGTGTTTGACCCAGGAGGAAGCAAATGGTTGCTCTGTTTCTGATTTTTCTAGCAGTGTAGAATGGCTTTTAGGTTGTAGGAATAGGAATATATTGACTTCTGAAAGGCCTTCCATGAAGCGGAAGCTTTTAGGCAGTGATGCAGGATTGGAGAAGGTTTTGGTTGGTCGTCCTTGTGAAGGAAACATGTCATTATGTGATTTTTGCTGCAAGGGCGAGACGGGTAATGTTTCAAACAGGTTGATTGTTTGCTCTTCTTGCAAGGTTGCCGTTCATCTTAAGTGTTATGGTGTGCAAGGGGATGTAAACAAGTTTTGGTTGTGTTCATGGTGCAAGCAGAAGAGTGATGACAACGATTTAGTCAAGCAGTCTTGTGTGCTTTGTCCAAAGGAGGGTGGAGCTTTGAAACCTGTTAATGTAGAAAATGGTGGGTCTGTTCTTGAGTTTGTGCACTTGTTTTGTTCCCAGTGGACGCCTGAGGTCTATATAGAGGACTTAACGAAGATGGAGCCAGTTATGAATGTGGGGGGAATTAAGGAGACCCGAAGAAAATTAGTCTGTAATGTATGCAAGGTGAAGTCTGGTACCTGTGTTCGGTGCAGTCATGGTATGTTTTGTTGCTTCCTTATTTTGTGCCATCATGCATTTATCATTTTTCTCTGGTACCCCGTGTTGGTGTCTATCACAACTGGAGCCTGTTTGGCAGTAGAGCCAGTGTCTAATGCAGCTTACAAGTCATATTGTGCGAATGCTTTTTGTCGCTCAAGCTAAATTGTATCTGTCTTTTATTGAATTGAAGAATGAGAAAGATTGTTCTTTTTTTTTTCATTTCATAATTGATTGTTTTTTTCTCAATGACTAGCTGCCTATGATTCATTTGCATCCCATTTTCTCCTAATTTTTTCCTTCCGACTAAGTCGTAGCATGGTGCACCATATTTATTTCTTAAAAGGATGGACATAATCATAGTAATCAGCACGAGATAATGTCTGTAGAACATTGAGTGAATTCCTTTGGAATTTCATTGCCGAAGTTATTCTTGGAATGAACTGTGAAATTTAACCATGGTTGGGCAGTTAATTTTATGTCCACTGTTATAAAAATAGATAATGATTATTGAACCACCTTCTTTTATCTGTGATAACACTGTTGATCTCCCTTGTATTCTTGAGCACTCACCAGGAAATGTCATTTGATTGCTCTTTTGTCAACTCAAGCTGATAATGTTCATGTTTGATAAGCTTATGGATATTATGATTTGCTCCTGAATTGAATCATCTGCTGTCATGAATGTAAATTTCTGAATCTTTTGCATCTTTCTCCTTGGACATTCTGCAATCAGGTTGTTGATGCGTAACTTCATACACTGTTTAACTTCCTTACCTTTTATTTCTGGTGACTGTATCTGATATTTTAGTTTTCAAACTGTATTCATGGGGGCTGGGAGGATTTGATGTATGATCACGCGGAATGGTGCAAAATGATCCATATAGCCAATCCAAACTAGTTTGGGATGAGGCCTGGCTGTTGTTGTTGCATATTCATGGGGGGTGGGAGGAGACTGGAGATGGATTGGGGTGGAAAATGTTTTTTTGTAGAAGGATGTAAAACATACCGTTTGCAGTTTGGTATATGAAATCTCTACATTCTCAGGACTGTAAGATTCCCAGGAAAGTAACTCACGCTTCTTGAAGGGGAACGTTTGCTCTTCATGGAGGATATATTGCAGGCGATTTGACATCCTGAAAAAAAAGCAATAAACAATATCTCTCACACTTGTGGAACTCTGACATTACCTGATACAAGCTCAATATTGCCTCAAATCTCAGAATATAGTCTCTCATAAATCTTTATTTCCTGTACGCCAAACACCTAACTGATTGCAGTTGCATTTTTGCTGGATGCTGGATCACATGTTACACTTTGGTCAATAAAAGAATTAATAAAAAAATTCTATTAGGTGAATATCCCATTTCATTGTTATAATTTATGTTATGACCAGCACAATCTGGAAGATTGCATGAATTTTGTTTAATTGTGAGTGAAGTCAATTAATCTAAATAAGTGTAGGATGTATTAATTGTGTTCATATGTGATGAATTCCATGTTTGTATCTAATGAAACTTTTGCAAAAACAAGGTCGAGGGCTTGGTCTAATGTCTAATACATTTGATAGACCTGTCACTGCATTTTGTGAACAGAGAATATGGTGATCGAGTGTAGCAAGGCATTGCTATGTAAAGTGTTTGGTGATGTATTGAGCACTAGTTGATGTTTGATGATGTATGTAGCAGCACTAGTTGTGATTGGGCATATTTTGGTTTGCTGTTTTACTTTCTTGCCCTCACTGTTTGGATGGATGTCTGTTAGCATTTGCTCTCTAGTGCTGAATCTTGTCTTTTTTGTACAAATCATGGAACCATGTGTTTCATGAGCCTTCACAGAAGAATGCCTGGTTGGATCTTGCCATGGTTTCTGGCTGGTGTTATTGCTATTTTACACCCCGATTTAGATTCTGTGTTGGCTCTATCCAGCAAAAACATTTTAGGGCTGTTCTTTGTTCTGTTTCTACTCAAGTTAATTGTCCAGTGTCCTTTCACCGTTTTCATTTTTTCCTGTCAAGATGATAATTACTAATATTGTTGTGCTGTAATTGTGCTGGTCTTGGGTGCTGCTCACTCTTGCTTTGGCAGTTTTTAGCTTGAGAGTTTACCTAAAAAATTATTGGTTATGATGGCCAATACTGCATTGTTAAGATATGCTGGGCATCTCATTGTATCATCTTCCTTAACTCATTTTAACAGCCTCATTCCTGTTTATTCCTTGCGATATTTTATTCTCAAATCTTGTTTTTTTTTTAGCCTTTGGGCATTAGTTAAAGCGTTAGCTAGATTTGGATCTTTTGTGAATAAGAAAGGGCACTGCCACTTTCTGTTCTTCCACTCTGTTAGTTTCCAACAGCCCTTTTAGCACCGCTCCTCATCTCTCCCCTCTATGTGTGAGTGTACATGTAAATGGATGTGTGTTTTTGTCTGTGCTACATTATTCTTAATATCTGAGTGATTGGATCTGTGATTATGGGTACTTCGCTACTAGAAATGAGGCAAGTCTTGCATGAGCACCTGGTTCACAATGGAGACAACAAATTGTTTACTGCAGCAGTTCACTGACCTGTATTGGTAATATACTTAATGTTGTTGTGTTTTTGTTCGTTGGTACATTTGCCAGTGTCATGTCTTCATCTTGGAAGGATGAGTTTGCCTTTTCCTTTGAGAAGGATGAGAAGTCTTTATTATGGTGTGAAGTAGAAAGCTGAAGGGAATCAATGTTGTGACGATTTGCTTTAATAATTGCATCCAGCTAGGCATTTTTGATTGCTGAGGCTTGCTTGCTGTGGGATTTTTGAGATCACTTACATATATACTTGCTCTTGATTTTTTGAGGTCACTTCAAATATACTTGCGCAGTCATTTCCTCCAATTTTCACTTGTGATTATTTTGCTACTCTCTTTAATGAGCCAATATTATATCCTCAATTTTTAAGTCTCTAATTTGTCAATTCTTGTACCGATAGCTGCAGCGCAGCTTTTCTTGTTTCCTTGGCCATTCTTGAAATGCTTTGATTAACATATAATGTTACCTTAGCACTCTTACCTCCTGTATCCTTTGGTTTAAAAATGTGAGCAGCTCCACATAGTAATGCCTTTCTGTTGTTCATGTGGTTTATTCAGGAACCTGCAGAACTTCTTTCCATCCTATATGTGCTAGGGAAGCAAGACATAGGATGGAGGTCTGGGGAAAATATGGTTCCAATAATGTAAGCCTCTTTCTTTTTTTCATCATGCAGAAGTTATAATTGCTCACTATTTTTACTAATGTTAGTACTACTACGGCTGCCTCCACCATAACCACCAGTGCTAGAAGGACGTTGTCGACTTAATGCTGTGACTTCTTGCCAGGCATGTTCTCTAAAATTCCTTATTGTATGTATCAACAGGTTGAATTACGAGCTTTTTGCTCAAAGCACAGTGAACTCCCTGATGATAAGGATACCCATCAATTAGGAGAGGCTTTTGTGGCTGCCAGCCACAACTGCTCTGTTGCCAGCCATGATCCATCAGAATTGCAAATGGACAAACAACACAAGTTAAATAGTGGCCGAAATGGAGATAAACTTGCAGTCCACATAGAAACTTCTGATACTAATTCTGGTAAACCTGGTGATGGTGAATCATGGGAAATAGAATTGAATGATTTGAAATCAGATGCCGTACCTTTGTCAGAATCTGGGGATGTGGACCAACTCATTGATACAGGGATATTTGAGAGAGGTGGCTATGGGGATGCTAGCCCTTCTGACTTCCAAAATCTTTTGCTGATTTTGAAGAAGGTACTGAAAAAACATATGTGCTCATGCACTTGCTTGGGCTTGACTTTTGATGAGTACAAGTATTGCTACATGCATGGCTATATTGTTTCTCTTTGTTTTTTTCCCTCACATTTTTATTTGACCTCTGGGGAAATTTGAATTGTGCAGCTAATCGATCAAGGAAAAGTCAATGCAGAAGAATTGACAACGGAAATTGGCATCTCACCTGATTCTTTAATTCCAACACTCGCTGTAATGCTTCTGATCACGAGTTTTACTTTCTGTTCATTTTTAGAAAGATGTTTTTATCCACTGACTGTTGCTGTTTGTTCGCTTCTTGACCTTTTCTCCTCAGGAAGTTAATTTGGTCCCTGATTTTCAGGCCAAATTAGTCAGGTGGTTTCAAAATCATGTTCACTTGGCTAGTCGACATAAAAATTTGAAAGTTCAACTAAAATCCACAATTTTTCCAAAGGCTGAGATTGGAACAGCAGATCATTCTGATGGTCTAACTGTATCAGAGAGTGATATTACAGATGCTGTTGCTGTTAAGTCAGTTCCCCCACGGAGAAGAACCAAAAGTAACATTAGGATTTTGAGGGACAACAGTGTAATTTGCTCACCTGAGGAAATTTTGAGCGCCAATGGTATCATAATGAATGGGATTAAAGCCGTTGATCAACTGGGAAGTGAAGAACCAGAAAATTCTAGGGAAGTATCCATCCCTAATGTGGCTGAAAAGGTAGTCCTATCACACTGTAATTATTTGCCACAAAAACTGTTTAGGAGGAAGTTAAATGGTTTGCCAATTTTGTGTTACCATATGAAGATGTTAATTTCTTTGTGATGATGAGCTAATTTTGAATTTCTTTTTTATGCTTGTTTATATTGCCATTAGAACATGGATGAGTGATTTTTATTAGTATTTGCAACTTGTCTAAGTGTTGTAGTTTACAATTTCCATAAGCTGAGCTGTGGGTGCCTGTTACAAGTGTTCCTATATTTGGAAGCCTTTTCATTTTCTGCATATCATCTAGTTCAACCTTTTGGTATGTTTCATTCTTTGGTCCCTATGTTTCCCCATAAATATTCCATATCTGTAGTGCTATTGTTCTCCTGTTCACCTAATTTACCTTTGTATCAAATGATAAAAGCATGGCAAAAATCTTTGATCTGGCAGTTGTGTATGCAAATGAGGTGAAGATGTCAAGGAGCTGTTTTTTCTTTGTGTTTTGATTCTCCACCAGTTTTTCTTTTTATGGTAACTTGTTCTTGATGTTATGCCATCCTTTCTCAAACTATGCTGACTATATTTTTTGTTAGTGGATATAGTACTAATGATAATTTACAAAAAAAAGATGATATGACTGCTCATGTGTTTTTTCCTTTGCTTAAATGAAAATTCTCCTTGTGATTACGAAATTGATTTTGTAGGAAAAAGAATATTATGGCAGCATTTGTTTCTTGTAATTTTTTTTCCTAGTCGACAGAAAAGATCTTATTTAAACGTCATGTGTTATAAACATTGTATTTGTAGGTATAAACTATAGAATTTATTATGTCTCTGAAAAGTTGGTTTCTTCAAATTCTTTTTTGCCTGTTATTTTTTTTCTTAAGAAACCTGTCCTCCATCCTCCTGAAACCTTCTTGTCTACCTGCACTATTCTAATACTCTTGAGAAGAGCTTTGCAGTGTGTTTGCCTTTCATCTCACACTTTCTTATGTTCTTTCTAAGTGACTTTTTTTTTTGTTTATTCAAAACGGAAGTTGATCTAGAACACTTTTATATAGAAAATGATTTTTTTTATGTTGAAAAAGTAGGGAAGATTTACAGAGATGGTGGATGAGAATTTCCCCAAAGCAGAAAGAGAAAATCTGAAACATAAAAATTCTAAGATAAAATACTAAAGCTCTCCAGTCTCTCTGCAGTATCCTTAGGGAACACATCCAAAATATCTGAGGCAAAGTGATTGGGAACAGAATTAACTTTCCATATGGCCCTTGCTGCAACCTGTGAACTCAAACGTTTTCCTTGTGTGGGAGGCAGAATGCATAAGCTATCACATATCAGCACTAGCCCTCCTTCCAAATTTCATATGCCTAAATGTATAGTATTTGTAATTATATTTTCATTGCTTGAAATTGTTGAATGTATGAATTGACTGATTATAGTTTCCATCAGTGTCTAGTTATATTTTTTCTCCTATTAATAGGGTATGCTTGTGTACCATTGGAAAACTGATGACAGAGACACCTGCTATTTATGTGGTTCATTTCTGTAAATGTTAGGTTTTCTGTCCGTCATTTGTCAGTTTAAGACATGGGTTTTAGGTACTGAAGCTATTCCTTTACTGCTGATAGTCTATGCTTCTATTTTCATGTCCTAGTTGTTGATTGCTCAGCAATTTGTTCCACTTGTTTTCCTAGACTGCACATATTCTTGTCTATTTATTGACTTAGCCCAAATTGTTCAACCATCATTTGTGAGCCAAAGGAAGTTGTAACCTGTGCATATGTTGTCTGGATTTCCTGAAGCATGCATATAAATTTATTTGCTAGTTAGATGATATTCACACTTCTGAACAGCGTAGGACTGATAAATGCTTTGTCATGACACTACAAGTGGACCAGCTAAAAGGAAGTTTTGCCAACCTATGCATGATATGCAAATGGAAAAGGAGAGAATAAGAATTGCTAATTTAAATGATGAATTATTTTAGCATCATAACATGCATAAAAAAGCTTGTTTTTTCCATAAAAAAAGAAGAAGCATGCAGCAATCGAAGTGTTCAACGCTGTATCATCTTGAGAGAAGTTTGGGTAGTGGAATCCTTACCAAGAACCATTATGTTGTTTTTTAGACATTTCCTGGTTTCTCATTTGAGGTTCATAGGACATAGAGTTGATGCATTTTTCAGAAGGTTTCATATTGATTTTGTTAAGAGGTAGCAGTGAGGTTTATTTTATGTTGGACTGGGAGTGACTGATAATGATATAATTTGTTATTTTTCTTTTCTGAATCACCTATCAGCTTTAAGATACAATCTTGGTAGGAGTGAAAAGAAGTAGCTTGTGGTTGTCTCTTACTGTAGTGGAAGTTACCACCATTTGCAATTTGTACCAAGATTCAATGTGCCTGCCAATGTGTTCTGTTCTGTCCTTTTGCTTTTAGGTTCTACTCACCATTTGGTAGTTTTGATTGTATATATAGAGATATATCCTTTCTGCTTGCCTTTTTTCTTTAATTTATATGTTTTGTTTTATTTATGCAGATCCCTGATGTGTTACAAGACTCTTCGGTTTTGCATTTGCCTAAAAGTGAAGGTATGCTTTTCAGAATAATCCTTCTGTATTTGGTGTTTCCAATGAACGCCCTTTCTATTGGATAAGGTTGCCATATTTTGTTAATTAGTCTTGTTTGGACTAATTTTATTCATGTGTTGTTTTCTACTTTTCTTTACTTGAGAAGCCAGTTAATTTTTTTTTCCTGGATAATTTCCTGGAAATCAGTTGATTTGTAGAGAGTTCAACTTTCCAAACCTTCTCTTTACCTTTCTTGACAATGAAAAGGTATAGTCTTAACATTAGAGCAAACCTGCTGCTGATGAATTAGGAAAGCATCCTCTTGGTCTTGGCTGTTGGATGTTTAATATGCAGATTGTTGTTCTCTGTATGCCCCAACTGTGTTAGTGGATTTATTTCATGGGGATGTTAAATCATCTTGAGTGAGAATAGAAGAATATCCCTGGTGAAGAGGGGAGTGGTCTAACTAATTTGCAACTATTGCCTCCAAAACCTCTACCTTTCACAGGAAGCTTAGAGAGGAACTGGAAAAAGAATAGGAGGATATAATTAAGCTTGAATGTTACAGATAGGATGAGTGTGTGGACAGTCTAGGATGTAATTAAATTTTATGATAAGATTGTGTGTTTTCCCCACTCATGAAGCTGGTGAACATAAGAGCCATGGTACATATTCGAAAAAATCAGAAATCTTCTTTCGAGGAAAAGCATCAAGCATATAGATCAGGCGAAAATATTATGTAAAAAGATGGTGACTTTGGAGTGATAGTTAACACCATCTTAGTTATGGACCCACTTTCACATGGAAATTTCTCATGCAAGACCTTATCCTTTCTTACTGAGTTTTGGGTGGGTACCAATTCAAGAAGGAAATCTTATGTATGCACATACTTTAAGGTTTGGTTGGGGAAGGTTGTGTAATTTAATGGAAAATGTGTGATACACTTTTTTTTGGTGGGTTGGAGAGGGGGTGGGGTGGTATTTTTAGAGTCTTTAAGGAACAATCATGCGGGGATTAAATATCTGTTTTTTCACCCTCTAGGGAGTATGATAGTGAGGGAATAACGAGTCTTGCTGTCCTTTATCTGGAGGGTTTGGAAATCTCTAGTCTTTCTTTTTGTTCTAGAAGGATGACAAGTATGCATCTCATATTGAGGAAGTGGAAATTTCATTCTCCTCTACCATTTTCCCTTGTTCATGGCTGACAATATGCATCTCATATTTTATGATTGAGTTTGCTTGCCTGCTGGCATATCTAGAAATTTTCATTTTATTACAGTACTCAAGTATCGTATGATCTTAAATGTTACTTGATATCATTGCATGATATTAAAAGCCATAGCTTAACCTTGTGATGTCCGGTGATGTTCCACGAAAAAAAGCAAAAGAAAAGAAAATAGAAGGCTGTAAATGTGTGTATTTTCAGATTGTCCCTTCTTTCTGAAAGTAATAATGATCATCTCAAGGTTTATAATCCTTTAACCTTCTATATGCTCTGATATGTCTGTTGCTAAGAAAGTTCAGATAATGTCTCAGATGGAAGCCTTTCTGTAAAAATCGAACAAGTGCACGCTGCTATTCCAGACAAGAGTAATTCAATTAACACAGATGGGGCAGTTTCTGTTTTTTCAGATGTTAACTTTGTCATCCCTAATCTCATGTAAGATTTGTGAAAGCTCTTTAATGTAGAATTTTGTGTTTCTTGATACTTTTTGGATGCTCCAAAAAGCTTCTATTTTCAGTACGGGACACTGATTTAACAGTATCTGATGAGATCTTATGCAAAATTATATATTATTTGCTACAGAGAGCCAGAAGCGTATTCTAATTCTTATGTCCATCCATGTATACATGAGAAGCTGTCACAGATACAAAGTGGAATGCTTTTGCAGAAAGGAATTTCTGAACTTGAAGGTAGAAATTGCACTGACATGAAAATTTGGTGGTCCAGGATTTTCTTCTTTTTGTTGCTTATAATTGCAAGCTTTTTTCTTTTTTATACATTGTATTATGTGTGAACCACGCTGGACAGGTTCAAAAGACGGAGAAATCTCTCGTTTGGAGGCCTCTTCCAATGCCAGTGTCTGTTGTAATCATCGGCATAAACACTCCAAGTGCAATGACTTGATCTGTAGTTCCAGTGAAGTAAATCCAGAGCAGCTGGCTAAAGCTAAGAAACTGGGAATTCTCAAACTATCTCCGGTGGACGAAGTGGAAGGAGAAATTATCTATTTTCAGAATAGGTTACTTGGCAATGCAGTTGCAAGGAAGCACTTTACTGGTCCTTTCCTTTTTCCTTTCATCTTTTGTTTTTTTGGATATGCTGGTTCTCTTTTATTTATCCCCCCCCCCCCTCCCAAGTCTTGCATTATTCTAATACTCCATCCAAATTTAGTTTTTTATTGAAAAAAGTAGCTTTAAATCAATATACATTTGCATGACTTTTTTTTCTGGTGAATTGTGCTTGCAGATAAT
>Ga0307515_10016057_pt1 | contig 13741 bp, 10 predicted proteins | sample 17_EM_MG_FD_194513 | JGI IMG/M metagenome (GOLD analysis project Ga0307515, IMG submission 194513) | Populus trichocarpa ectomycorrhiza microbial communities from riparian zone in the Pacific Northwest, United States - 17_EM | ecosystem: Host-associated > Plants > Roots > Unclassified | place... | reverse complement strand
GTTAATAAGCGCAAAACCGGTCTGTATATATGTGTGTTATTAGTTTAGCCTTTAGTCCATCAAACTTCAGGCTCATGGAAATTAGATTTTATATAAAAATGCGATGGCTGATCAAGGATTATTTGCATTTTTTTTTCTTAATTAAAGATAATTATTTAGTTGAAAATAGACCCATTAAAAGAGAAAATATAACCATATCGCACGGGAACTGGCTACTAAGGTTAGAGCTTGCTTTCTTTTCCTTCCCGAGTTTATATTCCTTTTGAGCCGTTGTTTCAAACTGTAGCGGGCAGGTGATGGATCCAGAGAATCAAAACATACGTAAAGAAAGCTATATCCTTGTAACCATATTTTAAATCATGAGAGTAAATATTTGAGAGAGAAACATAGAAAATTAGTAATAATTTTGATCCAAGTCTGGGATTGATCGCTCCTTGACGAAACATTTGCTGAAGGATACCAAACGGGATTTATATTTGTTTCAATCTTAGCAAAGATTGAGGAGGTACACGAGAATATATTAAAATAATATTTTATTATTTTTTAAAAATTATTATTAATACTAGTATGATATCAAAATGATTAAAAAATAAAATAAAATAAAATAATTTTTTTTATAAAATACTATTTTAAAGAGAATTCTAAACAGCACGTCTAGGTACAAATGTGATAAAAACAAAAGCAGGAAGGAAATATAAGGCGGGGAATGTTGGCCAACATGAGTAGTGTCCAGAGAACAATTTCGTTTTTGATTCCAGTGTGCCGAGATCCTTTATGCAGAATATCAATATTCCCCATACTGATTTTGACAGTACTTCGTGCTGATATGCGACTCCGAATATGCCCACCATTTCATATACTTGCATGATCGATTAGTGCAAATAATCTCTCCATCTTGATTCGATATCATGATAAGAAGACAACATGATGGGATATGAATTTCTTTGTAGCTTTAGAACCAGTTGAATAAATAACCGAACCAAACAAAAGTCGACTCGACAATGCCAAATTAAAATTAAAAAAAAAAAAAAAACATGCAGAAACTAGTCTTTGCTTTGAGATGCTGGTGGTGCCCTTCTGCCTCAGTGCCCTTTTGCTAGAATCCATCCACTTTTCTTCAAAAAACAACGTCGGGATTTGTCCTGGTGAGAGGAGAGAGGGGGCTAAGTCATGTGTTGATAGTTTGCAGCATCAATTGAGACGTGAGTTATTCGGTGAGCGGTGAGTGTATTTATGATTATTTTTTAAAATATTTTTATTTAAAAATATATAAAAATAATATATATTTTTTATTTTTTAAAATTTATTTTTCATATTAGTATATCAATACAATACTAAAAAACAAAAAAAAATTAATTTTAAGTAAAAAGAATTTAAAAATTTATAAAATACAGTTTGTACCCCAAAAACAAACACCCCCTTAAATAATATAATATTCTCTTTAAAAGTTTTTTTTCTTTGGTTAAATCACACTCGTAACTAGTTGTCACATTCATATCAAATGTTACACGTATGATGTAAATGAATGATGAATACAATGTGCTCACAAACAAGATAAGCATGGCCACTTCAATGGTGGAGGAAATGTAAGCCCATGAAATTACCATGTTTTGTTGTTTTCTTTTATTTTCACACCAATCTTGTCCTGTCATTTTCGGTGCCTTTTTTTTATCCTTTTTAATTGGTTACCGAAGCTTTTGATTAAATCATGGTTAATTGACAAAATTTGTAGTTTTCTCTCTTCTTCTATGTATCTTGTCCACAAGTAGCAGAGAATTTTTCGTTATTACTTCAACTTTACACGGAACATCATTGAAATATCATCTTTACACTGAAGGAGTGTCAATCCGAATTGTCAGTTGGCAGAAGTATTCGCTTTGGATCACCAGGAGGGGAAAGTGAGTAGATTTAGGATAGATTAAAAATATTAATTTAAAATAAAATAAAAATTAATTTTTAAAAAAACATAAAAAATAAATATTCCAATTTTGATGGGAAGGAGATATTAAATTAAATTAGTATTAAACAAATGGTGTCGGCCGCGTTTGACTAAAAGCCCACATGCCAAAGACTGTAACCACAACTTAAAGCCCCTTACTCATGTTTTTTTTTTCTTAAAATTAATTATTCGGTAACTTTTTTAAAGAATGATTTACCTATCCCTTCGGCTTTGTTAATTTGTACACGTTGCCGCTAATAATAAGGTGCGGGTTTTCTTCGCCGAGCAAGATTTTTGCGCGAGCATTGTGGCCATTTACGATTCGATAGTTTCGGGGCTTCTACTCTTTGACATAATTTACATCTCGATGCTTGAATTTAGACTCGGAAGTTACACGAATCCAAAGCTATAGTACACAGCAAAACTCGTTCGGATGCGGTTTTTTATTTGGATCCGAATGTAGCAGGTGCCCTAATACTATCTTGAAAGAGGGATCATCGATCATCCAAGAATCTTGATGGCTCAAAAGTCTAAAGCAAATACTCTCAAATTGGATTACATATGTCTATAAGATATAATGACAACACCCTTGTATAGGATGCTCAACGAGATGACGTAGACCGATCAAATTTTTTATATGATTGATTTAGTCAAAAGTAGTGAGTAAAAAAACCAAAAAATCAAGAAAATTGAAAAAATTAATTGAAAAAACCGAACCGTAAAAAAAATCGATTAAAATATTTAAAAAACCGGCCGGTTAGGTTCTGATTTCATAAGCCTGAAACCGAAAAACTAAACCTAAAAAACCAAACCAAACCCATTGGAAATTAAAAAAACCCCAAAAAATAATATAATTTTTGGTATTTAATATACAATAATCGAACCGAACCGAAACCAGATCGACCGGTTGCTGTTCGGTTTTAGTTTTTTTATTTAAAAAAATTCAGTTTAGTTATTTTTATAGATAAAAAACCGAATCGAACTGAAAATAATCACCCCTGGTTAAATGTATTGCCTCCTAATTAAACCTGATATACTTCTTACAAATTACATGGACAAAACATATATTCATTAAATAAAAACATGTTCTTTTTAATATGTATGTCCTAAAAACTGGTCTAGTTATTATCATCATATGCAATATGCAACCCATAAAATTTAAAATTAGAATAATTTTTGCATTTATCTGTTATAACTTCGGATCTTTATTATTAAGTAGTTTAAAATCATGGATAACATGTATATTAGTCATCTTATTTTTGCGTAGACAAACTCATTTGAGTTCAATGTTAAATTGATAGTTTTGAACCTAAGAGAAGTCATCTTTTTCTCAAAAAAAAAACTCTGTATTCTTTTTTTTGTCAAAGAACCATTTCAACCCAATAGCTTAAGCTGTTAAGTGAGGCTACAAGATATGATTTATATTATTCTCTAACACACTCCCTCAAGTGAAAGCTCTTTGGGCTTGAAACTTGCACATGCCCACATTACCTTGTATTTAATTTTTATCAAATAAATAGGGATGATGAGATTCGAACTCGTGACCGCTTGGTCATCAAGGCTCTGATACCATGTCAAAGAACCATTTCAACCCAATAGCTTAAGCTGTTAGGTGAGGCTACAAGATATGATTTATATTATTCTCTAACACTTTTTACTCCAAGTCTAAATATTCTCTACAACTAATAACATATATAGACGAGCTCACAAGGCTCCTTCCTATCTCCTACCCAAACCAACTTAGACATTAAAGGTACCTAACCTTTTCAAAAGACTTATTTTGCAAGTGTCCTAGCGATCTAAATCCAGTATTTTACGCCTTCTAATTTATAACAACCATGAGAAAACCATAATTTTTTAAAGGTTTCCAATAACCTCATCACGTTTATTTCTCTAGGACAAGAGAAGGTAAGGGGAACAATCTTTGGAAAGAGTCTTTCGAGACCTGCATGCCTATTAATCCTTTTGTTCCCGTTCAAACAGGCGAGAGCGGTCTTCCCGTGCAAACTTGATAATTATGAAAGGTCACAATTAAGCAGCGGCTATGGAAGCAACGACTTGACAAGGAATCATTCACAGTCCATGTGATTTTCTCGGAGAAAATGGGGTCTACGGGCATTTTCATGATAGATGGATCCAGTTTTACACAAGAGAAGATACGATTGCTATATCTAATAATTTCTTTGATTTGACAACAATAGATTAAAAGTGACATCCATTAATATACTCAAGTCCTTACGAGTACAGAGATAATACAAGGAAATAAAAAAAAAGCTTAACAAACATCAGAAACAATTTCGGAGCGTCGTTGCAGAATACCGGTGAAGAAAAAGGACCACCTGCTCAAGGGGTGTCATTCTCATCAAGAATCACCAGCAATGCCACGATGAATGCATAATCAACCTCTGGATAAACTTTAACCTTGTATTTCTCCTTTCCCTTGCAGAAACTTTCAAGAGTGAAGTTATGTTTGACCTGTAAAATATCGTTACAATAATAAATCATAAGTGCAGTCGGTTAAAATTATCTATCGTTTTTTAATAGAAAAGAAACTATATATATATATATATATTCAAAATATTGTTGAACATTGTCAAACAGATGTTCGCGTTTTCATATCTGAAGCCAAATATATAAGCATAAAAGCTATTCGTTAGTACCTCTGCAATGAGTCTACGGCCTTCATAAACTTTGAATGACAAGGATGTGTAAGCTCCAGTTATATGGAAGTCAGGTTCCTTTTTCTTGAAGTTGTTTGCCAAGAAGATATTGATCTGTTTTTTAATCTGGAGAGGATGAGATTGCTTCACAGAGAAGAGGATATTGCTGGTGTCGTGTGTGCTTTCACCTGCGTGAGCCTTCCATTTATGCCGAAATGCAAGTGCCTTAACATAAGAAAATAACAGTAAAAAATAGACATTTTCAGGTTCTTCAATAAATGCAATATCAATATATTCTGGCAATTTATTACTTTTTAAAAAATTAGAAGGAATAATATATATGATCTTCTTTTTTCATGCTAGCTAGGATTGATTTTCACAAGAGATTAATTATCAATTACCTTTCCCCGCAATGTGAGGATTGGAAAACCAGCAGGATCAAGCAAAACTCTTTTCAGCTTGAAGTTCCAGACACCACCATCTACCTTTAGGAGAAAGTTTCCACTGAGATCAAACACTTGAAATTGCGAACTGGATAGTTTATTAATCTTCTTCTTGACAATCAACTCAAGGGGGTAAGGAGTACAATAGCTTTCCCCAATAACACTAATAGGAGGAACCCCATAAGCCCACTCAGGAACCTTCATTGAATTGCCTGAAAACCTATGGGAAACTAGCTAGCTGGAAGACAATCAAATGCTTCTTTTTTTGTCGCCAAATTATTACGGTTTGTGCTCGGATATTTATCCAAAAACTGCTGGTTTGATTTGTTTCCTATTTTTTTAGTTGTCTTCTTTACGTTTATCGTATCTTTTTACATAGAATTTTTTACTCAACATTTTCTATAATTGGAGGGGTACAGGTAGATACTCTATCCCTTTTTGTCTGAAAACGGATCTTCCTCGCTTCAAATGAGAATTTTTGCTGGGAGGAGTTTCCAAATGAACGTTGGAGAACGTTCTGCCCTATTGATAGGTCTTTTTTTTTTTTTGGATTTGGTCAGCAGTTGTAATGGCTTCGTTTGACGTGGCCTGATGAACTAATCATGTAAAAAACCTCTACTTTGTATGGTGGAGTAATTTCATTTTTTCTCCTCTCGAGTCTTGCTAGGTATTCTGTCATGATGATCGAACAAGCTAGAGGAAATCTTGAAATAGGAAGCCAAGGCTTGATTGTATTTCTGTGAGATTTATAGAGCAATTTTCTTTCTTTCTTTCTTTCGATGTCGAAAACAAATTAGAAAATAATCTTTCTATTTTTTGCGTTTGCATTTTGCAACAAAGAATTCAAATACTTATTTGGTCTCCTGTGTAATAGAATCAACAATCAGCATTCTGCAGGCTGCAAGATTATGGAAACTAAAAAGTCGTAAATATATTGATAAATATCAGTTTGGAATCGAAATCGTGTCGAACCAACTTGGAATTACCTTTCCCTTCCTTCCTTCTTTTTTATGAATGAAAAGGATTCGCAGATCAAGAGACAACAAAAAGGGCCGGGCTCTGCCCTACAAGAGTTAATACAAAAAAGGCAAAAATCTAAAACAAAAGGAAACAAATCCTTGAATACAGAGCAAACTATCAATTCGTAAAAAACAAAACATACTTTGGATTGTTAAGAGCCTTATAGAGCAGCTTAGAATTGTGAAACCTACTCCTTACGATATCAAAAATCCACATTTGCAAACAACTTCCTCGGAGTGCTGAGCATTATCGTGAATTCTGCAGTTTCTCTCTTTCCTAATCATATATTGTGACACTCCAAGCTATCCTGAGAGGAGCAGACAAGAAAGTCATCTTTTCAAAGTCAATTTTGGCCCATTGAAACTCTTAATCCCAGCTGACAACAGTTCTATTAATACAGCACAATCGCAGAATTGATTTCCAAATGTTTTGAGAGAATGCCCAACTCAAAAACAAATGATTATTATCTTCCATGTTATCACCAATGTAGAAAAGACAATCACTATTAATACTTGTGTCCATCTTAATTTGTTTCATCTCTGTAGACAATCTGTTAAGACAGCAACCTTGGTAGATTCCTAGTGCCCAAAATAAGAATATGCCAGTCAACACGAGGCTTCTTGCCTCGTATGTGTTCCCTGGCAGTCTTGGTAGAGAAATTTCAATCCGCGGTAAGCTTCCAGTTGATGATCTAGTTGATATTCAAGGTGGTTTATGTGGTGTTCTAACTCCAGAAACTATGGTAGAGAAAGGATTAGTTGGTAGAGAAATTCTCAAAACTTTCCTCGATTTCAAACTAAAATGACAAAGTAAATAACAAACCGACATATCCCTTTCTCAATGAATGATACCTCAAGAGTTTTAAAATATATTATTTCAAGAAATAAAAATATGAGAAATATTTTTTTCTTCAAAGATAGGGATTACAAATAGGATTTGCCGTAATTCAATTAGATCACGGGTTTAGTTTAACTAGGTCAGATGGGAATTAAGTCGTCCTTCGAGGCTAGGAGAAAAGAGAGTCTCTCCATGCCTTCCCCGCTTCACATCCCACCCTACAAATCTGAAGACCTTTTTTTAATTATAAATAAATAAAGAATAAGTTGTAAAGAATCCTCCCAGGAAATCACCATTACCATGGATATCATCTGATGAGGAAGCTGTTCAAACAACAGATAAGGATTGGATATAAAAAAGGAAAAACAAAAACAAAAGCAAAAGCAAAGTAAAGACCCCAAAAATAGAAAGAAACAAAAGCCCCAATAAAACTGACAAAACCCCCCCGCAAAAAATTGTCGATCTTTTTCTCTTGTACGGGAAAGTCACTTCCTTCCACAGGCAAACTCCTAGAACTCTCCAAAAGAGTCTCTTCACACAAGCCAAAACACAAAAGAAGCATCCTGCCCATCATTCTATCGCGGCCGGGTGAGGTCCGGGTTGACTCGGAGCGTTTGAAGGTCAAAAGGGATGGAAAATAGTTCTCTTATTTTGGATGGCCAAAAACGGGTGCCCTTAGGTCTGGTTGTATCTGATTGTGCTAAAAGATGGTTTCAAGATACATTAAAGGAAGCAAAGACTGGTGATATTACCATGCAAGTTCTTGTGGGTCAGATGTATTTTAATGGCTATGGTGTCCCTAAAGATGTTGAAAAGGTTTTATCTTTTTCTTTCTTTGATTGTTTATTTTATGGTTCTTTATGTTGTTTTCTTTCTGGGTTTTCTTTGTAGTGTTGGTTTCTTTAATTTTATTGTTCTTAGCGTTGTATTTAGTTCCAAGATCAGGATGCAGCCGTTGATGTGCGATTTCAAGGTTTGGTGTAAATTGTAAGAAAATATTGGATTTTTGAGTGTTATGTTGCCTTTGGCTTTAAAAAAGGGAAAACTCAATTCATATAAGGTTGCAGGTTTTCCTTTCCAATTTCTTCTGCATGCTTGTTTAGTTGTGTATATAATTTGGGTTGAGGATATTATATAGCATTCCAAGGCTGCTACATTTGTTTGCTTTTGAGGAAATTGGGAAAAGGAACAGAAAATTAGAACTTTTAAATACTTCCGTGGTCTTCTTTGCTGTTGTTTAAAGATTAGTGAAGAATTACTAATGTGCATTAGTTGCATAAAGCAGAATGGAAATGGGTTTAAGTTTATATAGTCCATAGATAAGATTCTTCTATCGGCAGTTGGCATCCAAATTGCAGAATGGTATAATACAATTTTGACGTTTGAGAGGTCACTGGAAGCCTGGTGGATATAGGAAATTTTGCTTTTTAAATTGACATTTAGAACTGTGACCTAAGCTTGATTTTCGCTATTTAGATTATAAGGGTAGGAAAGTGTCTTTGTAGAATCATTTGTTTCTAATTGTGACAAATACCAAAGTTTTATCATTTTCTATTCAACATGAGAGTGCGTGTTAAGTGAAATGTTTACAGCGTGACAGTCTCATAGTATGTGTTTGATAAAGGCTTTTTGTTTCATTGCTAATCCTATAGTCCTACCAGCTATTCTTAGCCTTCCATTTGTCAATCTACCTGCTTAATCTTCAGTTTTGTACTGCCCCCCAATCTCTTTGGTTGTGAATTTTCCATTCTAAATGATCTTCATAAACTCATGTTTAAGGGAAGTGATTGGATGAGTAGAGCTTCAAAACGTCGAATGTCGGTGTGGAAAGTAAGCGATAAACGTCCAGGTACATATACTCTCCTTCCCTCCCTCCCTTCTTCTCAGTGGTATTTTAGAGTATGGCTCTGTTTGTTTTACGTGACTTTTATCTGGACTCCTTTAGGTTATAATGCAAGTGACTCAGATTCAGATGAAGTGGAGGATGACAGGAAATAAGACCAGACATTCTTAGTCTTGACAAAATCACAAATGAGAATGCAAGGTGAATCTACCATTGTTGCTGCTAATTTGCTAATTTCTTTTTATTGATTGATTCTATTTCCACTTTCCTTCCATGCACCAGTAGAAAACTCATCTTTCATACCAGTTTGTCTAAGAAAATTAACCATTACTGGATGCACAATAATAACTTTTAAAATTTATGACGTGCTTAATATGTTGGGTCATGTTCAGCTTCAATAGAAGCTCTTGCCACGCTGTCGATTTGTTCATTCCTAACAAAGTGTGGGAATCTTAAGCACTATGGCGTTACTTTGGGAGTTTTATCCTCTTGCGGCTTTGAAAACCACAAAAGAGGAGTAAACTCCCAAAGTAACGCCATAGTGCTTAAGAATCCTCTTGCGGCTTTGGAAACCACAAAAGAGGAGAAAACTCCCAAAGTAACGCCATAGTGCTTAAGATTATGTAACATAATTTGTTGTTGGCAATGTTGCGCTCAATGATCTTAAGTGGTTTCAAGGAGTAATTGTCAACTGCTATGAAGTTGCCATAACGAATCAGGATATCCACTGGACTTGCATATTTGCTTATAAAACAGAGCCAGGAAGTAAGACAGAATAGCTTCCACTCTACCCCCCTGTCCAAATTATTAAAAAGCTTTCCTTTCTATGCATACCTTATGGTGCCAATTGAATCCTAGAGTTTCTCCTGCTGTCATGATCTGTTTCTATTATGCTTGCTTTATTTTCTTGAGTTCTTAATCCTAAGCTGGACTGTGAAATAGCTTTCCAGTATTCAATTTGATCCATTTTACTTCTTTATGCCCACATTGGATATCTGAGATTATTTTATATTGGCAAATAAAGACAAAATGAGATGATGATAGGGATATATGGTCCAGGAGAACTGAGGAACTTCCATTTCTTTTTTAATGTTGCATGACTCTGTTAAATTTTTGCTCATTCACTAGAATAAGTAAATTTTGTTGACATTTGATGTATCTAAGGAGTACGAATGTGTATTCAGGCCTCAATCAATCTATTCTTTAGAAGTCAAGGGCTTGCTTGTGCCATTGACCTGATGGGCATGACTATGACTACCAGACATAACTCTTTTTGACATTGCACCCACATTAATCATCCCCCTTAATGATTTTGCATGTTGTTAGTCTCAAACTAGACAGTTATAGTCCTTGCCATGAATGGGCATTGTCCTTGGATAAAGTATCTTGCCACTGCAAATTCATGGGCTTGCTTTTTTGGATTTAGAATGGATCAATCATTTTTTTACAGTATGCTTAATTGGCCCATCTATGCATGACTAGCTTGTAGTGATTATGAATTTCACTTTATCATCAATAGTTTGTAGTGATTCTATAAAGTCAGTGGTATTTCCTAGAAGAAGGTGAGAGAAGCTTTAATCTCCATTTAATATTAGCAAGAGAGATATAATTGCAGAGCATACCTTCATAAAACTTAAAGTGACCACCTGTTGAGAGCACGCTAAGCAACAGCTGACACTGCTGGTTTGGACAGCGCATTGAGCTCTGGTTTTTATGAGGGTTTTGTCAGTAAGCCATGAACTGTGTTTGGAGGGATTAAGCTGTATTATCCTTTGAGGTGGAAAGATTTAGGGGTATAAACAACTGAGGTCTTGTTAGGCGTGAATGGCTGGTTGGTCAGGTTGATGGTCAGCCAGTAGAAGAAAATTGGACACTGGAAAGATATAAAGCTATTAATTGTGGTTTGCATCTCATAAATGGATTTTAGCAAGTTGTGAAGAGCTTTCATACTGAATTCTGTTTATTGTCTTTTGCAGTGTATTTTTCAGCTGCGCTGCCGCTTTGAAAGTCCAGATGCTGATGATATCCTTCCCACCTGTTAAACTTTTTTGATTTAGTTTTCCTTTGTATTATCCAACTATAGTCTCTAGGTATGTTTTCTCATTTGTAGTGTGGTGTTTTTGCATTTAAATTTTGGGCCCTGGTTCATATGTTTCCGGACCATTTCCGGAAAGAATTTCTCCTGTTTCTCTTTCTACTCTTTCTTTACCACAAACTGTTTAGCACACAATGTGGAATGAAGAGGTTGCTCATATGGTTTCGCTTGGAAACATCTTCGATTATGTACTTTTATTGGTCCTTTGGTACATTTGCCTCGAGCAAAGAAACAGGAATGTTGCATATAAAACGTGTTTTACTAATCTTTTCTCTTCCCCATTTGCAATTGATTGTCGGATATTCATGGTTTCAGTTTAGAGGTGAGATTCTAACCTAGCACTCTTGTTATTTCCCTTCTTTTATCCTCTTAAGTTCTTGATCATTGACAGATATTTTACTGGCTCTCAACAACATTTTCAATCCAACATTCAATAACCAAAACTTGAATTAGCATTTAGCATAAATTTGTACAGGATTTCTAGACAAATTCCAAGTTGATACGGGGTACAATTAATGGGTTGCTAGTTGCTGAAGCCTGGTTCGGGTCATGCCGGCGTAATATGGTTCAAGGCAGGCTCCTTCCCACCCAAAAGAGAACTCACGCCTGTCTGGATGGGTTGATTAGGACAATACTATCTGCCTTCGCGTCTGTCCTTTCTCCATTCCCATGGCTTCTCAGGATTTGGTGAAGCCCATAACCCTACTCGCTTTGCTCGAGCCTCCTTTTCCCACTAGTAAGATGAATGCAAATTACAATAATTAGGTTACGAAAGTGTCAGAAATGTTTCAAGTTCGGTGGATCTAATGATATAATTTTACTTTTCACCAACAAGTCCCTATACTAGTAAGGAATCGCTGGTTATTAAAATCTTGATATTATATTAAAAAACTCTCTGCGAGGTGAGGTTTCAATCTTATTATATTCACTAATGGAAAAGAGTAAGTAATTTCCAGTGCGGGAGTTAGCTAAGAATAATGGCCACTTACTGTTTCTAGTTCCCAGCGTTGATCATAAGCAGTATAATGCCATGCGAGCCCCTTCTTGAGCATTATTTCCTATTATACACACAGATTTTAGAAATCTCATACACCACTAATAAATCAGAAAGACAAATTCGAGAAAATGGGGACACACCTGTACAAATATTCCATTGCAATATATATCACCTACACAGCGGCCATAACGATCTTCTCCATAAACAAAGATTCTCAAACACTTGCCCTGAACAAGATTAGCAAGCTCCTCTTTCGCCTCTTTCCCATATGGCATTGCACTCTCAGGTGCATCTATGCCCCTATATCGTTTCCCCTCCAGATACATTAACCTCTTATGCGAAACGCAGACTATTCCGGGACTTCGGGGTTGTTTTTTTTTTTTTTTTTTTGGTGGAAACCGTGTTTTGTAAGAAATTTTTTTAAAAAATCACTTGAAATTAATTATTTTTTGTGTTTTCTGATCATTTTAATGTCAAAATTTAATTTTAAAAAATAAAAAAATATTATTTTTATATATTTCCGGATAAAAAACACTTTAAAAAATAACTACAACTATACTACTAAACACCCCCTGAATCTTACGGGGAGCAGATGTTACCTTAATCGAATGCGATACTTTCGAGCAAGAATCTCCTGATTTTGAATATTTAATACCCTGCGCGCAAAAGAGTTTACAAAGCATTTGTTGGAAAGGGATTTGTCGCCCGAGTATTCATTGAACAAAATTCATACAAGAGAAATCAGAAAACCAACCGATATCCTGCTTCAACAATTTTTTTATGAAGCGCATCTGCCTTCCCATAGTTCCTCTCTGCACGAGCTTTAGATCTCTGAACAGTAGCCGTTTGAACCTCCCTTGGAACATAAGCTGACTCCCTGGGGTCGGTCGTGCTAACATAAACTGTAATGGTGTCTCCATCAGCTACGGCTTTTGCATCCACCTGGGTTAATTAAATCAAATTGTCTATCACATGAAACCTATTCTCAGAAATAAATTGATTGTAAATAAATTCAAAGTTTGAGCAAGGGCTATTGCTATAATTAACTGGTAGTGTTGGCATCTCAAACTTGACCCCTTCAGGCAATGATGCTGGGATCCCAGTAGAAACTTGAATAAGCGTGTGAGGAAGTGGGAGACCATAGAAAGCCAATAAACCCTGTGAGGTAAAATAGGAACAATAATCTTGCATTAAACCTACGCTGATGTAGTAAACATTCTGCACCTCAACAAATCTAATGCTATGGTAGGTGGTTTTCAATTCGTACCTCAACATCTGCCTTTTGGTGTCTCTTCAAGGTCTGAATAACCAGCCTAGCAGCTTCTTCAGGAGTTTTTGGTGGCGGTTTTGCTTCTTTCCAGGCCTCCAACAACTTTCTATACCTTCATAAAAGTCCAAAATTTATACTAGCTACATATTACTACATGCTTGCAACTTTGCAATCATACAACCTGCAGAGAATTAGGGATTGTGGTGTAATTATTACCAGTTAGCTTGAGCCTTCTTGGATGAAACCACATGCTTGCCAAGTCCTTCTGGGACCTTAAGAAAAAACAAGCAGAAGACACTCTAAACTCTAAAGATCATAAAAATAAGGCAAATCATAGCATGGTAATAAAAAAAAATAACGGAAGTTCCATGATCACTCAGATCGATCATGACCAGAAATTTAATTGCACCATGAGAAAAGTCAACCATTAACAGAGACAGCCAGAATTTCAAGAAAGCTTAAAACATAAGCAAGAAAGAATACCTGAGATGTGATTTCAAAGTGTAACAAGTCACGGGCAAGAGCTGAAACACCAACTGTGGCCGCTGATACACCGTGTGGTCCCAATGAATAAGAGTCCCCTGCTTCTGTTGGTTTGCAACAATGCCCACACAGGAATCTCAGGGCATTTCCCATT
>Ga0307515_10016056_pt1 | contig 13742 bp, 1 predicted proteins | sample 17_EM_MG_FD_194513 | JGI IMG/M metagenome (GOLD analysis project Ga0307515, IMG submission 194513) | Populus trichocarpa ectomycorrhiza microbial communities from riparian zone in the Pacific Northwest, United States - 17_EM | ecosystem: Host-associated > Plants > Roots > Unclassified | place... | reverse complement strand
CTTAGTAGTAATAATTAGTTTAAGGTATTTTACTTCTATAACTAAGAATTTATATTTCTTTAAATTAATATAAAGTCCTACGTCCCTAAGACGCTATAGGACCTTTTAAACGTGTTTAGTATACTTAGAGGGGTTATTGCTATAAATAAGTATGTTATCTAGGTACGCAGAGTAGAAGTCATTAAGGTAGTCCTATAAGGCGTTATTAATATAACTTTAAAAGGTGCCTAGGCCGTTATATATACTAAAGGGCATAATAGTATATTTAAATTGGCCAAAGCGCAATATAAATACGGTTTTCTATTCGTTACCTTTCCGTATTTAGAGATAGTTAAAGATAGCAATAATGTCGAGCTTAGTATAAATTTTAGCTTAACTAAGCCGCTTAAGGGTCTCACGTATAAGTAGTACTAGGTATTAGTTTTTAATTATAATAGCGTTAAGTCCTCTATAGTTAATATAAAATTAAATACCTCCTTTTAGCTTCTTAATAAGAAGGATAGGGGTGGCTACTAGTAATATACTAGGACGAATAAATCCTTTATTAAGGTGCTCGTTAATATACTTTTTTTATAACTAAAAGCTCGTCTTTTAATATTAGGTAGGGTCTCTTATAAAGTAGCATTTTTCCTTATTTAATATTAATGGTATAGTTATTAGGTCAATATAGGGGGAGTATATCTACGCTCTTTTATAAGCATATATTAGTAAAGTTATAGTACCTCTTAAGGAGGAGCTTACGGAGTTCTTCGTTAGTAAGTCCTTTTTTAAGCTTTATAAACTTCTTAAAGTCTAAAGGTAAAAGTCTATAGAATTCCGTAGGGGCGTTATCTTCTAAAAGGTTAACTATGTCTATCCTATTACTATAAAGGACGTAGTCCTATTCTTTATTAAGCTTATATAGTTATAATTGGGAAGCTATAATAACGGTCTAGTCTTTCTTATATACTATACGGTAGAAGGCTAGGGCACTTATATAGTAGTAGTTAATTATAAGTAGGGTAATAAGGGGTTCCTTAGGTTAATATCCTAGGGAGTAAATAAAGGCGGCTAGGCTATACCCTAGGCAAGTCTCTCTACAGTATTTAAAGTTAAAGGTTACTTCTCTCTTTTTCCAGTTAATAGTGGAGTTATATTATTTAAGCTAGTTTATTTTAAGGATAATAGGGTAGTTAATAAGTGGTATTATATAGGCCTAGAGTTCTTCCTAGTGCCTATTTATATCTAAGTGGAGTTATACTATATAGGTAATCTTCTATATAGTATAATTACTATTAGCAAGTTATAGGGCGTGGGCTTTAGTAAGGGGTAAGGTAGATAGGTTATAAGTATACATAAATTAGGTATCTATAAATTTATTAATAGCTTTATAATTAATTATAGAACGGCTTTTATATTATTTTTTAGCAGTAGTTCCTATTATAGGTAAAACTATCTATTTCCGTCTATTTATCTTTATAGAGTTATCTATTAAGTAAGCTAATATATAGATCCCTTTATTATTAGGGCGTTTTAACCTATAACTTAGGGCTAGGACTTAGCGTTTTCCGTTTCTATATCTAACTCTACCGTTATTACTACATCTTTATCTTATATGGCAGTGGCGTATAGTAATATATTTAGTGTTTAGGGTATTAGGTTAGGTATTAGGCGGTAGCTACTAAACCTAGCTATTAGGCAGTTTAGGTTATTATAATAATAGCCTTCTTAATAGTATCTATAGCAGCGTCCTAGTTTCTAGAGTAGCTCGCGTTCTTTATTTAGGAGTTTTTATAAAAAGGTTAGTATAGAGAAATTAATATTAGTTCCGGTAGTACTTAAGGTAGTAGGCGTTAGTAGCTTAGTATATATAGGTTTAGTAGGCCCGGAGGGCTTCTATAGAGAGGTTTTTAGATAAAAGTTAGCAGTAGTAATCTAATTTAGTTATTGTTTAATCTTCTATAGAGCTGCTACTATATTATAAATATTATTATAGTTATAGCTAGCGGCTGCGTAACTAAGGCGATAAGTAACTTTCTTAAGGAGGTCCTTTTAGTCTTTAGTATCGTCTTAGGTAAGGGCTCTAGTATATTCCTAGAATTTAATATAGAATTTATTAAATAATTTAGTAGGGCTTATTTTTAGGGCACGTAGTTTAGCTCGGTTAGTGGCTAGTAGGTTATAGTTACGGTATATTAGGTTAAGATTATTAAGGACTTTTTAATAGGACTACTACTTTTAGGGGCTACTAGTCTCCTATTAGGCGAAGAGTTTATTAAATAGTATACCCTTTATTTACCTAATAATATAGCCAATCTTAGTATTTTCCGTAGGAAAAAGGCAGGCGCTCTAAGTTAGTTTCTTATGGATTTATATCTTCTAGTAGCTATATTCCTTACAGTTTCCCTAAAAGACTAGGGGATTAAGGTAGTATATATTAGACCCTATAATAGCAGTTTAGGTCCAATTATTATAGCTTTTATTATTGCTGCTTTAGTAGGGGTTTCTATTAGGTAAAGCTGCTTAACGCTAGCCCTCTATTAAGTATTAAGTAGGTAAAGTTACTAGGGGCATAAAGACTTAGGTGGCGTTATATATAGTAAAAAGGTATCTAGCGTTGTTATAAATATACTTATTAAGCTAAAATTATAGGTATTTAATTATACCTTCTCTTTTAGTAACTATAGCAATTAGTATAATCTTAGCCTTTTTTAACTATTAAATATCGCGTTTAGATATATAGAGGTTATCTTTAGTTTCTTAATATATATTATTAGTAAGCGCCTTATAAGCTTATAGGTCTTAGATAATATCGCAATCTTAAACAGTATGTATCTTAGCTTATATAAGCTTTAGGTAGTAGTTCTATAAAAAGTAGTAGTATTTATTAGGGTCTTGTGCTATTATTTTTACAAACGTCTTAGCGTCTTATATTTCGATTTTAATAGGTAATAGCCCTTTTATTTGCTTATCCGTAGTTATATAGTTAATAAAAAATAAGATATTATTAGTGTCCGTCTCCTTAGGGGTTAAGGCTAAAGCTAATAAATTAAATTCTCTTAGGATTAATTAGCGTTATAGGTTAAGTATAGGTATTAAATTATTTTTTAGGTTTAATATAGTAGCTAGTAAAGGATATTATCTTACTATTATAGGTTCCTTAGAAGTATAAAGTAAGGTAATTTATAGATACGCTACTTTTAGCAGCGCCTATAGTATTATAAAGACGTAGAATTAGTTATAGGCTAAGCGTTAGTAGTAAAAAAAGGCGTAACGTAATGTTATAGGACGGGGGTAGTAGCTATAAAGCGTATATATTTAAGGAGTCTATAAGACGTTACGCGATCAATCGTAAGGGTCGAGGGCGTAAGGAGGTGATATACCTACGCGTAGCTAACATAAGCTATACGTAAGGTGTACGTGAGAGTACGGGGCTCTCCTATAGAGGCCCCTATGGTGGGGTTCCGTAATAGGGGGAGAGTTAGCTTTAACTATAGGGTACCCTACGTAGTTGCTCTCTATGCTTTCGCGGCCTTCTTTTAACGCCGTTTTTACTTAATATCTGCCCATTTTGCGATGTATATAGTAGATCTCCACTTATACTAGTAGCCCCCTATTCTCTATTACCGTAGTAGCGCTCTACTAGCGCCGCAGCGGTTCTCCGCTTGGTATTATAGTAGCTCTTATATTTTCTGTTCCTTCTCTATAGCCTATAGGCGTAAGGTTTCTTAGATTATAAGCTTAGGCATAGTACCCCTTTAGGGGGCCCTTATTCCTTATATACGTTTTAGTATCTAGTATATCTCCTTCTCTACTAGGTAGTCTTATACTATAAATGCTCTCTATATAGTAGTTGCTTCTATATATACGTCTATTAGTAGTACTATTACTTTACATTTTAGTGCGGCGTATAGTGTCCTTTTATAGGCCCCTATAATTCTATATAAATATTAGTTTTATAGTTTTTCTAGTAGCGCTAGGGAGCTTTTTGCTAGTAGTTTGCCGTTTAGTCCTATGCCCTAGATCTAGGCGCCGTATAGTATTATCGGCCTTACTATTACTATATATAGTAGTTGTATACGTTTAAAGGAGGGTCCCTAGGTTAAAGCTGCTATTTATAATACTACTATAAAAGCCGCTGCTCCCCTATAGGTCGCCTATATAATATACGCGTTCTAGTTTAGTTTAGCGTCTACCTAGACCCCTAGGACCTTAAGGGTTACTTTTAGTTTTACTTTATAACCCTAAATGCTTACTATTAATACTAAGTTATTATTTACCCTCTTTTTCCTTATAAAGTAGATAAGCTAGTATTTATCTAGTGCGAATTTAACTCCGTATTGTTTTACCTATGTAATATACCAATTATATACTTAATTTAGCTTAATGCAGTTTTCTACTACCGTATCTCCCTATATAATTAGGTTTATATTATCTATAAATCCTAGGGCTATTATTTCTTAGTTACTATTAAATATCTTTAGTAGCTCTAATATAAAGAAAAGGAATAGGATTAGTAAAAGGGATAATCCTTATAAGATACTTGTGGGTATTAATATTGTTTCGCTTTTATAGCCCTTAAATACTATTTTAGTAATACGCCCTATTAGGAAGGCTTAGATAAACTACTAATTATCTAATCTAATAGGCCCTTCTTTCCTAGGATCTATAGAAGCCTCCTATATAATATATAGTTAAAGGCTCCGCTTATATCTAGGCTTAGTATAGATACTATACAGCCTAAGTAGGCTTACTACGCCGCCTAAACGCTAGAGGTAATTAGAGAAAGATCTAAAAGGGTTAATTACTTCTTTCTTGCGCCTATTTATGTCTATTGTAGTAGCCCTTACTCCTCTACGGCCTCTTATATATTCTACTACTATCTTTTCTAGTATCTTTCCTAGCGTATTTTTAAGGGCGACTAGTTAGTAGCTTCCTAATAGGGAGTAGTCCTTTTTATTCGCTTTTTAAGAACGACTATAGTTATTTCTTTGCAGTATTCTAGTAGCTTACCTTTAAGGAGGTAGGTAATTGCGGCGTTAGCTAGTAGTATAGCTATAGCCTCTAATATAGCTTTAATCGCCTTATTTAGGATCCTATCTAGCCTAGCCGCTTTACTAATAGGGAGTTTCCGTATAGAATCTTCTATTTCCTTTAGTAAAACTATTTAGTAAAAAGCTCCGTAAGACTTACCTAGATCTTCTTACCTAACAATAAGTTCGTAATAGCCTTTTAGTATTAAGGTAAGCTCTTAAGCTTCTTTATATTCCTTATCTACCACCTAGTTATTACTAATATTATTGTCCTATAGGTTGCCTAATAATTCGCCCTTAATATTTACAACTTTAGCCGCTACCTCTTCTAATATAAAGCCGCTAGATTTAATAACTTTACAGATTTAACTCTTTAAGCGCTCTGTTTATTTAACTACCATAGCTTTAAGCCTATATTTCGTCTATAATATTATTCGCTATATATCTAAAAAGACTCTTTTTACTTTAGCTAACATTACTAGTATAAAGAGGATATTAATGGCTATTTGCAAGAGTCTTAGGTAGAGCTTTTACTAAAAGGGCTTAAGCTATTAAGTAAGGGAGCTTCTAGTAATAAATTATAGAGGATCTGCCTATAAGAAAATGAGTTATATAATGTTATATATATTAGGGATAGATTATATAGTAATAAAGCATTTAAATTGATTATTAGTAAATACGCTCTTAAGCTCCCTTATATATTTCTATCTTATATATAAATTCTTAACTAGATCTAGATCTAATTACTCTATAGCCTCGCCGTTTATAAACTTAAACTTATACTCCTTCTACTAAAGCTTTTATATAGCCTTAATTAATTACTTAATTATGCCTAGATGGCGCTTATTAATTATTATCTAGCTCTTATCAAGGTAGGCCTTTTAGATTATTAGATTAAGTAGTAAGGCTGCCACGTATACTAGAGTTTTATTAGTTAAAGTATAGTACTTATTAAAAGTAAACTATATCGTTAAAAGAGACGCTAAGAGGTAAGCGTTAGAGGCGTACTCCTATTATATCTCTTTTACGTATTTAATAAGGAAATCTATACTTTAAAGAACCTTATCTAAAGTTATTAAATCACCTTTTAAGGCCTTTATTATATCTTTAAACGGTAATAGGATTATAATAGTCTTACGGATTATATTCTATTCGTTATAGCTAAAAGCATTAGCACTTATCTCTTTATAGTGTAGATCTAAAAAGACTTAAATTATAGTCTTAAGCTTAATTACTAACTCTAGTATAAGAGGCTATAAGTTCTACCTTATATTATTATTACGCTTTAGTATCTTCTTAGCCAGCTTTAAGAATGCTTAATATTACTTAGTTAAACGCCTTAACTATACGGCGATATTATATATCTTACTTAGGGCTCTAATCTCTCGCCACTTTGTCTATATAACTTTATCTTAGCTATACTTATATTCTAATTTAAGATATAGTTATTACTCCTTCCGCTAGAGTTTTTCTACTGCCTAAATTATAATTTTAATAGCTTTAGTATCTTTATAAAAAAGGAAGGCTTATACTATAAGGTTAATAATATAGCTAATATAGCGGATTTAGTACTACGTGGCGTTTTAGGTAAAAAAGCACTTTTATAAAATTTAACAGAGCTTATTATTACTGCCGTAATTATTACCTAAATTAGGTGTATTTAGTAGAGAACTTAATAGTAAGAAAGGTAGGAAGTAAAGCTTACTAGTAAGATATCTAACTCTTAGGAATCTTATACTCCTTAATTACCTTAATTATTACCTTTACCTACTATTTACCTCTATATACCTCTTTATACTCTCTTAACACGATTATTACTTTTAATAGCTAATTAAGTTTGTTTATAAAATAAGTAGTAACTGCTTAATAAGCTATCTTATTTAGAGCTGTCTAGTAATTAGTAGTAAAGTATATTTTTAACTTGGCTTTCTTAAGCCTTAACTTAATACAATCCTTATAAATAATAAATATCTTATTAATTAGAACCGGTATACTTTTGCGTAATTTATATAGAGGCCTGCCCTTATTAGTTAATATATAGTTATAGATTTATAAGAAGGCTCTAAACTTTAGCTACTTAATAATTATATAAGGAAGATTTTAGGTAATAATTAAGTAAATAAGGGCATCTATAAAGGCCTTTTTATTAACTGCTTTTTATAGAATCCTTAACGTTTTTAAATATTATTTAGTTATTATAGCCTTAGCCTGCTTATTAAATAATACGGTAAATATAGCTTTAGTATTAATATTAACTTTATATCGCTTTAGTTAAGTAAGGATTTTATATAAGTTTCTTTAGTAATAATAGAAAGTAGTAGCACTAGATAGAGATTTTACAACACCTTAATTTAAGCACCGCTTATAGTAGAAGAGCTCTTACTTAGATTTTCTTCTTACTAGTAAGCCCTTTAGAGCCTTATTAAGCGCGTATAACTAAAGAGCATTATTCTTACGCTTACGCCGTTGTTTTATAGGTAGTGTACTAATTTTATAGTAAGGATTCTCGTAGGCAGCCGTTATATTATTAAACTCGTGTATATTGTAATTACTTAGTATTAAACTAGTAGTATCCACTTCTTAAAGTCTCTTTTAGGTAGTAGTTAGCTTATAGGTATTAGCTTAGGGGGGTATAGCTTAGGGAGTAGGTGGTTAAAATAAGGTAGATTAGTAGTAAATAAAAGGGTAAGGGAGGTATTATAACGCGTTATATACGCTAGATCTTCCACAAGCCCGCATAGACGTATATTATATATATTTTAATTAGTTTAGCGCCAGGCATAGATATTTAGAGTACCTTTAGCAATAATCGCTAAAATCTAGTTCTTAATACTAAGTCTCTATTAATACTATATAGTGGTCTTACTGCGGGTAATTATATAGTTATGTTTACATAATATAATTACTAAGTACGATTATAATTAGGTTAGCTATATTCCTATATAATATAACATAATCGTAACTAACTAACTAATTATTGCTATTACTAATAGAGGCCCTGGTTATATAGTTTAAAATAATTTTCTTTAAAAATTACCGCTAGCTATTTCTATTTTCCTTCTATATTATCTTTTTAAGCCTATTACGCTATACTATCGCCTTACCCTCCTTGTGCCTATAAGTAGCTATCCCTTGCATTAATAGTGTACTTAGAGACGTGGCCCGTGCACGCGATCGAAGAACATTAACTTCCTTACGTCAATAGGCTTCCACGAACTAAATTTGGTGTAGATTATGTCGCATACCCCTTTATAAGATAGGGCCGTGTTAGCAAGAGCATATAGATTAACTTAATATCGAAGAATGAAGCTCTATATATAATATACGTACGAAATTTAACATATTTATAGCCTTATCTACGGGCCTTGGTTATCTAGCAGAACGATTAACCGCCTACATATACAGCTTCTTAATTAGCGCGCACGGAGCATAGCTCTAAGGACGCGTTTATTAATGCAAGGGATACCGCCTCTAGCAACTATCTACGCTAGGCGTATTTATTAGGCTAAGCCTTTAGGCAGTATTCCTTTAGGCAGTTGCTTATAGTTCTCTAAATATCCTCTAGCGTTGCCTTTAGTGTTATTACTAGTCTATTAGTAATTTCCTAGGAGTATTTTTTCTAATTAAGTTTTTATATAGCGTATCTCTAGCGAGTTCGTTACGCTAGGGTGTTAATATTAAGGGTTATCCGTACAGGTATATGATCTACAGTTATTACCTATATATTTTCTAGCCCGCAGAATACTAGCCAGTCTATAAGTGCTTCTTATATAAATATTAGGTCGATTATACTCTCTAGGGTCCCTCTTTTCTATATAGGTTGGCTAGTTAAAGTAGTTAGGGCAAGGCCTTTATATTTAATTATAGACTAACTCTATATAGGGCTTATAAAATAACGTTAATATATTTCTAGTATTTAATTGGGTTATTATTATATATTAGGATATTATTAATATAAGTAGTATATAAGATATTTAGGTAGGGATATAAGGTATTATTTATATAATATTAAAATAAGCTTAGGGCGTTTATAAGGCTAAAGAGTATTACTAAGTACCTAAATAATCTATACTGGGTATAAAATGCAGTAAGCTATTTATCTCCTTTTATAATATAAAAGCGGTTAAATATAGAGATAATATTAAGCTTTATATAGTAGCGAGCCTTACTTAGTTTAACATCTTTTATATTAATGGGATTAGATATTAATTTTTAATAGTAACGGCGTTAAGAGCTTAGTAGTTTATATAAAAGCATAAACCGCTACTAGGTTTCTTAATAAAGATTACTAGTATAGCTATAGGCAAAGAGCTTACTCTAATAAATCCTTTACTTAGGTTTTTATCTAGATACTTCTATAATACTTAAAGTTTATTTTAAGGTAATCTATATAGGGGTCTAAATCTAAACTGTTTTCCTTCTTTAAGTATAATTTTATAGTTATATAATTGGTATTCTAATAGCTTATTAGCTTTCTTTTATAAAAATATACTCTAGTTATCTATAGTACTCTACTAGTACTTTTATAGTAGGGTTAGTATACTTCTTTAGTGCTAAGGCCTTCTTAATATCGGCTATTATAATAGCAAAGATTATATATTCTGGTTTATTTAGCAAGTTGTACTAATAGAGTAGCTCCAATTATATAAATATCTAAGGTATTAAGCGAGCTTAAATTATCCTTAGTTTCTTATATAGTTTCTTATTTAGCTTTAGCTTTAGTATTAGGTATAGAGTTAGTATTAGATTTAAGTTCAGGTTCTTTAAGTATTTATTTTATAATAGAATACTAGTTCTTTTAATACTTTTATATATTAAGCTTAAGTTTCTACTTAGTTAAAGATAGCATAGTAGTTAGAGTTAGTTTATATAATAATAATAATTTATTGCTTAACATCCGATTCGGATCCCTATTGGGCCTACGCGGACTACTCCTTATTTACATATAGGGAGAAAACTCAACTTAAGAAAGACTTAACTTGAGAAAACCCCGTAATCCATCTCCCTGCCTTTTAGGACTCGCCTATAAGGCACCTACAAGGCGCCTGCAAGTCACCTATAGTGCTCTTACTACCTTACTTTTTGACCTTTTTAGGAACCACTGCTGCCGTAACAAGCCTACGGACGCGCTAGTATTATATACTTTACTTTACTACTATAGAGTTATTAGGGGGCGCCCGTTGCTCGCCCCCCCACCCTCTATTGTTATTTCCTTTATAACCTAGAACTGGTTTAGTATATTTTAGCTAATAAGCTACTAGGTAACCGCCTTAAGGCCTTTTTATATTAAGAGCAGTGTCTTATAATTCTCTATGCTAGCTACTAAGAGTATTACTTCTTAGTTAGTGCGTAAGGGGCATAACAGTATTACGTGTTTTAGTGTCTGTTTTAGCTAGCTATATTTACATCTTAGGCTACCTACTAGAACACCCACCTAGTAGAGCTAGTCTTTTAGTCCTATTATTCCTATTCTTAAGAGTATTACTATTATATTTTCTGCCTTTATTAGGCCTTCTTAGAGCCCTAGGGTGTTTACCCCCTATAGCATTAACTATACTACGGCTTAGGTTTCTCTTGATTTAGTTAGCCTCTATACCTTTAACTCCTATACACCTCTCTAGCGTTAGTCCAGCCAGTATTATATTGCGGTAGATGGTTTCCCAGCGTTCTTTTATACTCTACTTTAGCTCCTTTCTCTCTCTTATTATTATCCTTGCTGGCCTCTTACGCGTCTCCCTTTCTCCTCTATATGGGCCTAGGCCCTAAAGCAGCACTATTCTTCTTCTGCTTTCTTTACCTGTTTCTCTAATATATCTTCCCTACTTTGGGGTTATTAGTTTATTCTCCTATAAGGCGCCCTAGGGTCCCTCTATAGTTTATTTAGGCGTGTTTTAATATACTTTATAACATTAGAGTTGCGTTCCTTTTACGTCCTTTATATTATAGCGGCTTTAATATATAGTTATAGGGGGGAATATTAGCTTCCTTCTTAAGCAGAGCTATGGCCGTTCGCTTATATCCGCCTATTATACTCTAGAGGCAAGCTATTTAGACCTTTTAGAGTAATTTAAGGAGCGATTTAGGTCGGCCTTTTTTAGATTCTCCACTGGCCCAGATACTAGACCTATACGTTATAGTTGGCCAAACAACTACTATATATAGTAGGCGTGACCTCTAGAAGCATGGACCCTATATAGAATTGACAATCCTAGATAATGCGATATATTATACTTAGCCCTTACGGGAGAGTTAGTTTATATAGTTTAGTATTATTTCTAGGTCCTTAATAGATATTAGCGGAAATCTTATATTAGTTAAATTTAGTAAAATTCTTAGGTTAGTAGAATTAGGTAGACTTCTTAAGTATAAGATAAATATTAGTAAGAATTTTAAACTAGTAGATCTTAGTAGGTTTTTTAGATTCTAGTTTTAAGTCTAAGTAGTAAGTTATAAGGCACTTCTATTTATAACGGGAGGTACTAAATAAAAGCTTAAAGTTGTTCTAATTAATAGTTACCTTATATAGCTTTATCTAGGATTATCTAAGAATTACTAAGTAACTTAAGGTAGTACTAAAAGCCTAATTAGTTCTTTATACTTTAGGTATTAAAGTTTTAGAAATACTATATAGGTAATACAGCCTAAAATAGTGCCTTTACTATTAAATCTAAATATATTAATATACCGGTTAAGGGGGGTTAGGGTAAAACCATTATCTTATAGAAAAATCTTATTAATAAATCCTATTCCGCTAGCTCCTATATTAATTAGAACTTAAGTATTAACCTATTAATTTTTCTGTTAAAGATAATAGTTAATAGTTATACTATAATCCTAAGAGTTAGAGTTTATAATATCTAAAGCATTTAATAAAATCCTAAGGCAGAGCTGTTCTAAAGAGTGACTTAGCTCTAAGACCTTCCTTTTAGAGGTAATTAAGACGGGGTTTTATAGTATATTAGTTATAGCTGCGTCCTTATAAGTAGTGCTTACAAAAAGACAAGTTAGAATTAGATAATAATTAGGGTTAGTAAATAGGGCTTAGTTAAGGCGATCGGTTATTACATCAGTTATTTATATATATATTTAGGCCATTAGAACGGAATAGTATCTTAAAATATAAGCTTTTCTTCTGCACTAAAAATAAAAGCCTAGCTTAATGCGTTAATCTTATTTAACAGACCCTAATAAGGCATACTTAAGGTATCCAGTATTAATATCTATGGCGTCTAGGTCCTTATAAGTCTTAAGCGGCTTAAGGGTAGAATATTATAGCGTATAGGCAGTAATAGTATTGAGTAGCTTAGCTCCTATAAGAGATGCCTTTATTTTAGGATTTAAAGATTTTATTAAATAACTAATTAAAGCAGATTTATTCTATCTAGTCTCTTTAGCGTAGTAATAGTACTTAATAAAGTATAACGAGAAGTTCTTAGAGCCTTATATTGTGGGAGGGTACGACCTCTCTTAGATGGAAAGTCATAGTGCTGTCGGTCTGTCTGTCGGTCGGTCAGTCGGTCGGTTAGTCGGTCGGTTAGTTAGTCGGTCAGTCGGTTAGTCGGTCGGTCGGTCGGTCAGTCGGTCGGTCGGTCGGTCGGTCGGTCAGTTAGTCAGTCGGTTAGTTAGTCAGTCGGTTAGTCAGTCAGTCAGTTAGTCAGTTAGTTAGTTAGTTAGAAAGGAAGAAAAGAATGTATTCCGTGGGTTTGTAATGCGTAAGGAGGTAAGAAGGAAGGAAGCCGAAGGCTCTATAAATATAGGAAAATGCTAAGACACTAGGCGTTATCTAATCTACACCACCACAATATTATTATATTTAGTTTTCTTTATATTATAGTAGTTTAGTTAGGGTTTATTAGCAAATTGTTTATGCCTCTTAATAGCTCCTATTAGGGCTGCTAGGATCTCTAGAAGATATTTATATTTAACTTCCTATTAGGAGCCTATTAGGAGGCCGCCCGGACTATATAGATTATTAGGACCTCTAGGACAATTAGAACAATTAAAACAATTAGGATAATTAAAATAATAATTAAAATAAAAGAATACTAGATTTTAAAATAAGGTATATTAATACTCTAGTATTTATAGTAGTTAAAATATAATTAGTTTAATTTTAGGCCCTATTCTATATATAGGATGCTTTAAGCTATTTAAATAATCTAAATAAATCCTTCCTACCTACCACCTATATCTATATCTATGTCTACTTAGGTATTAAGCGATTAATTAAGGAGATAAGGGGTAAGGCTCTTATAAAGGCCTTAAATAGTTAATTAGTAGTATTCCTAATAATCTACTAGCTGTGTACTAATTTTCTAATTAGGCTTAATACTTACCTATCCTGCCTATCCTACCTATTTATACCTAGCTATTTATACCTACCTATTTATACCTACCTATTCCCGCCTATTTATAATTTAGGAGAGAGGTCGGCCTAATATAAGAGGCCAGCCTAATTAGAATATATAATTATCTAATTAACAGTATCACCGGTAAGTAGAAGGTAAGTTAAAGGTATATTAAAGGTAAGTAAAAGGAAGAATAAGTTTTATATATTAAAGGACAAATGCTTTTAACTACTTCTATTTAGAGACTAATTGCTAGTTTTTCTCTAGAGGGGAACTGTCACAGCGACTCAGTCAATCGAGGCACGAGCGCCGTTTAGAACGTATGCAAGCCTGTACAATTGGAATGTCTATGGACCCGGATATCAAGATGAGGAGCAGAAGG
>Ga0307515_10016055_pt1 | contig 13742 bp, 1 predicted proteins | sample 17_EM_MG_FD_194513 | JGI IMG/M metagenome (GOLD analysis project Ga0307515, IMG submission 194513) | Populus trichocarpa ectomycorrhiza microbial communities from riparian zone in the Pacific Northwest, United States - 17_EM | ecosystem: Host-associated > Plants > Roots > Unclassified | place... | reverse complement strand
ATAGTAGGAAAAGAGCAGAGAAACTAAGGATAAGTGAGGTTCCACGCTAGTGAAGAACTAGCTATAAGCCGCATTATAGAGTACCTTTCTACTAAGAATTTCCCTAGTGGTTTTAGCCGGAACTCTATAAAAGCTTAGTAGAGGCGAAGTCTTGGAGGACTAAGACCCTTAAAGGGGAGGCAATTGTAATGGAATTCCCCAGAAGGTATATATTAGATGAGATAGAAGGAGGTCTTATCTATGTTCTAGAAGGAGGTCTTATCTATATTCTATCTACGTCCTAGAAGACATGGTTAGATAAATAAGGGGTAAAGGGTTTTGCTAGCGTCTTAGAAAGATTATATAGGGAGCTAGTTCTCCTCTAGAGAAGAACTAGTGATTAGTCTCTAAATAGAAGTAGTTAGAAGTATTTGTTCTTTAATATGTGAAACTTATTCTACCTTTAACTTACCTTCTACTTACTAGTGACACTGTTAATTAGATAATTATACGTTCTGGTTAAGCTGGCCTCTTATACTTTTATAAGCTTTAATTTAAACCATTAATAGCTTAGTTATTATTATCTATTATAATATAGGCAGCTTTTATCCTACTTTCTAATCTTAGATTAATAATACTAGTAAACTTTAAAGCTTTTTTAATTTATAAACTGCACTAAATAGTATAATTTTGCAATAAGGCTGCTTAGTTAGTTTACTTTATTCTATATTATCCGACTATATACGTTAAGCTATTACCTACTACCTACTACCTACTACCTGCTATAAATAAATAAGGCAAATAGTAATTATACTATACTCTTACTAAAACGCTATATATTGCTACCTACCCTAAAGATTAGTAATAATGCTGCTTAGTTATAGATTAGAAGCATTAATAGCGAAAGTTAACTAGCTATTTAGCGTATTACTCTTAATAGGGGCACCTATAAGCCTTTACTCCCCGTCTCCCTTTAGCGCTTATTTTTAGCATCTTTAACCCTCCTATTATTAACCATATCTCTATTTTTTATTATAAGCCTAACTTAATATACTAAGCTAGGTAATAGTAGACGCAATATTATTTCTATATATTTATGGTCTGTTATTATATATAGAAGTAGGCTTATATTAGGTTCTTAGCGCTTATAAATAGCACTTCCTATATTATATAACCCTTATTAATAAAGCCCTTAAAAATAATAAGAATAGAGGTATTATATGCTATATTACTTCTCTCCATCTATTATTTCCCTAAATGCCCTTTTACTAAATATCTTTATTATACCTATAAATCCAGTTATAAAATTCTCTAGTTAGCTTACTTAAGGTAACAACAATAGTAACAATACTACTATTTTTAAAGGTTAGGTAACCTCTCCGTCCTACCTTCTAGTCCCTCTTAACTTTATTAGTAAAGGCACACTTTACTTATCTATTATACCCTATCCTAACTACATTTACTAACTTATCTTAATTAAGGCAATAACCCTTACCTTGGCGATCTATAAGCGCTTATTATAACGCCTTATTTAAACTATCTAATACTAATATAGCTATATATAGAGCTAATAAATAGAAAGTATATTGGTACTATAAACAAATAAATAACATATTTATCTATTTCTGCTAAAATGCAAATTATAATAAGGCGGCCTTTATAAAGTATAGTAATAGTACCTATAGATACTAGGAGAGGCTTTAAGGTATTAGCTTCTGGCTAAGGCGCTAATTAAGGTTACTCTACAGTTAAATCTACTAGTCTTACCCTTCTATATTACAAAGCTAGGCTTTATACTACTTATTTTATATAAATACCTATTCTCTAGCTAGTTTTTTAGTTTAGATATAGGAGATTAATATTCTACTAGCAGTTTAACTAAATAAGGAACTACTCTAATTATAATATAAATCCCTTCTTTATATAAAGTAGAAGCCATCCTTTACCCCCTATTAGCTCTAGTTTCCTTTAAATTCTCTCCTAGTATATAAATAGCTAAAAGTACTTACTATACTTTATATACCATATATCTATCTTTAGCTTAAGCATTAAAATCTCTAATATTTCTATTAGGTTACTATAAGAGGTAAATTAGTAAATAAGATACTAAAAGAGTATAGCTAATATATATAATTTAAAGGCTATCTTATACTAAATATTTTGCGCAGCAATTCTATTAGCCTGCCTTTTAAGAGAAGTAGAAGTATAATAAGGATTAAACTTTTTAAAAGTAGTAGGCGGAGAAACAAGCGGCTTAAAGAAAGGTAGTAAAGAGGTAGGCGGCAGAGAAGTAGGTAGTAAAAAGGTAGGTAGATTTTTAGCAGATTTTGTAATAGTATTATTATAGTACTCTACTATATCTAATAAAGAGTGCTTTAGTATATATTTCCTAAAATTATATTAGCTATAGGTATAATTTAGTATTAGAAAGCTTACTCTCTAAATAAAAATTTTAAAAAATTAGTAAAAAAAAAGCGTCCTTAAAAGTGTCCTTAATTATTTTATCGTTAACGTTATATATATTAAGTTCCTTAACTAAATAGCTATTAAATGTATTTAGAGGTGTAAATAAAGGTATTATAAATAGTGGTATACTAATAGATAGTAGATAAAACAATAATAGTAAAGTTTATAGTGCGGTGCTATAAGGTAAAAGGTTAATAAAAGAAGAGGTATAGAGGTTAATTAAAGGTAAATATTCGCGCTGCTAATTTTATTAAATTAGCTCACTAATAAATAATCGCCACTATAACTTACCTAAGTAAATATTAACTACCTTAAACACGCTTATTTATAACGCGTAAATCCTTTATAGTTAAGTTACTATTAATTAAAGTAAGTGGGTGCTGTTTAGTTAATTTATAAAGTAATATTAATATAGAATTACTACCTAGCTAAGGTATTAAAGAAGGGTTATAAGCAAATATTGGGTTTACTTAGTAAGTAGATTTTTTACTTTTAAAGTACGTAGATATATATTTTTATTTTCTCTTATTATAAGGCGGACCTAATAGCTATGTTATATTTAAAAGTAAGGGCGGGGATTAAGTACTAGGCTATAGGTTCTAAGCTATACTTAGCTTAGAGAGTGGAGATTAAATATTAGGCTATAAATTCTAAGCTATACTTAATCTAGAAGATGGGGATTAAGTATTAGTATATAAATTCTAAACTGCGCCTAGTTTAGAGGGTAAAGATTAAGTATTAGCCTATAAACCTTAGGCCTTAAAGTTTCCTAAAAGCGGAGATTTAATATTATAACCTAAATCCTAAGCCTTAGGATTTTTTAGAAGTGGAGATCTAATATTATATTATAAATTATAAATTTCTAGATTACCTACTACTTAGAAACTAGTGCTACGGTATAAATCTTAAACTTTAAGATTTTTTATAATTAGAGATCTAGTATTATATTACGAATATTAAACCTTAGGCTTATCTAAAAGTTAAGACTTAGTATTACGCGGTAAGCTCTAATACTTAAACTGCCCTAAGGATTTAGATTTAATGCTGCGTTATAAGCCCTAATATCTAGATTATTCTAAGGGTTAAGATACGGAGCTACCTTATAAGCTATAATGCCTAGCCTACCCTAAAGACTAGTTTTTAATATTATAGTATAGACTTAGATATCTGGGAGCTATAGGGGGTTAATATCTATTATTATAGTATAGACCCTAATATCTAAGAGGCTAATGCTTAATACCTAATAATAACTAACGCTAATTATTGCCCTAGGGCTATTAATACCTAGTTTAATATTAAACCTAAAAGTAGGCCTAACTTTAAGATCCTAAATATCCGCCTTATATTAAAAACTAGACCTAATTATTATATTACTAGAACTAATATCTGTTATAGGGTTTTAGTATACTTAGCCTAAAGGTATTCTACTAGCTAGAGTTTAGGTTAGCTAGCTATATATTTTTACTAGATATAAATTAAAAAGGTAATAGTATTAGGAGTCCTGTATATAGATTTTTAGCGGATATTAATTAAGGTAGCTAGGCTACTTATATTTATAGACTTTAAGCTACTAATATTATACGCCTCTCTGCTACCCTAGATTATAGTAATATCTACTTTATACTATTTTTTAATTTATTTACTAATGCTAATAGCTAGCTCTTTGCCTAATTTACCTTTTCTACCTGTAACCGACTACCGGTACTATGCCAAAACGCCTGCGTATTACCTGCGTATCGACTGCGTATCACCTGCGTATTAACTGCGTATTACTTACGTATCACGCTGTTTTAGTTACATAGTAGTCTCCCCTTGTGTCTTATTGCCAACACCTTCCTCATGTATTTATATCACTTGATTTCCATAGATTTACAATTAAGTCGCTTATTCTTCTCCCACACTGCAAAGCTTATACTACCTCTACTTAAATAAAGGTAATAAACTTATCTAACTTATTACTAAGCTAATTATCATTCTAATTAAGTAGGTTTCTCTTAAGCGCCTTATAGCTAGTTATATACTAGGCGCAGCTATAAAGAGTAGTAATTTGCTTATTAGATATAATATAGCTTAAAATTAGATTCTAAATAGTATACTAATATTTCTTCTCCGCCTAGTTATAGAACTAGTTTTTTATGCTTATAGTAAAGGCCCTTTATTATATCTTCTTTGGAATCCCCTCTATATATAACTTATAGATATTAACCTCTTTAAAAGCCTATAAAGTAGGATTATAGTTAAAGTAATAACCCTAGCTACTAGCGGACGAAGACTATTTCTTATAGTTTTCTAATATAATCTTTTATAAGTAGCCCTTTTCCTTATTTATAAGAGTATAGATATAATAGGAGAGCTCTACTCTTTTCTTAGCCTTAGTCTTTAGGCGCTATATTAGCTTCCTTAGTAGGATATTTATAGGTAGAACTATGGATATTCTACCTAGACTAAGCTCTTGCCCTATATTAAATATAGACGGATTAAAATTTATATTACTATATATAGACACTTTTAAAGATATATTACTAGTAAAATTAGTAGCTCTATTTTCTTATAATACCTCTTATAATATCCCTCGCTTAATATAATATTTATAGCTAAGTTAACTTAGCTAGGGTTAAAAAGCTTTACCTATATAACTATAACCTTTAGCTAGCCTAGCAATATCCTTATACGGGCCTTTATACCAATCCTTAATTAAAAATATTACTATACCTATTTAACCACTACTATAAGCAGCGCGCCTAAATTATTACTATATTATATCAATTAACTTTATTTTAGGTATATAATACTACATAGTATAATTAATATTAGGAATATTAGCGCTATATATAAGCGTATTAGAGGAGACTAAAATATAGATTTTAGAATTAGGCTTTCTAAACTCCTTATATAGTCTATTCTTATTTATAGTAGCTAATAATATATAATAAAGCTAAACTGCTTTTCTAGCTTACGCTTTCTAGTACCTATAATATATTAACTATAAATAAATTGTGTCTCTATATTATAATATTATATCCTTTAAATTAAAGAAGATAATTATCTTTAAAATCTAGTAAGGAGTTAGCGTATATTTAACCCTCTAATAGGCGGATATAGCGGATATTTAACTAGATACCCTTTTAATTAGTATAAATAATAGATTCCCTTTTAAAGCTTCTTTATACGCATGGTCTATAATAAAGTATAAGCTCTTAAAGGATTTCTTACTTTCTTACTTAATATATTCTCTAATAATTAATAAATCTAACTGGTTAATTAACGTCTATACTATATTAATATTATCTTAAAAGCCCGCCAACTCTTATATAATCTTAAATATTATATTATTAAGCGTTATAGTATAAGTAAACTAAGGCCTCCGCCCTAATAATGACCGCACTTTCTATAGCTATATATATAAACTCCGGAATAAACCCCCCTAATTAGCTATAAGGTATACTTTATTAATTACTACTAAGCTAATATACGCGTAGAAAGTAGGGTAAGTAAAAGTTTTATAAAGCCTTTTCCTAGCTAATAGCTCTAGCGATATTAAAATATAAATATATACTCTAATGCGGATTTCCCCTAAAAGATATTTAGATATTATCTCCTTATATATATAAACCGGCCTTATTTTAGGAAGCTTCTTAATCTTTACCTTTTACTCCGCACTAATTATATTAAGTAGTAAAATAATAATTACTACTAAGGCCTAAAGAAGATATAATATTACTTATATTATTATACTCTTACTAAATAAGGTTCTTATAATAAGTATTATATCTTTTTCCTTAAATAGTAACCACCTAAGGACTTTAAGCTACTCCGTATATCCGCGGTATAGATATAAAAATATAATAGCCTTATTAATTTTACTTAGCTGCTAGGCCTTACTTTTTCCGTAAAGCATAAAAAGCCAATTTTAAAGGTCCTATAGCCGTTATACCTGCTTTATTATATAACCTTTCTAAGTTTAAGTATCTAGTACCTAATATAGTAGCGGCTGTTTTAGTATCTTATTTAACCTTCTACCTCTCCTTTTAATAAGTTTTTGTAGCGGCATATTATAAGTTTACTTAAATATCTGTAACTTAGTAGTTGGCTTATAGTAGGGTTTAGAGGGAGGTTGTTTAGTATAATATAGATACTATATATCCACCTAGCTATAGTAGGTGCCTTAAGTGCCTTAAGGCGCCTACTATAGATTTATATAGGTTTTATATATATTAGCTAGCGTTTATTAGCGTTTAATAAAATTATATAGAGCTTACGCTCTTAATAACGCGTTTTTTTAATAAAAATAAGTATAAGACCTAAAAATACCTAAGTAATAAAAATAATATATTCTAAAAGCTAAGGTTCTATTATATAATTAATAAACTTTAGGGAATAATATAAAATACTAGTATTAAGTTATTTTAATATCCGCAACCTCTATAACGCGGATATTATTTATACGCTTTACAAATATTATAAAACCCACTTAGACGTAATTCTAGTGGTTTTATATAAATGTAATTAGTTAGCTTACGGACTAATTAAAAATCCGCACTAATAGAATTACGTCTAAGCCTACTAAGGTAAGTTTGAGCTTCTATTACCTTAGTAGGCTTAGATATAATTCTATTGGTATAGATTTTCAATTAGTCTATAAGCTGACTAACTACATTTATATAAAACTACTAGAATTATATCTAAGCGGGTTTTACAATATTTATAAAGCGTATAAATAATATCCGCGTTATAGAGGTTATAGATATTAAAATAACTTAATACTAGTATTTTATATTATTCCCTAAAGTTTATTAATTATATAATAGAACCTTAGCTTTTAGAATATATTATTTTTATTAAAAAAACGCGTTATTAAGAGCGTAAGCTCTATATAATTTTATTAAACGCTAGTAAATACTAGCTAATATATATAAAACCTGTATAGATCTATAGTAGGTGCCTTAAGGCACTTAAGGCACCTATTATAGCTAGGTGGATATATAATATCCGTATTATACTAGATAACCTCCCTCTAAACCCCACTATAAGCCAACTACTAAGTTATAGATATTTAAGTAAACCTATAATATGCCGCTATAAAAATTCATTAAAAGGAGAGGTAGAAGGTTAAATAAGATACTAGAACAGCCGCTACCGTATTAGGTGCTAAATACTTAAACTTAAAGAGGTTATATAATAGAGCGGGCATAACGGCTATAGGACCTTTAAAATTAGCTTTTTATACTTTATAGAAAGAGCAAGGCCTAATAGCTAAGTAAGATTAATAAGGCTATTATATTTTTATATCTATACCGCAGATATACGGAGCAGCTTAAAGTCCTTAGGTGGTTACTATTTAAGGAAAAAGATATAATACTTATTATAAGAACCTTATTTAGTAAGAGTATAATAATATAAGTAATACTATATCTTCTTTAGGCCTTAGTATTAATTATTATCTTATTACTTAATATAATTAGTATAAAGTAAAAGGTAAAGATTAAGGAGTTTCCTAGAATAAGGCCGGTTTATATATATAAAGAGATAATATCTAAATATCTTTTAGGGGAAATCTATATTAGAGTATATACCTATATTTTAATATCGCTAGAGCTATTAGCTAGGAAAAGGCTCTATAAGACTTTTACCTACTCTACTTTCCGTATATATATTAGCTTAGTAATAATTAATAAGGTACACCTTATAGCTAATTAGGGGGGTTTATTCTGGAGTTTATATATATAGCTATAGAAAGTACAGTCGTTATTAGGGCGGAGGCCTTAGTTTACTTATACTATAACGCTTAATAATATAACGTTTAAGATTATATAAGAGTTAGCAGGCTTTTAAGATAATATTAATATAGTATAAACGTTAATTAACCAGCCAGATCTATTAATTATTAGAGAATATATTAAGTAAGGAAGTAAAAAGTCCTTTAAGAGCTTATACTTTATTATAGACCATATATATAAAAAAGCTCTAGAAGGGAATTTATTATCTATACTAATTAAAAGGGTATTTAGTTAAATATTTACTATATCTGCTTATTAGAGGGTTAAATATATACTAACTCCTTACTAGATCCTAAAGACGATTATCTTCTTTAATTTAAAGGATATAATATTATAATATAGAGATATAATTTATTTATAGTTAATATATTATAGGTACTAGGAAGTATAGGCTAGAAAAGTAGTTTAGCTTTATTATATATTATTAGCTACTATAAATAAGGATAGACTATATAAGGAGTTTAAAAGGCCTAACTCTAAAATCTATATTTTAGTCTCCTCTAATACGCTTACCTATAGCGCTAATATTCCTAATATTAATTATACTATATAGTATTACATACTTAAAATAAAGTTAATTAATATAATATAGTAATAATTTAGGCACGCTGCTTATAGTAGTAGTTAAATAGGTATAGTAATATTCCTAACTAAGAATTAGTATAAAGGCCTATATAAGGATATTGCTAGGCTAGCTAAAGGTTATAGTTATATAGGTAAAGCTTTCTAACCCTAGCTAAGTTAACTTAGCTATAAATATTGTATTAAGCGAGGGATATTATAAGAGGTATTATAAGAAGACGGAGCTACTAATTTTGCTAGTAATATATCTTTAAGAGTATCTATATATAGTAATATAGATTCTAATCTATCTGCATTTAATATAGGGCGAGAGCTTAGTTTAGGTAGAATATCTATAGTTCTACTTATAGATATCCTACTAAGGAAGCTAGCGCGGTGCCTAAAGACTAAGGCTAAGAAAAGAGTAGAGCTCTTCTATTATATCTATACTCTTATAAATAAGGAAAAGAGCTGCTTATAAAAGATTATATTAAAGAACTATAAGGAATAGTCTCCGTCCGCTAGTAGCTAGGGTTATTACTTTAACTATAATCCTACTTTACGGGCTTTTAAAGAGTTTAATATCCGTAAGCTGTATATAAAGGGGATTTTAAGGAAGATATAATAAAGGGCCTTTACTATAAGTATAAAAAACTAGTTCTGTAACTAGGCGGAGAAGAAATATTAGTATACTATTTAGAATCTAACCTTAAGCTATATTATATCTAATAAGCAAATTACTACTCTTTATAGTTACGCCTAGTATATAACTAGCTATAAGGCGTTTAAGAGAAACTTACCTAATTAGAATTGTAATTAGCTTAGTAATAATTTAGATAAGTTTATTACCTTTATTTAAGCGGAGGTAGAAAAGGTAAATTAGGTAAAGAGCTAGCTATTAGTATTAATAAGTAAATTAAAAGATAGTATAGAGCGGATATTATTATAATTTAGGGTAGCGGAGAGGCGTATAATATTAGTAGCTTAAAGTCCGTAAATATAAGTAGCCTAACTACCTTAATTAATATCCGCTAAAAATCTGTATACAGAACTTCTAATACTATTACCTTCTTAGTCTATATTTAATAGAAACGCGTAGCTAGCTAGCCTAAACTCTAGCTAGTAAAATACCTCTAGGTTAAGTATACTAAAACCCTATAATAGATATTAGTCCTAATAATATAATAATTAGGTCTAGTTTTTAATATAGGGCGGATATCTAAAATCTTAAAGTTAAGCCCGCTTTTATGTTTAATATTAAACCGGGTATTAATAGCCCTAGGGCAATAATTAGCGTTAGTTATTATTAGGTATTAAGTATTAGCCTTTTAGATATTAGGGTCTATACTATAATAATAGATATTAACCCCCTATAGCTCCTAGATATCTAAATCTATACTATAGTATTAGAAACTAGTCTCTAGGGTAAGCTAGGCATTATAGCTTATAAGGCAGCTCCGTATCTTAACCCTTAGAATAATCTAAATATTAAAGCTTATAACGTAGTATTAAATCTAAATCTTTAAGGCAGTTTAAGTATTAAAGCTTACCGCGTAATACTAAGTTTTAACTTTTAAATAAGCCTAAGGTTTAATATTTGTAATATAGCACTAGATCTCCAATTATAAAAAATCCTAAAGTTTAAAATTTATACTATAGCACTAGTTCCTAAGTAGTAGGTAATCCAGAAATTTAGAATTTGTAATGTAGTATTAGATCTCTACTTCTAGAAAATTCTAAGGCTTAGGATTTAGGTTATAATACTAAATCTCTACTTTTAGGAAACTTTAAGGCCTAGGGTTTATAGGCTAATACTTAATCTCTACCCTTTAAACTAGGTATAGTTTAGAATTTATATACTAATACTTAATCCCCATCTTCTAAATTAGGTACGGCTTAGAATTTATAGCCTAATATTTAATCTCTACTCTTTACGCTAAGCGTAGCTTAGAACCTATAGCCTAGTACTTAATCCTTACCCTTAGTTTTAGATATAACGTAGCTATTAGGTCCGCCTTATAGTAAAAGAAAATAAAAAGACATATCTGCGCACTTTAAAAGTAAGAAATTTACTTACTAAATAAACCTAATATCCGCTTATAACCCTTCTCTAGCACCTTAGCTAGGCAGTAATTCTATATTAATATTACTTTATAAGTTAACTAAACGGCGCCTATTTACTTTAATTAGTAGTAACTTAACTATAAAGAATTTGCGTGTTATAAATAAGTATATTTAAGGTAGTTAATATTTATTTAAGTAAGTTATAGCGGCGATTATTTATTAGTAAGCTAATTTAATAAAATCGGCAGTATAGATATTTACCTTTAATTAACCTCTATACCTCTTTTTCTACTAACCTTCTACCTTATAGCACCGCACCATAAACTTTACCATTATTATTTTATCTACTATTTATTAGCATACCACTATCTATAATACCTTTATTTATACCTCTAAATATATCTAATAGCTATTTAGTTAAGGAACTTAATATATATAATATTAACGATAAAATAATTAAGGACGCTTTTAAGGACGCTCTTTCTTTTACTAATCCTTTAAATTTTCTACTTAGAGAGTAAGCTTTCTAATATTAAATTATGCCTATAGCTAATATAATTTTAGGAAATATATACTAAAGCACTCTTTATTAGATATAGTAGAGTACTATAATAATACTATTACAAAATCCGCTAGAAATCCGCTTACCTTTTTACTATCTACCTCTTTACCGCCTACTTCTCTACTATTTACCTCTTTACCGCCTTCTTTTAAGCCGCTTATTTCTCCGCCTACTACTTCTAAAAAGTTTAATCCTTATTATACTTCTACTTTTTTTAAAAGGTAGGCTAGTAGAATTGCTATACAAAATATTTAGTATAAGATAGCCTTTAAATTGTATATATTAGCTATACTAATTTAGTATTTTATCTACTAATTTACCTCTTATAGTAACCTAATAGAAATATTAGAGATTTTAGATAATAATTGTATAATTATAGCACCTGTTGCACCAACCGCGTACTTACGCGTTTGGTACACTAGGTACGCGTTTACGCGTCTAGTGCACTTATAAAGCACTGACTAATTAGGGGGGAGGTGCATTAGTATATAGACCACGTAGTCTGCTTAATACAATTAATAGTTACTATCATCTAAAAGAGCATACAATATTATACGTATTTCGTGCCCCTGGATCTAACTTACTCGTGCTATTAAGTTAGTACGAATACTAATTAGTGAGCGCGCACAGATTAGCAATTACTTAACACCTCCTACTAAGAGATACACGACAGCGACCACCTATTTAGACTCCTAGTACGACCTACTAGAAGGTCGGAAGTCGGGAATTACGGACTTATCTCCGACTCTATATGCTTATTTAAGTCTTAGTACGGTTTACTAGAAGTTATAAACGCGAATACAGACCTTTACGGAACCCCCCTATTCTTACTATACCCTCTTTTAATACCTCCGACGTCTTTTTAGACCCCTTACGGAGGCCCCTTACCCTTCTGCGAACCGTTACGGACCCGTTAATTACCTTTACGGACCGTTACGGAGACCTCCTACCCCTTTACGAACTACTACGGACCTGTTAAGACCCCTTACGGACACCTTCACCCTTCTACGAACCACCACGGACCCGCTAACCGCTTTTACGGACACTATAAGACCTCTTCCACCCGCTACGCACTACACTACACTATATAGTATGGCAGACATTAGTAAGCAAGTCAGCGAAGGTCAAAAAAAGTGGAGATAAGGAGTCGACGTTACGTCTATAAACAACGTTAATAACTATATTAGTTTTAAAATCCTTAAATACAAATACTTTAAGCTTATAAATAATAACCTATAGAAGTAATATAAAAATGTCTATTTAAAGCGAAGTCACGCCTTCCCTCCGAACAGCAACATCAATATCTATCACAATTAGCCTTTTGGCTTTTTGCTTTAAAATAAGGCTTATTTAATAGAGATTTTATTATTCATTCGTCTTATAGCCTTAATAATGCTATGCCGTACGGCGTTATGTTGTCGTCGCGATAAAACGTCTTATTCCTTGGAGGATCGCGAATAAGTTACGCGTCGCGTCTTTCCACAGCTGTTAATAAGTAGTCTTTCCTGACAATTTTTCCCACAGGGTTTTTTTAATAGGTTTTAAATTGACGCTTTCCAGCTTCCTCCTTACTACGTCGTCGTTGTTGTTAATAGCCTTCGATATTACCTACCGAACGGTTTTTAATAATACTCTATAGGCGTAAAGAGACGACATATATTCCTACTCCTATATTGGTTATTGGGCGCAGGCCTTATACCGCTAGGTTCATTGTTATTAATAGCCTTCGATATTACCTAGGTTCTAGGTTACTAAATAGTCTTTTAACAATACCCTACGGGCGTAAAAAAAGACGAGATATATTCCTACTTCTATATTAGTTATAGGGCAGGCCTTATACCGCTAGCTTCTAACGGTACGCGTTGTTTAGGGCAATAAGTGTGTAATTATTTACCACTGCTTGAGATAGTAGGGAACCTACTATGCGATACAGCAGGCTGAGATGATTAACCTCTCCTCGGGCCTACACCCCTAATTAATACATTATTTAGAATATATCTCTACCTCTACGAGCAAGTGAATAGATAAAAATGTCTATTTAAAGCGAAGTTACGCCTTCCCTCCGAATAGCAATATTAATATCTATTATAATTAGCCTTTTGGCTTTTCGCTTTCCTACCCTCCACCCTATAGATAGATTTTGCAGCCTCTTAGGCTTGCGGTAGGCCCGAGGGGGGCAATGAGTGTGTAATTATCTACCACTGCTTAAGATAGTAGGGAACCTACTATGCGATACAGCAGGCTGAGATAATTACCCTCTCCTTAGGCCTACACCCCCAATTAATACATTATTTAGAATATATCTCTACCTCTGCAAGCAAGTGAATAGACTA
>Ga0307515_10016054_pt1 | contig 13743 bp, 2 predicted proteins | sample 17_EM_MG_FD_194513 | JGI IMG/M metagenome (GOLD analysis project Ga0307515, IMG submission 194513) | Populus trichocarpa ectomycorrhiza microbial communities from riparian zone in the Pacific Northwest, United States - 17_EM | ecosystem: Host-associated > Plants > Roots > Unclassified | place... | reverse complement strand
TGATATACCTACGCGTAGCTGACATAAGCTGTACGCGAGGTGTACGCGAGAGCACGGGGCTCTCCTATAGAGGCCCCTGCGGTGGGGTTCCGTGACAAAATCTATTAACTAGGATTAGAGATAGTTATAAAAATAGATATATTAGACTTTATACTAGGAGTATATTTGCTATAAAAGTATAAAAATAGATAGTATTTAGTAGTATACTATAGTTAGAAGATAATACTACTAGAGTTAAACTATAATATCTATAATAAGGAGTTATTAAGTATAGTTATAGTACTTAAGAAATAAAAAGTATTCTTATAAGGTATAAAGAAACTATTTATAGTTAAAATAAATTATAAGAACCTAATAGGGCTCCTAATAATAAAGGAACTTAATTAAAAATAGATTAGATAGGTAGAGATATTTATAAAATACAATTTTAAAATTTAGTATACTAAGGGCACTAAGAATATAAGAGCTAATATATTAAGTAGAAAAGCTAAACTATAGAATAATAAAAAACTATTAGGAGCAATACTACGTAGGGATAGTAATAGATTAATTAGGTATAATTATCCTAAGATTATAGTAATTTAAAAGCATAAGCTACTAGAAAGTAATTAAATAAGAAGAATTTAAAAGGTATAATTTAAGGATTTAGAAGCGAACTAGTATAAATAGAGAATAAATATATATATCCTAAGGGGAATAGCAGAGGAATTTATTAAAGAATTCTATAGAGGAATAATATAAGGATATAATAGAGTAATAGGCTTAGTATTAAGACTTTAGGAGGAGTATATTATTTATAAAATCTAGGGCTTAGTAAGAAAAGTTATAAAGGAGTATCTAAATTATTAAAGAAATAAGCTAATAAGGTATAAGCTATATAGAAAGCTATAGCCTATTAAGATACTAGAAAGACTATAGGAAGTTATATTATAGAACTTTATTATAAAGTTACTAAAGTTAAAAGATCCTATTACTGGATAGGAGTATAATATAATTTTAGTAATAGTGGACAAGTTAACTAAATAGGGCTACTTTATAGCATATATAGAAAAAATCTTAGTAGAAAATATTACTAAAATCCATATTAAAGAAGTATTTATAAGATATAGAGCACTAAGTAAGATTATATTATATAAATATTTAAGATTTATAGCAGTATTCTAAGAGGTATTTTTAGCGGAATAAGGAGTTAGGATAGTAACTTCTACTATATATTATCTGCAGATAGATAAATAGATAGAAAGATTAAACTAGATACTAGAATAGTATTTAAGGTATTATATTAATTACGTATAGAATAATTAGGTATTATTATTACTAGTAATATAGTTTGTATATAATATAACACTATAGAAAGGTATAAAGATATTACTATTTTAGGCAAATTACGGGTATAAGCCTAGAATATTATTATTACTATAATAAGTAAAGAGAATAAGTAGTATAGTAAAAAAAAAATATATAGAAACTCAAATAAATCTTTATAAAGACCTCTATTTTATAATAAAACTAGTATAAAAAAAGATAAAAAGGTACTATAATGCTAAGAGATCTAAGGGACTAGATCTAAAGGAGGGGGATAAAGTATAGCTATTATATAAAAATTTTACGAGTTAATAACTAAGTAAGAAGTTAGACTACGTTAGACTAGAACTATTTAAAATTATAGCTAAGATTTTAGAAGTTATATATAGACTTAACTTACTAGTAAAAATAAAGATCTACCCTATATAGTATATTATAATACTAAAGCTAGCGTATAGAGACGTAGAGTTACTAGTTTATAAGGCAGATATATATAGAGGATAAAAGGAAAATAAATAGTAAGTTTCAAAGGTCGTAAATTATAAGGACATTAATAATAAAATATAGTATAAAGTAAAGTACATAGGCTATAACGAGACTGCTTAGGAGCTACTATAGAATTTAAAGAACGCTATAGAAAAGGTATAGGAGTATTAAAAGAGAATAGGTTAGGCAATATTAAAAAGAGCTAAAGATAATGGGATTAGTTAAGGGTAATAGATAAGCCAGATTATCTAAGGGATCTACTATTAACGTATAAACTATTTCCGCTTCTTTTTAATTAGAATCCTTTTTAGCCTTCTTAGCCTTAAGCTTAAAGAGACCTTACTTTACAAAATATAGCTTTTTTAAGTATACCTTTTACAAACCTTTACAAGACGGCTTAGTTAAGCATAAGTATTAAGTTAAGCATTTAGGGCCTAAAACGCTTTATTAGAATAACGTTAAACCTTAATAAGAGCCTTAGCTAGCTTACCCTCTAATTTTTTAGCTGCTATTAATACGCGAGACCCTATAGTAAATTAGATAAGGAATTAGACGGGTATAAAGGATAATAAGACGCGCATACTTAGTATTAAAGATAGATTAAACATTATAAAACAACTATATATTCGCTTATATACACTTAGTATAGAAGGAAAGTTAGTAACTAGATAGAGCTGTAATTATAATATATACTAGCTTTTTCTCTATATAAAAAAAACAGTATAACCTTACTAAGTAAAAGGATAAACGTTACTAGCTAGTTATAATAATTAGACATAAAGGATCTAATAGAAGGTATTAAAAATAATAAAGGTTATTAAATTGGAAATGGAAATACTATATCTCTAGTAAACAACTTAGAGATAAGAGATATCTTTAAGGACAAAGATAAAGAGGAGGGGGATGGTATTGCGGACCTTATATTAGCAGTAGTATAACTACTAAAAAGAGATATAAATGGGTTAGTTAAAATAGTATAGAAGGCGCTAAAACCAATTAAGCTATAGGATAAAAGGTAACTAAGTTATATAGCTGGTTACGTTATAAGTTTAGAATGTAGAAATATAGGAATATAGAAACGTAATGTACTAATATACTAATATACTAACGTACTTAGTATATTTCTTAAGAGTAGTATTATATATTTAAAGGACCACAGTCCCTACTTAGACAGTTCTCTTCTTTATAGTAAATCTATTAGGCAACTACTCTACTAATTATTATTACGTTATTAACTTTTTATTTACCTATATACCTAGCCTATTAATAAGTCCACCGTAGTTTTTACTATAAGGCTTTATTATATAAACCTTCCTCCTTACTTACCTTTATTTATTTAGATTTTTTCCTTAATATTAACCAAATTTAGTTAATAAACGAATGTCTTGTACTTCTGCCTTAGCAGAGCTTTTATTAAGCCGTCTGCTACTATTACTATAGTAGGCGTCCAGTTAATCTTAATTTAATCGTTATATACCTCTTAATATAGCTAAGAGTAGTGTATATTAATATATTAGAGCTTTATAGAGTGCTTTAGCCCGTCCTTTATAAGCAGTTAAATCGCCTATAGATTATTATAGTTAATCGTTTGCCTGTTATCTAAGGTTAATCTAATTTCTTTAAAAAAGCGACTCTATTAAATTAATTTCGTTCCTATATATAACAGAGCTATAAGCTCTACCCCTATACTTAACTTTATTATTAACGTCTACTTAGTAGAGCACTAGTTAATTAGTCCTCTATATAGGGTAAACAGATATCATTCCATACTATATCTACTAATGCTGCGTCGCTTGCTCCTATAAAGACTTAACTCCCTATATTATATTCTAAGTATTTAATTGCTTAAGTCCTTATTTAATATAGGTAGGCAATTACTTAATAAGCTGCTACGTTATATAGGGGTAAGAGGTTTTGTAGGAATTTTAATAGCTTACTTAAAGCTTAAGCTATATTAGGTCTTATAATATAGGTCATATAAAGAAGTAATCTTATTATCCTCTAGTAGATATAGATATTTTAGTTTAAAGCTTCCTTTAGGTTTAATAGAAGCCCGTTAGTGCTTACAGGTATACTAACTAAGCGTATATTAGTTAAATAAAATTTAGTAGCGATCTTTTTAATAAGGGAGTCTTAATAGAGCTATAGCTTTCTCTAACTCCTATCTCTTAAGACTTAAATTCTTAGAAACCAAGACAGTTTACCTAGGTCCTTTATCTTATATTTCTTTATAAATGCACTCTTAAAGCTTAGAAGTCTTAATTAGTTCTTCTTAGTATATATAGTATAGATAGTGTTTTTATCAGTATTCGATACTGATTACGCTTATTAAAATATTGCATATTAATATTTAATATTCAACACCAATACGAAATGTTCAATACTGAAAGTTATTAAATATTGAATATTTTTGGAGTTGAGATAGTAGATATAAGGCCTAAAGGCTCGGTAAATGACTTTTAAGCCTCTTGGCGATACGTGTATATTTTAAATGTGTTAGGTAACCCTATATAAGGTTAAAATTACTTATTAGTAGGGGGGTAGGGGGACATTTACAGGAGCTTCCTGCGATCACGTAATAGCATCGCTAGTATATACCTGCGTTCCTATATAACATTACTAAACATTAAACTTGGTTTTATATATTATCGCGTATAGTATCTTTAATTTTTACACCCCTATACTTGCTCCACCTTTATAATTAACGCTATGCCTTCCTTACCTCCCATTATTACTAATAATAATATTATTATAAAGTAATTTAATACAATACCAAGCTAAGGATTACTATATTAATATTAGTAGGAGAGTAGTCGAATTTTAAAGCTCCGCAGAGCCCTATTTTTATAAGAATACTATAATAAAGCTCTATATATTAAATTCAATAATCAATATTTAATATATTTTCAATATAAGTTAGCGATTCAATATAAATATCAATACGACCTTATATTAATGTTGAATATTAATAAAAACACTAAGTATAGATATTATCTATATAGAAGAATATAATCAGCTAATCGTTACTGTAGAGACACAGCTCTCTACTAATAGGCTTTAACCCCAGTTTGGTTAGTTTCTAACTTAAGTTCTTATACTAGAGACGTGGCAATTATTAAAGTCTATAAAGAGCTTAACGTAGTAGTAAATATTTGCCCTTAATAGTAAATCTATCCGGACATTTAATATAAACAATCTCGTTAATTAAGCTGTTTGTAAACGCGTTAATAGCATTACCCTACTAAATATCTAAATTAAATACTGCGATAACTATTATTAGAGCTCTAAAGACCTTAGCTGCCAGAGTTGATATATAAGTATCCTTATAAATTAACTCTTATAAATCGCCTCTTACGTAGAGTTATGCTTTAAACTTTATTGGATAACTATTAGTGTCCGTTTTATAGGTAAATTTCTATATAGTAGGCACCGTTTTAACTAATAGAGTCTTATTTACGACCTTAAATATTCTATAACCTTTTAGGTCCATATACTCTTTTATAGCAGCAGGGAGGAATTTAGCCCTATACTAGTGTTTTGTAAGCTCCTTCTAGTTCTTAGGTAAAGGTAGTAGCTTATCGTAATAAATTTTTCTATAATATTTTAAGCCTATATAGAAGGCCGCCTAAAGTATTTTAAAGCTGTCTACCTCCTTAAGGTAAGTTAAATAAGCTATATATCGTTTAGGTAGCCTCCTTAATTGTTTACCTTTTATAATATTGTCTTCCTTAATGACTACGCCGTTATTATCCTATAAGTTATCCTCTATAGATATATATTTATTATATAGTTATTAGCGGGTTAAGAGAGCTAAAGCACTTAAGGATTATTTAGTAGAAATCGATTAAGGTTCTAGCGTCTTATCTAAGGTAAAAAGGGCAGGTAAAAAATTATCCTTTAATGTTTATAAGCTTATTATATGTCACGAAGTAAATATAAGCGGCAATAATATATAGCGGAGTAGATACTATTAAGCTATATATATAAACTGTGTGATAAAGTTAAGACTTTATATAAGGAAAGAAGGTAAGAAAATAGGAAGAAAGGGTATATATTATTAGCTTAGTTGCTTAGTTAATATATATATAGAGTAGAATAGGATTTAGGTAATAGTTCTAGTAGAACTTAATAGAATTTAGTAAAAATTAGTAGAATATAGTAGAATATAGTAGATTACCATTAGATTGCCGTCTTGTAGTTAGTCTTTAATTACTAAGTTAGTGGAAATAGGTAGATATGTATAAGGTATTACAGGAGTATCCTATAATAGTACCCCCCCTTTAAACTTAAGCTTCTGTAAAATAGGGCTATAGTAGTTCTAGGTAGAGTTTATAAAAGTCTTCTGCGGCTTATATAAGTCCTATAGAGTTAATAGGTTCCTATAAGGGTTTAATAAAGCCTTTCCATTTTATAAGGTATATATATTAGCGTTTCCTTTTATTATATTTAATATTATTAATTCTTTTAATAAAGTACTTATTCTTACTATCTACTTTAACTAGTAGGGGAGGGTCCTATATCTATTTAGGTAGGGCGTCTAATATAGGGGTAGTAAGGTAAAGAATTGATATATGGAATACGGGGTGGATTTTAACTATATTAGGGAGTTTTAGTTAGTAGGCGTAAGAGGAGATAACCTTCTCAACCTTATAAAGGCTAGCGTTCTTCTAGTTAGGTTTTTAATAGGTTATTTTATATTTGGATTTCTTATATTTAGCTAAATAAAGTTACTAATTTAATAGGCTAGTACTAGGATTCGGTTTTTATTTACTGCGGCTTTATATATAGATTAGGCCTATATTATCTTATTAGTAAGGAACTATTATAGTTCCTCTATCTTTTCTATAAATTTATTTACTTTTATAACTTATAAGGCGTAGTAAGTAGGGCAAGGAATATTACTAAAGGGTTTAAAGCCTATTTATAAATACTAGCTATAGTTAGCTAGGAATAGGAAGACCTTTATAATTTCCAAAATAGAATTATTTATGGTAAACTTAGTAAATAAGCTAGTTAATCTAGTTATTCTATAAATATAACATATATATCTAAATATACTATTCTATTATAGCATTTATATATTTTATTTAACCGTCCGTTTCTATTAGCGACTTAGTTAATTAAGGCACAAGCGCGGCAAGAGGGACGCGTAGGCCTATACAAATAGTAGTCTATAAACGAGGATCTAAAGCTAGAGAAAGGAAAGGAAACGGAGGGTGGCGCCACTCTACGTTATATACAATCCTCTAGTTATATAACAGCAATTGTCTAAAACTATCTGCGATTATCTGCGATTATCCGCCATAATCTACTAGCCATAACCTACCAGTTTCTACCAGCGCCGTAATATTACCCCCCCCCTCTAAAAAAGCCTGCCCTTAGGCTTTATAGTTGTCTATATTATATCTATAGAGTATTCTTATCTTTATACTTAATAGGCAGCTTATTATCTTCGCTATTTTAGTACTCTATTTACTTGTTAAGGTACTTTAAGGGTCTAGGTTTATTAGGGTAATAGCTATAAAACTTTTAAAGCTTATAGGGACTACCTATAAAGTTCTATATAGGGTACTAAGTAGGGTCTAGGTTATATCCTTTTCAACTAATATAATATTTTAATATTCTCCTTATAAGCTTATAAGCTAGTATTTCTTTAATTTCCTATTTATTTTCGCTATTAACTTAAATTAGTAGAGGAGGTTAATTCTTTTATCTAGGTAATAGATTGTTTATAGCTTTCCGTAGCTTATTTAGAGAAGAAATAGGGTAAACCTTAATTAAATCTAGGAGCTTTACTTTATATAAGTTACCTATCTTGTTAAGGACCTTATACAGTCCTACTATCTAATAGTCTAGCTTACGGCTAGGTTGTTCCATCTTTTAGTTCTTTATTATAACCTAGACTATATCTCCTATAGTAAACTTAGACTCTCGCCTATACTTATTCGCCTAATATTATATTAATTTTTAGGCCTTTTCTAGATTTATATAGGCTACCGTCTAGACTTTTTTTAAGCGCTTAGTATACCACTAGGCTTCCTTATAAGATAGTTTTTCGTATATAGTTTAGGTTTTTTTTTAGTTTTTTTTAGTTAAAGCTTATATAAAGTAAATAACCTATTTCTAGTTAAATAGGGGCAAATCCTGTAGAGTTACTTGGGTATAGTTTAGCCTAGTTATCTTAAAAGTAGTTAATAAAGGACCAAAGTTTTTAGTTTAAGTATTAATTTATAATCTCCGTCTAACCGTCTATTTAGGGGTAGTATACTTATTATTATTATTTGTTCATTGCTTAACGTCTGATACGGATCCTATGTGGCCCACGCAGACTACTCCGTACATAGGGGAAACTTATAAATTTACAAGAAGAAAACCCCTGATATGTTGGGGGAGGAAAAACCCTATAAGCCACCTTAGTAGGATAAAAAACCCTAAATTGCCATGCCTGCACGAGTAGCGGCCCTATAGGCCTACAGCTCGTCCTCCTCCTTGGATGTTTTAAACTCCTTAGAAACTACTGCTTCCTTCTCTAGCTTATCTAAAGCTAGGGTTTACTACGTCCTAGCTAAGCCTTGCCGATTAATTGCTATACACTTATAGTTGTGCCCCGTATCTTAACCACCCCCTATATACTGTCTCTTGTTGACTATTGCTATATACACTATACCTCCCCCCCCCTAAGGCCTATTAAAGGCGTAAGGGGGATTTATCCGTTCTACTATCCTAAAACTAAAAGATAAAAGCGGGATATGTGTGTGTATATCTGGGTATCTTTTATGCCTAGGCCCCAGTCACTAGGCCCTCTCTAAGGGCACCACTCCGTTAAAAGGAGACAAGGAAAACCGTACGGGGTTATCTAGCTACTGCTTTTAGTAGTATTACAGCAGTACGGCGAGTAACCGCATGCTCCGCAGGCGATCGCCCTAGGGGTTAAGAGGGGCCGTATATTTGCTCGTTCGTTCGTTTATTCGCGTTTGCTTATTTATTAATATAAGGTCGTTAATGCTTTCTACTAGGGGACGGGGGATAATATCGAATACTATGCATCCATGTTGGATCGTACAGGTGCCCTAGATAGGAGAATGTAGTAGTTGTCGTACTGTAAAGAGCCAACAGTAGTGGTTTTCAAGATCTCACCATCTAAAAATTTTTCACCACCGCCCTCAACGCCTACAACCACCACAGGTCCTGTCCGCACGCTATGCGACGTCTCTGCGTTGGCTCTGGATCTGAACTTCGAAGACCAGGTTCGTAGCCGTCACCACATACAGGTGCAGAGTCCGATTTCGACGGCCTAGGGGTAGTATACTATTAAAAGCTTTAGCTTAATACTTAAGATCTAGGTAAACTTATTCTAAAAAGCTAATATAAATTACGGCCTATAATTGGATATAATAGTATCTAATAATCCGTAAATTTGGTAGACGTAGTAAATATATATTTAGGCCGCTTCTTTAGTATTAATATTCTTATAATAGGGGATTAAAAACGGGCGCTTGCTAAAGTAGTTAACTAGGATTATAACTATATTATATCCGTTATAGTTTATAGAGATATACTATTAGGGGCGTTCTAGTATTAGAAGTAGTTTTAATAGTCCTAAGGTCTTATTTCGTAGGATTATAAATCTATAGCAGCTGTCGTGGTTCCGTAAGTAACGGTTAATATCTATAACTATTTCGGGCTAATAGTAGCGGTTGCTAATAATCCTATAGGTCTTATTTTTTTCTAAGGTAGGCTGTAGAGACCTAGGTATATCCTTTAGTAATAAGCCAAGTCTATAAGTTCTATTCCTTTACTACTACTAACCGTTCCTAATACTTAAGTAATCTATTTTTAAGGGATTATAGGCTAGTAATCTATTTTTAAGGGATTATAGGCTAGTAATATTTTTTGTCTTTTTATAGTACTTCTATAGAGAAGGGGCTGTATGGTTTATTTGCAATAGTTTATTAATAAAGTTAAGTTCTAAGGGGTTAATAGGATACATCTTGGCGCCTAAAGAGTCTATACTTAGTTCTACCCATATTTAGGGGTCGAGATGCTCTAGTTAGAGTAGTATTTGGGTCTATAATAAGATCTTTATAGCCATCTAGTTATTTAGGTCCTATTTACGCTTTATAAAAGCATCTGGACAGTTTATAGTACCTAGCCTATATATAATTAGAAAGTTAAACTAAGATAGGATATCTGCCTAGCGTGCCTACCGGGCTATAAGGGCTTTTATTATTATAAAATATTCTAGGGCCTTATAATCTAATACTACCTAAACGGGTTTAGGGGTCCCCTTTAGCTATATACGCTAGTGCTAAAAGCTAGAGATAATAGCTAGCATTTCTTTATTATAGATATAGTAGTTTAGCTTAGCGTCTAATATAGTCTTTAAATAGTATATAATAGGGTGCTATTTTCCATTAGGTTACTTCTAGGAATAAATACTAGCTATTACGCCGTTTAAGGCATTAGTTTCTAGTATAGAGGGCCATTTTAAGTTAAAGTGGGCAAGTAGGGGAGCTGATACTAGCCCTTCTTTAAGCTTATTAAAGGCCTGCCTATATATAGCGTTAAAGTAAAAGGGCTAGTCTTTTCTATTAAGACGGTTAAGAGGCTGGGTAATCCTACTATAGTTCTTAATAAAGTGTTAGTAGAAGTTATAGAAACCTAAAAATAACTATACCCCCTTTATAGTCCGTAAGGGTATCTACTAGTTAATTATAGCCGTTTTCTCTAGGTTAGTCTTAATTCTATTTATACTAATAATAAGCCCTAAGTACTTAGTACGCTTAATACTAAATTCCAACTTCTTAATATTAGCCTAGAGGCTAGCTTTATAAAGCTGTTATAAAACCTTATAAACTTGCTCCTTATATTCTAGTTTATTCTTAAAGTAAATTATAATCTTATTTAGGTAGGCTATATATAAGTCGTTAAGATAGTTAAAGAGTATATTGTTTATATACCGCTAATACGTAGCTAGTCCGTTAGTTAGTCTAAAAAAAAGTACCTTATATTTATATATTCTATAATAGGTCTAAAATATAATAAGATCCTTAGACCTAGGGTTTATTCTAATTTAGTAGAAGGCCTAACGGATATTAAGCTTAATAAAGATCTTAGCTCTACTTATTTAGGCTAAAGTTTTATTAAGTAGGGGTAGTGAATAGCGGTCCTTACGAGTTATATTATTTAGCTTATAGTAGTTAATATAAAAGCGGAGTCCTCTATTTAGCTTTTTAATAAAGAAAATAGGCAAGGTAAAAGAGGCGTAGATAGGCTTAACAAAGCCCCTATTTAGGTTATTAATAAGGTACTACTTTATAGCCTATAATTTAGTAATAGACTACTAGTAAAGGGGGCTAAAGCTAAAGGTGTCTTTCTTACCCTGCTTAATCTTAATCTTATAGTTATATAGTTAATAAGGCGGAAGTATATTAGACACTACTTTAAAGAATACATCCTTAAATTTCTAGTATTAATAAGGTAGGTTTTATTCTACTAGTTCCTTATCTATAAGCTTACTTTCCTACCCACTTATAAGGGCGCGAAGAGACTTTAGGGAAGATTTGAAAGAATAATATAAATTCTATCTAAATCTAAGGGTATATAGCTCTCGCTAAGAACAAGACGTTGTGTAAAGAAGAGAAAGGAATAATAAGAGAATTATATAATTAAATAGTTAGGGGCTTAGTAGTTAATACGTGCGTATATACGTATGTAGTCTTTAACAGACTTTAATAGAATTTAATTAATCTAGTAAAACTTAGTAGAAGTTAATTAAGCTAGTAGAATTCGGCAGAATTTAGTTAAAGCGTTAGAATTTATCTATTAAGCATTTCACCGAGACATTCCTACTATAACTGGGCTAGTCCCGTTATAGTACCCCCCCTTTAGCTAAAGGTCTAAAATAATTCAATTTTAGTTAAGACTTATTACTTATCGCGTTTGTGTACTTGCGTCGGGTAGTAGTATAGAGTTTTACCGGTTCTATTATTAAATGGACTAATTAAGATTTTCTATCCCTAGAATAAAAAATCGCTATTAGCTTGGTTAAGGTAGTAAGTAGAACTAACATCTTTATAGTAGGTCTTAGCAAGGCAGATCTAACCAATTAAACAACTTTAACCGGCGGTTAAAGTTCCTTAACATCTTATATATTACGTAATTATATTATAAACGTTATAACGTATTTTAAGTTTTTTTTTATTTTAAGCTTCCTACTATTATGTTTTGTATATTTATATTAAATAGCAGTTATTTGCCTTTATATTATATCTATCTAAAACCCTTTACCACACATGCAACCTTACCAAAAGGTAGCGCCACACTCCAAAACTTACGCATACCCATCTTACCATCAAAAACAATCGATTTTCTAACTTTCAAGACCTAAGTCCTACTGCCTAGCGAGCTAGAGGTGGATTTATTTGTCGTTTTACCCCCTTTTCCCAACAGAAAATTTTCTCTTAAGGGTGGCCCTAGCTTATAAGCGAGGCACGGACAGGAATACCAAAACTACTACTACTACTACTAATACCAAAACTATAAAATAGGGGCTAGTTTCTCTACTACCTCTTAGCCTAATCTCCCCAGAAATCTTCTAGTAGGATTAGTAAGGAGAAAAGGGTATAAGAATAGTAAAAACTAGGAAAACCCCCCTATAAGACACAAAATGCCAAGGCCCGGTAGGCCTAAAAAGAAACCTCCTATAGAAATAAGTGATAATGAGTCTATATCTACACTCACTTTTTCTGCCCCTTCTCCTTCCCCTGGCCTATTTGGGACAGGAGAAAAAAGAGGACATCCTCAGTCTTCTACTGAAAAAGAAAACTAAAAACCTGCAAAAAAGACAACCAAAATGAGGACTTTTACGGCTGGTATACCTAGTATATCTTTCACTCCCCTTTCTCCAGAACAATACCTACAAAAGGCTCTAGATAGCCTAACCCAGGCCTATAAAGGGCTAGAAGAAGAAGAAGAAGAAAAAGAAAATAAAAAGGAACAAGTTAAACAGCTAGAGGACTATACACGTAGTGTCCTAGTAGGAGAAAACCCCTTTATAAAAGGAAAAGAAAAGACAAACGATGTCCTAAAAGGACTAGTTGAAGAAGTAAGAGCTCTCCGTAAGGAGGTAGCCCCTACTAAAGAAACCTACGCAGAGAGGCTAAAGAAGGACCTCCCTACTTCGTCCTCTCTACCCTCCTCATCACTACCATCTCCTACTCCTACTTCTACTAGAAGTATAAAAAGGCAGCTATAATAAAGAAAGCTAGTCCTAATTACAGACCAAAAGGACTAACCTCTAGATACCTTCTCTATACGAAACAAAGTTAATCAACTATTTGCATCAAAACTGCAAGTAGAAAACCCTATTTTAGCATCCATAGCTAGAACTAAAGGAAAATAAAATATTCTCCTTACGACTACAGAAGAGTATAATGCGGATTTCCTAGTTAAATATAAGGAAATCTGGCATAACTGCTTTACCTTTCAAAGAGAACAAAAACTAGAACCATGGGTTTAAATTATAGCCCATGGGGTTCCTACCCTACCTTTCCTAGGAGAAGGAGGCTCTAAGCTTCTAAAAGAAGAAATTAAGACCTTTAATCCTATAAGGATACAAGGACTACCTAGATGGATCTCATCTAGTGTAAAAAGACACGATCTATAAACCAGATTTGGCTCTATAGTTTTTACTATAGAGAACAAAGAAAAAAGACAAGAAATCCTTAAGTAAAAAGAGATATCAATTGCAGGTACAGCTACTAAGGTAGTAAAATACCTCAAAGTCTCTCCTACTACGCAGTGTACGAGCTGCCAAAAATTTGGCCATATAGGAGATAGGTGCTCTACTAGGGCCTGTAGATACTATGCAGCTATACATTTATCTAAAGACCATTCCTATTCTACCTATATAATAATAGGTAAGCCTTGCTAGCATACCACCCCTCTTTG
>Ga0307515_10016053_pt1 | contig 13743 bp, 19 predicted proteins | sample 17_EM_MG_FD_194513 | JGI IMG/M metagenome (GOLD analysis project Ga0307515, IMG submission 194513) | Populus trichocarpa ectomycorrhiza microbial communities from riparian zone in the Pacific Northwest, United States - 17_EM | ecosystem: Host-associated > Plants > Roots > Unclassified | place... | reverse complement strand
CTAAGCCGCGGAGCTCGGAGACGTCCCCTTCAACACCCCCAAACTCTCCCTTTCCCTCCTGTTCTTCAAAGGCTTCTCACAGAATATCGTCCACGAACGACATGGTGTTGGCCGTCTCAGGCGGGCTAACCGCGCCCAGGAACAAGCTCGGATAGGATCGATCTTCGTGATCCTGACATATCGCACGCAGGACGGACAAGCATTCAACGTTGATTCGGCGTTTAGTCAATGCCTCCTTCAGTCCGCTGATCAAGAATGATTGTCCTTCACTCCTTTGTGAGGCACATGATGCTATCCTCCACCCTACCTACGGTACACCGTGTCGAGCCCCGGGGTTTTCCCCGTTCCGGACGATGGCCAGCCATACAGGGAAAATCGCTGGCAAGTTGCCGTGTTTCTTCTTTGCTGTCGGCTGCACGACCCCTCAGATCCGATGATCACACCTGATTCATCTTATCGCAAAAGCGGAAATTAGCTCGCAGAACTCGTCAAACCCTCTACTTCTGCATCGACATCCACGGTTGCTATCACCCCCAACCCCCCACCCCCTGGAATTAGCCTCCGGGCCTTTGTTGACACTCACCGCAAAAACTCCGAACAAGGTGACGTACGAATAAAATTGAGCTAAACGCAGGTACATTATGTGCCTGCCGCGCCCCCTGCACCGGAGTCGGGAGAGCCACCACTGCCGAAGCGGTTTAAGACAAGTTACGTTCAGGAAGACTTGGCCGATTTATTGGCCAACTCCTGTTTATCGCCACTGGGTGAGACATTGGACTGGAATCAGTTGTGGAAGGGTGCGTTGGAGTCCCCGCTCGAGGTAGCCAGGACAATTCATGGGACCCGAACTGGGGATAACTGAATCTCGACCGAGCCAATGGTTCCTAGAGGATCCTCATCTCCAATGCTTCCGCCCCCACTCTAAGCGTTAACCTCGCACATGTGTAACGTGTCGCATGTATTGCCGATTCCGAAACATTACGTACGTACACAAATGCAGATGACACAATCCGAGAGGTGGCTGACTCGGAGAGAGAACACGACAAATTTCAAGTGGGAAGTTCCTGGATTCTTCAGCGAGGAGGGCGACCTGGGTCTAGAAGTGACTGGGGTTCCATGGGATAGCTGGAATATGTGACCTTCAACCGCTGCAGAAACAAAGTCATTGTTCTCTCACGACGCCGGACAAACCAGGAAGCGAAGGGGGGAATGCCTAAAAATCTACTCGTAAGCGCCATCGAGCACGGCAAGCACCGTTGGGCGAGACCGAATGGCCAGCGGACACGTCGATTTGTGGTTATAACCAGTGACTTCGCCTAACTTCAGCTTCTGGCTGGGGTTGCGTTGCGGCCAATGGCAGTCCAACTCAGTCTCCATCATATCTGCAACGGAATCGCTGGGCGTTTCTTCACCATCCCGTACCATGTGATACGCGTTTAGGGATTTGGAAGGTAAGTAAATCTATGTGACGAGTGTAGTGAACGGCTGGTTATCGAGCTTGGGCACCCTGGCCATGAAGCCGCCGTTTCTGGAGTTCAAATCCCATTTCCCCAATCCACCGGTGGGGGGCCCCAGTGGTACAAACGCCCACGTAGTCGAATGACAGCCATCCCGATGTCATTGGGCCCGCTGTGCTTCACAAAGTGGAGTCCTTCAAAGAAGAGAACGAACCAGAATCATTCTAGATCGTCGCATGGTTCGTGCACTTTCCGGGTATGTAGTGTATCTGGGCCAAGACAAATTGTATGATATGAAGAAATCAGTTTTTGTAAAGCACCGGAATTCATTGCAGCTCATGAAAACTGAACGTTCAGACGGACCGGTGTACATCCACACCCTCTCGGTCCTGGACCCAGTCAAGGTGCTTAGAACGGACCCCGCCATTCATAATAGTCATATAGTTCGTGGTACCGAGGTCTCGGCGGATGACCTCCCGATCCTATAGCTCCTGTATTGCTAAGGGAAAATGATTGGTAGAAAGTTGCGCAAGCGAAAAAAGACTCGTACATAGAACGACACCGCGCATGATATTGGCAAAATGTTTGGACCCCGTGAACCTATTCAAGGCGCTGTGACGGGTTCAATGGGAGGGAACAGTTTCCACACCGCTGTCAGATCTGTGCAAGAACACAGATGTTGCACACCTCAGGCTGGGCCCGTGCCACGTGAGCCGTGGGGAACGTTCACACGCTTCAGAATCCGTCGATGGTCCTAACGTTCTCGAATTTCGGTTCGAACCGAACCGCTGTCAGTCAAATCGTAAAAATCTGGCGGGGGCGGACCGAACCTGAACCGAACACCGGAAAGTTAACTACGCTCTACTTGGAGAGTAGCAAGAATCTCCCCCTGGTGGGGGAGGACCTGCGATCTAATCACAACCTTACTCATTGTAACCCATCAGGTAACGCCCAAGTCAGCAGGCCCGCGGTGGTGATTTTCTTCGATGCGGATTGCAAACAACAAACTCTCAGGCTCATGAGGTAGGAATGGAACGAGAGGGAATCTCCTTACGCGTACAGGACACCACACCCCTTTCAGCGTCGGTTACGGCTCTGCCCAACGTTCGTCTTCCCACCCGCCGCAGCCGACTTCTTCATCTCCTCTTCATCCAGCCCGGCTTCCACAAGGATACGTTCGACTTCCTCCAAAATCGGTTTGTACTCCACTGTACATGGCAACGGGGGGGGGGCGGTCCAAAATCAGCTCACAAAACGGAAAGAAGAACCCAGGAAAAAAAGGCTCACTATACCGCTCTTCCGCAAGCGCAAACCCGTCCCTTCGAAGAAGTTTTCCACGGTTGTCACTGGTACCAAATGCTTTCTGAGTCCAGTGTTCACCTGGGTACCCGGTAGAATATCAGATAGGCAATCCAAGATAAAAGCTATGCGACTCACGAGATCTGGCGTAGAACATCGCTAACGTCTCTCCGGGAAGTGGAGTACTGATCACATCCTCTGGAGATCGAGCGGTGTCTTTCGACACACCCAAGAACTGTGCGGCTTTGGCGCGTAGATCCTATTCCGAGAATGAGTCCCTGGGTTATGTGTACGAAGGGGTCACTCACGTCTTCTTCCCCGGCTTTCACCTCTTCCTCGGCCGTCACGGGTTCCTGTTCCGCGGTATCTGGTGGATCGTCTCCAGTGCCTTCCTCATCCTCTTCTCCATCCTCTTCATCCTCGTCATCATCCTCGTCATCTTCGTCGCTACTACTTTCCTCCTCTCCTTCCATTGGGACAACAACATCGCTCTTCTTTAAACAAATGTACTTGTCCATCTTATCCAGTTGCAGCGCATAAAAATCGTCGAGCGTGTACTCCCTCGATCCTCGCTCAAAAATGCCGCCATATCTGTGTAACGAATCGTATTCAGTCTTGACTTAAAGTTAAAGAAGGTGGGGTGCAGTTACATGTATAGCGTGTTCCGTAGCACCGCAAGCATGGCGTTGTAGCGGGGCATCGGTGTCGTCAGAGCAGGATCGTTAGGATCGACCTCCAGCGGTGCGGGTGCTTCCTCGATCTTTTGCGTTTTCGGTGGAACTTCGTTCCCCTGGGAGTGTGAAATACACGTTCAGTCCACGAGAATCCACTATCATTAGATTCCATACCTCATCCTCGTCCTCGCACCCTTCATAATCGCTATCCTCCCTCTCCACCTTCCGCTTAACCGGCATACTCTGGGCCGCTTTCTTCTTTCCCTTCTCCTGCTTCGGTTTCTTCAACAATAAACTCACCCACCTCCCATTCCCACTCATCTGATACCCATACAGATCGTTGTGAAACACACTCTCGAGGGTTTCCTCGTGTTTATCTTCATCCGTGACACCACCAAACATGATGCCCATTCCTTTCGCGACCCACAAAGCCATCGTGCATCCTGATCGGAGCGATGGAGCGAACGCCGTCGACGGGCGTTTCCTTCGTTCCCATTTTAAGATGAGAGGATCTGCCCTGGGGTCCGCTTCCGAATTCAGGGACATTCTAGAAATAAGTGAGGAGTAAAATTGGAATTGCGACAGGCTTCTGAGACAAACCCCTCACTTTAGGAACCACGTGTCGTCCAACATGATGCCGATAGGGCGTTTTCCTTTTGAATATTCCTTGCAGTATCCACCTGGATCGCATTACTCATGCATGCAGATGGAGGAAATCAGGCCCACATACCGTGGAGGACTACCCCTTCGGGAGTCGAAAGGAAGGAGAATCCACTTCTCGGACTGGCAGGTGCCGTCAAACGAAATATCTGTTGAAGAAAGCTTGAACACTCACGAGGGTTTACGTTCGTTATCCTTCATAACGATCTGCTTCCACTTATACTCCTGCATATCGAATAGCCATAGATCATTAAGGTAGTTCGCTGGTCAAGCGTCAGGTCAAAGGCAACCAACTGAGGCGGAAAAAACCCACTGGTGTATCCTGGATCGTAGAAACCACCGAAAAGGACGATGTAGTGTTTCCAAATGGCCATCCTACCACAAGGTGATCAGAGGGGATGAATAAACCGCCCGCTACGGGCTACGTACCTGTGCCCAGACCTGGCGGTTGGTCGAATCTTGGTATCAATGCGATCCCACGACTGAGTCGGTACATCGAAACACCAAAAATCTCTGTAGTGATGGAAACTATTCTGATATAGGGACGAAAACTCCCCACCTAGCCGCGCGACATGAAGCATCGAAGATAAAAGAGTTTGAGAAACCTCACCAAACAGAAACAATTTCCCGCCTCCCGTGGACGTAGCGACTACCGCATGAGCAGATCTGGGTCCAGGGCAAGTTGGTGAGACAAACTTCCGCCATTCATCCTTGAACATTCATAAATCCTCTCACACCGTTTCCAGGTTGGCGAATCGGCAAACTCACCTTCTCGGGTGAGTAACGGAACACGTCATTGTAAAAGTGCTGTCCAAAACGGCCGCGATTAGCGGGTTCCCGCACAGGGGGACTTCACTGGTAGTTATCGAATGTCAACTCACCGCCTTTCCATCATCACTGAAGAACTCGCCTCCAATCGCCCATATGTAATTCTAACCCCAGTTTCCCTGCATAAGTTCCAAACCGCCTTGCAAAAAAGCGACATAGTACTCACCCCATCAGGCGACGCCGTAAACGTCGCGTTCGCCCTCCTACTAGGCGGTCCTTCCACAAGCTCTTCAGTAACCCTATGCGCTTCCTCCCATTCTCTTCTCATCTACTACCACACAACACATAAGCCCAACCCCCACACCGACGAAGAGAAAAAGGGACTCACTCGATCAAGTACCCCTTCCAGATCCTGATTATCATCCTCCTCATCAGCAAGTTTCGATTTCCCCGCCTTCTTCTTCTCCTTCTTGTCGACTTTCTGGGCGGTTCGAGCTTTTTTCTCCGCTTTGGTCTTTGCTTTCGCGGCGGAAGGTTTCTTCTTCGCCATCGCGTGCGGATGCGATGTGGAAAAGCGCTGAGATTCTCGGATCTGGAGGGTGGAAGGGATCGGTCCGGGAATATCCAGAGAGAAACTAGAAGCCAAAGACTGGGCGCGTATCTGATGCGTATCTGATCGGAGTCGGGCTCCCGCATTCTAATGTCAGCGCCGGGGGTTGTTTTAAAACCTCTCGCGGAAGAACTGACGACTGTAGCACGAAAGCCCTACCGTATTGCCGGGGTGTTTTGGCGCGTTGGTTATTCTTAGTGGATACTGGATTTGCATCTCAAACACAAACGTCTCTCATTACGGTGATAATTACAAAGGCAAGGATACAGTAGCAGATAGCAATATAAGGAACAGAGTTCCGGGTAATAGGAATGGGCGTAGAGAAATAATACCAATCATAGGGTTCGAACTATCTAAACACAGCGTGATCGCAATGCAACGCGAGTTCAAGGGATATAAAAATAAAGCAAAGAGGAGAGCAGATTCGAAGGACGGAGCAGAACGAAGGGGGGAAGGGACGCCAAAGTCAAGCCTCGACATAAGGCTTGATCCGCAAAGGCATATGCGGACCTCTGTCCTCAGAACCCTTGATGTAAGCTTTCCGAATAGCGGGGATATTAGACCAGGCAATGTCGCCAGCTTGCGTCGCCAATGAAAACTCAAACCTCCGGACCAATCCATAGAGAACGGCTTTGATTCTGTAAGAACGAAGTGTGGAGTCGGCAATGAGGATCATGGAGCAGGCTAAAGATAATTCACTCACTCGTAAACAGCGAACTGAAAGCCGATGCAACCCCGAGAGCCACCCATGAATGTCATTTGGTTTCCCCAGATACCAGGGGTTTCTAGTGCGGCTCCGGATGGGGACTTCCATCGGTCTGGGCTAAAAAAAGACAGAACAGTCAGCTTGCGAATCCGTGAGCCTAAGACATGGGAAAATTCGCGTACTTGAACTCGGCAGCATCTTCCCCCCAGACATCCTTCGCCGTGTTCATCGGATGGATTGGTATCCGAACTTCATCGCCCTTGTTCAGCTTCAAAACCCTCCCATCCCTCAACGGGAGCAATACATCCTTCACGGCGACCCGCTTCGAGCTCGAGATTGGTGACCAAAGCCTCAACGCTTCCCGAACGACCATGTCCAAATACTTGAGCGCCTTGAGGTCGTCCAGCGTTGGCGAGTCCGTGTTGAGCGTCAAGAGCTCTTCCCTGAGCTTCCTCTGAGCCTCCAAATTCGTGCTCAACCCAAACAGGGTCCAAGTAAGAGCGGCACTCGTCGTCTCGTGTCCTGCGATCAGGAACGTTGGGATTTCTAGAAGATTGAGTCAGCCAATCAAATCGAGCGGAATAGAGAAAGAGCCAGACTGACGGGCAAGCACGGCTTCATCAGACATCCCGCCGTCCTTATCGTGAACATTCGCTCGAATTAGTAAAGTCAAAAGATCCTTGCCGGCGGCGCCTTTTGTCCCTGTCGTTTCCTCTTCGACGAGGATCCGCTTCCGCTCTTGAATGATCTCCATCCCCATCTTGTCCATAATGGCTTTAGCGCGGTGGCGAGTATTATTGACTCCAAAAGGCTAACGCCGATTCGAGTCAGGATCATACGCTGAGAGATGATGATTCCGAGGACGGTGGGAACTCACAATGGAAATGATCCACGGGGCGATGCTGCCGATAAGGGGAATGATGGTCGACTGCGCCGGAGAGTTGTCGGTTTTCATTATCGCATCGAATGCGCTGCTAAGGTCATCCTCTCGGGACTCTAGCGCGTCAAAGTTGTATCCAAACCCTGAAGGAAAAAAACAAACAGCATCCGAGTTAGGGGCTCAGTGAAACATATCCAACAAGCGCGTAGCAACAGGACATGGGAAAAGAGAGGTTGACAGACACCTCACCTGCAAGTCCGACGATGTCCAACGTTACGCGGTTCATAGCAGCAAGAACATCCATCGTCACGCCGTCAGACGGACTGTCATGAATTTGCGTCTGCCAAAGCTCGCACATCTGTTGGCGTCTAACATGTCAGGAACGCGCTAACGAAGAGGGCGGAGCAAGATCTGACTTGGAGTGCTTTGTCATTGAAAACGGGAACTAATGAACGAATCTGTGCAGGGCCGAAAGCGGGATTCTACCAAAGGATCCATTTTTTTTTGTAAGTTGAGGGCACAGGTCAGATTTGGAATGAATTCAATCGACTCACCATGATGCGTCTCTGTGTAGTTGGAAAAAAAGGAAAAAAAGAACAATAGAGTCAGGAGGGCGATTCGCCGTTGGATACGCGGAGTTCAAACGAACCTGCTTCTTGTGCGTATGTCCTTCAGCGAAAACGAGTCCTGCAGGAGAGTGGAAGGCCGGGATATTAGCACCGAGTAATCACGTAACGTGAGCCCAGCAAACGCGATCGGACAGGTCATACCTTCTCCCAAGAGTGTCAACGCTATCTTGATGTCCGTCGGCTTCACAAATTCGTCCTGATGAGAGAGGATGTAGTTCATGGCTCTCATATCCGTGGTGTACAAAGCAGGGGCCTAGGATGAACAAAAAAACGTGAGCACGGTCAAAACCAAGTCGATAGTGTATCTAGCAACTGAAGGCGGGAAACAGGGGGCTCACGTTGAGGAACGTCCAGAACTTGAACGTATTTCCGTAGATCTCTGTCCAGTGATCCCAGAGCACGGTCTGCCCCGCATCAGTGAACTCCCGAACGTTGCCGTAGAGCCAGCTCGTGGAGACGGGTCCAGGAAGATGGCGTAACGGAGACATTGCGCATCTCCAGAAGAACCGGAGGACCCGGAGGACGACCAGAGAAACGAAGAAAGCTGTCAGCCCGAAAAGCGACGTCCAGAACATCTCGACGGAGAGATCAATTAGATGGTGGTTTTGTAGGGAGTGGAATACGAGGGGTAGGTGGTAGGAGAGCCAAACGAGCCGTGAAGTAAAGGTAAACCGCAAAAACAGGACCGGCCTCTTAAATGATTACGGGTCTTTGCTAATCGGCGATCCGCTGATGTTTAGGTATCCTTGGAAAAGAAAAAAACAAAACAAGCCGTTGTGTAAGAGGTCGTCATGCCATGCGAAGATTCAAATCGGCAGAGCGGGATCAGCGATCGGCACGGAGTTGTGGGCACCGGGCAGGGGAGTCTTGTAATTGCACGACCCATCCATTGGATGGGTAAGTAGTGCGAAACCCGCGAACCCTACAGCCTGGGGATCTGATGGCTTTGATCTGCCATCCGTCGTACCGCTCCATGCCCGCCTACATAGGGGTCCCGGAAGCTTTCTAAGAGGGGCACCACCTCGCGGCCAGCCACCCCAAGGCTCAAGCTTGTGTAAAATGATCTGCCGATGAAAAAATGAGACGCGAGAACAGAAATGCAATATATAAAACACAAAAAATTGTAAGGTCGGGAGCGAGGGAGATGGCGACACGAAGCTGATTCGCTGAAACCATGGACGGCTATATGCCATGGGCACAGCCGTTCTATCTGGTTTTTCTCACACACATAACAGAAATTACGACCGTCGTTGGAAGAGTCGTGCAGGGATATTGCAAATCCGTCGCTGCTGTGTGCGGACCCATCCACACTGATCGTTTCCTCCGCATTTCGAATTCCCTGCCATTATACTTTTTGCTTCCAGGACTCGTCCGTCATAGACGGGCGGGCCCTCCTACCTTACCGGGGGAGCGGAACTGTCAAAAAACGTCGGCGGTGGAGAGAATATGTCAATCAGTCGGAGGAATTACCTTCAAAGTTTAGGACGAATGGGGCCAGACCCCAGCAGCGTGTTTGATGCCGTCGGTCCCAAACGTCGCAAAACCTGTCACTTATGTATACGAGCGCGTGCTGCCTCAGCCAGACTACAATACCAATCTCCAGGGGCTCACCTCTCGTCAGATGAAGGGTAATACCACTTTGGAGCATTACGGTCTCTAATAATCACCAAACGTACCTCACCCTCCCCTTCCTCATCTATCGAACCGTGATTGTGATCCCGTGCGCGTTCCCACACGCAACGATTCTTGACGAAACTTTGGCTCCAGATGAGCGAGGAATGGGTACACTACAGCGTGGAGCTACTACACAGGACTATCATCCAGTATTTCGTTTCAGCTCAACCCGCAACGCCGCCCCGACGATCCGTTGGCAACAGGCCAAAAGATGCTCAAAAAACTCCTTCGGAAAGAAATCACCCGAACCCGAACGTATTGTGGCGCCATCATAGAGGGGAGTCCGGTGGGGACGCACGACTGCGCGCCCAGACCTTCTCCGAATTTCTCGATCTGACCTGCGCAGGCAGAGCCTTCGGTCCACCTGCTGTAACAAAAGAAGACAGACTCCCGGCCGCACGACAGCCCCACCGAAGCAAGCGACGCGTCTACCCTTGGCGGAGATGCTCGGTCAGCGAAAAACAGGAAAAACGGAAGATTCGAGACCCCGGTGCTGACGAATAACGAGGTTTACACAATCCCACAAATCGGACGCCCGCTATTCGGACTCTCGCTCCGAACCCTTTTTTGTCGGTCCACAATCCCGACGCCGTAGGTAACATAACGCCGACGCGACCGATTTCCCAGACTCGGGCAATCTCTGGGGATGTGCAACGGAACGTAAGAGAACGTAAGCACAAATTAAGGTTTCAAACTCCGGTCTGGCCGTCTTGGAAATCCAAAAAACGGGGAACGAAAGGTCAGGTGCGCCTCGGATCTTGAAATCGCAGCCAAAAAACTGGCATCAGGTACGTTTCCAAACACATCAGTGGGTAGCAGAGTAGGGCCAGAGCAACAATGTAGTGAAGATGAGGAATACATATGTCTTGTAAAATACAGCATTTATCACGAACTTCTGATACACACGTCCAGAACGGGCAGCTGACAACACGCGACCCAGGATATTTTTCTTTTGGATCCGTCCTTGTCACGCGCACATTTACTTCCGTAAACTTACATCTTTTGGCCCAGATTGACGTGCACCGCCTTAACGTTGGTGTAGTTGTGCAGGGCGTACTCTCCCAACTCGCGACCGACTGTGGATCACATGTTATCGATATCAGATTCAAGGGAGGGTACCGCGAGAAGGTTCGATACGTACTCCCGCTCTGCTTGAAACCACCAAATGGTACGTTGGGGTTTAACGTATTGACACAGTTGATCCAAGCGGTTCCAGCCTTGAGTTTGTGGGCAGTCTCCAATGCACGGTTAATGTCTTGTGTGAAGACGGCAGCGGCGAGGCCGTAGATGGTGTCGTTCGCCTGGTGGACAACATCTTCCTCGTCCTCGAACTTGATGACGACACCAACAGGACCGAAGATCTCCTCCCGGACAATCTTCATATCCGGCCTGGTTTCGGTGAAAACCGTGGGCTAAGCGGATCAGACGGGTGGATGAGTCCCGATGCGACACAAGATGACAAAACAGCAGGCGTACCTGGATGAAGTAACCCTCGTTTCCAACACGTCCACCACCGATGTGGACCTTGGCTCCCTGCTCCTTGCCAGATTCGATGTACGACATGATACGCTAGAGATATCGTATGTGGTTATTTTCGTTATTGAAAAGGGGAAGGAGGGAGGGCGAACGCACGTCGAACTGGATTTGGGAGACCTGTGGTCCCTGGTTTATGCCCTTGACGAAGGGGTCACCGACCTTGATTTCCTTGACCTTTTCGGTGAACTTTTCAAGGAATTTGTCGTAGATTCCAGACTGGACGAAGATACGAGTACCAGCGCAGCAAGCCTGACCGTGGTTCCAGCTGAACAACAGTCCGATTAATCTCAATGGACGCAGTATGTTGGGAAACTCACAAGACGCCATGAGCTGCCCAGTTAACCGCTTGCTCGAGATCTGCATCGTTAAAGATAATGTTTGGGCTCTTTCCACCGAGCTCAAGAGTGACGTTCTTGAGGTTGCTCTTGGCAGCAGCTTCCATGACCTTTCTGCCAACGATGGTCGAGCCAGTGAAGGCGACCTTATCGATGCCATTGTGCTCGCTGATGGCCTGACCAGCAATTGGCCCGTATCCAACGACGAGGTTAAAGACACCAGGGGGGAAGCCAACTTCGTTGATCATGTCAGCGACCATGAGAGCGGTCAACGGGGTAAACTCGGAGGGCTTCATGACAACGGCGTTTCCGGTAGCAAGAGCGGGGCCAATCTTCCAGCTCAACATCAGGACTGCGAAGATAAGTATGTCATACTACCTGCTCTGCGGGGAGAGCAGATCGCGGAAAGAACGTACGAGGGAAGTTCCAGGGGATGATCTGACCAACGACACCAATTGGCTCATGAAGGGTGTAGACGAGCTTATTTTTGTCGGTCTCGATTGTCTGACCGCAGATCTTGTCGGCCCATCCAGCATAGTACCTGATAGTGGAGATGGAGAAGGCAACATCTGCGTTCTTGGCCCATTGGAACGTCTTGCCTGCACAGCGGACCGGCAAGTTCCGGGATTGTCAGGAACAGGGTTGATTAGATTGTCTCGGACAAGCGCGACGGACCGTTATCCAAAGCCTCGACGGCGCAGAGCTCATCGAAGCGGGACTCCATCTTGTCTGCGAGTTTGTTAAGAAGCCTTCCACGCTCTCCACCGGAGGAATGAGAACCCCAGGCGGTGTCGAAGGCTTTATGTGCGGCGGCGACAGCGAGGTCAACATCCTTAGCGGTACCCTCGGAGACCTTGGTCAAGAGCTTTCCAGTCGTTGGGTTGACGACACTACGGAAAAAAAGGAGTAGGGTCGAGTTTGATAAGGTGGGGGTCAGTTCAATGGGAGTGAAGCATACTCGATGAAGGTTCCCGCGGAACCTTCGACCCATTTTCCGCCGATGAAAAGGCCGGTGTTGATGGTGACCTGACCTTTGAAGAAGTCGTTGTCGAACTGGGGTGAAAAGACAGCTGGCATGCTAAGAAGTGGAGCAGGGAGAGGGGGCGTTGGAGAGCCGATAGAGAGCGGGTGAATAGATTTATATCCGGACGGGACCCGGGGTCAGGTGGAACTGGGGAGTACATCGCTCAATTGGGGTCCAAAGTGGTGTTTTTTGAATTTGACGGTATAGATTCGTGTGGGTGGGGGAAGTCACCGGGCCGGGGGGAGATGATATGACGGAGTCCTTCTCCTCCTTCCCGCAACAAAATCGTCCTCGTTCACGATCAGATCTCAGAGAGAAAACTCATTCAAGAGCAATGTATTCGAGACGTATCTAATGAAGTCCATCCCCACCCAAACGCCGTACGAATGCACACGCTCAGAGGCACGATTCTTGTGTGTGGGATAAAGGAACGAGAAATGAAATGAAAAGAAAATACTGGGCAGGGGGAACGATGCTCTCACGAGGACTGCTGTGATTGACCATTCAAAACAGCTTTTTGATAGGACCTCTTGGCACCCTTTGAAGATAAGTTGCCGCGTCCCATTGTAAAGATATCTTTGGAACCGGAACCTATAGTGGGTGACCGTCCGCAAAACTAGAGACTCAAGGCATATGGCAGATAATTGGAAGAGCTTGAGACCAGCAGAAGTTAATCCATTCAGAAAGGGGTTCTACGTTGGAATATCCATCGTTGAACAACTTCTATGGAAACCGGAATAACATTTTCCTCGTGTTGTCAGGGAGGTCGGTCTCATACCGTGGCATAGAACACACATCCTACAACGTAGATCCTAGTCACCGAGCACCGCATAGTGGGGACTTGAGTCGATGGGCTGCCCTTCAGATCCAAAGTCGAGGGAGCCATTGGCCCGAGGATCACCGCCATGTGATTCTGAGAAAACGGCTCGTGGCTGCATGCTTGGCAACATCGTTGCGTTGTTTTGCAAGACGGAGGGCCGAGGCAATCAGAAACAACCGCAAGACCCGACGGGATTCGGCAATCGTGGGAGGAAACAGCAATTGGTTTGGTCCAGGCCGCTTGAACCGAGCAAAACGGGTAAGCACGAGGATTTGTCGCCGCTGGGCGTCACGCCCTTCGGGCCTTCCTCGATCTGTTGTTCCGCTCCGCCCACCACTCACCGACGGGTTCGGGCTTCATACGGAAGTTGCTGCAACGCTGTAGTATGAGAGCCAACGAGTTCGTTGCGATCGTCGACGAGGAGGTCGTCTTGGTTCCATACAGGTGAGGATATGTGTTGTCAGTGGATCCAAGCGTCTTTTGTTTATCACAAAGAATTCGGGACGCAGGTCAGAGCATGTCCCGGTAGGTAAATTTGAAATCGTCGCGCAGACATCAAGGCGTACGGTATTCATCGCTATCGCCGCAGAGATACCACGAGTGGATGGAAGATAGCGTTTTGAGAGAGCTGACAGCGAGCGAGCCTCTGTCTTTGGAAGAGGAATACGAGA
>Ga0307515_10016052_pt1 | contig 13743 bp, 12 predicted proteins | sample 17_EM_MG_FD_194513 | JGI IMG/M metagenome (GOLD analysis project Ga0307515, IMG submission 194513) | Populus trichocarpa ectomycorrhiza microbial communities from riparian zone in the Pacific Northwest, United States - 17_EM | ecosystem: Host-associated > Plants > Roots > Unclassified | place... | reverse complement strand
GTTATCCATGTTCACTTTTAATACAAATTTCATGTATGTAGTAGTGGGTAAGTTCAGCGCCGAGACAAGCAATCTGGTGCTGGTTTGAATAATATTACTCTGGTTTATATATTGGTCCACAAACAAGTCCACATTGCCCTGTTTCTGCTCAACACTAGTCCCCCATCATCAAGGTGTCCCCCTAGAGTGTGATTGGATCGACGCTGCGATGTGTTGGGCGGTCCTTGTAAGGTCGCTAGACAACCGCCCAATCTCTGATATTGTACACGTGACATCAACTCGCACCAGTCGTTATCATAGAAGTGACTTCTGGTGTACCTCAAACAACAGAAACACAGGAGAGCGCTATCTAAATGTATTCCAACAGTCATTCTGATCACAATGTGAATACCATACAAGCTAAATGTCCAATTTAAATGCCTCCGCCTCAGGCAATACAAGCTTTTCCATTGTAAAGCTCCCGTTCATCCCATTCACCTCATATCGGGTTCCAGGCTTGAGCCAGAACTCAGAAAATGTGAAGTGCTTCAGGGGAGATCCATACTCTGCACGAAGAGTGACAATCTCCTTGAGAGTAGGTATCAGCTCTGGCTCCACCGAGGGATCCTGACCCTCAACCTCTAAAGTATGCAACCTAGGACAGAGAAGGGCCAATGTCTGCCCATCACCACTGGTTTGTTTCAGTCCAGATGTCCCGTGTGCGTCCATTGGAAGAAAGGCCCTGAACGAGACCACACCTCGCCAAGAGCGGATAATTAATCTTTCAAGCAAAGGTAATGATTGAAGAATTGGGGTCAGGTCTCCATCAAACGACCATTCCTTCATATGCAGAAGAGTCAACCCTGACAGGTTTGCATTCACTGCAATACGTTTTTCCCAAATCATACTGAATTTTGGATCTGAACAATCTATGGCCAGTTCGTGGATCTGTGGAAGCTTGAAGGTGGCAAGCAAATATGGATTGTCTACATCTATTCTGGTGCAGACAGGCATCTCCGTCTCTGTGAACGAGCTTGGAGAGTCACTAAAAGAATTGGGTAGTTTCTCCAACCTGCATCTCTCGAGCTTGTGGAAGGTGTGACCAGCCAAAATGGAGGATTAGCATATACCACCACCAAGACCCTGAGTGCAGAAAAAAAAGTCAAAGCACAAGGCGATGAAGTTGACAGTGGAGGTCGGTCATAATCATATACCATCAGTTCCATGTGATCATGAGTGAAAATAAATTCCAAGGAAGAGGCGGGGTATATATGCCGCAAGCGAAGATATTCTGCCTCCTTTAAAGGTAACCCAACAACACCATTCCGGGGCAATGCCGTTGATATTGAAATTATTCCATGTGGAACCGAAACACCGAGTGTGAGGTCTGCACGCTCCAAATCCTGGGATTTCCTTAGGGGTTTATCAATTGACCAACTTGACATATTCGCTTCATCAACGCTCAACGTGAGATTGAATGAACCATTTTCTTTCGAATTCCGTGATTCCATAATGGTACCAAACGCCACAATGAATGCCTTTTTGTCTGGGCCCCTCAGCCATCTCCTGTAATGGAGATAAAGTGAAAACAAAGATGGGCAGATTGGACCATTGGACTGGCTTAGTGGCCCAACCTTGTCAGAGGCACCATCGGCAGTAGGTTCTCTGACAAGAAACGCCTGAAAGAAAGTCATGCTCAATGCATTGGGGCGCGCAAGTCCCAGCTGCAGTACTTTCAAGGCTGGTACAAGGTTCAACATGTAAACCAACAACTGCTCACTGCATTCAACATCCACGGTCAGATGAGTCAGGCTCCTCACTCCAGCAGCGGCCATTGGGCATAAAGCTGCTAGCTGAGGATTCCCTCTCCAAACATTCCACTGCCCACTTTTCACGTCCAAAGATTTGAGTGGTGGGAGGTGAAAATGTAGAAGGGCGCGAAGGTCATTGAAGTGATATAGAAGATGGACGCAATTAGGCATGGAAACGGGCTGGGGGGCCTGAATAATGTTAATGTGGTGCGGAAATATGACATAGCACGACTTTAGGACAGGGAAAACGCGACCCGCCATCCACTGGACAGAGACGGACTGGAGATTTAAGGACTGGAGAGTATGGAGAAAAGGGAGGGAGGCATCCGGTGGATAGAATGAGAGGCAAAGGTTGCGGGCCTCGAATACCTCCAGCCTCTGAAAGTGTGGAAGAATATCCACAGGGCTACTCATCCTCTTGGACAGTTGGATCTTAAGAGTTGTGAGGGAGTGGGTAATATGCAAACCCGCAGGTTGCACAAGGTTGCGTACAGCGACCGGATCTGCAAGGATCATTGTAGTGAGATTGGGAGAGACACTTCGACTAATTGCGGTCATGAGCTGCTCAAAGAACCCGCCTAGGCCGCAGGCTACTTTGACGGTTTTAAGGCGCCCCAAAGGCTGCAAGATCTGCAGGGAGTGGTATTCTCCATGAGGTGGAGGGGAAATGAGGTTGAGAGAGGACCATCTAGCTGCGGCCTGTGCTGCGGCCATGAAGCATGCAAGAAAATCCTCGGCAATGAAATCGCTGCCATCTTTTTCGTCATTCATATCAACTATCACATCCAAGCGCGACTTTCTGCCTTGAATAAATGCCTGGATTACTTCCTTTTGAGTTGCCCTTCTGATCGTCAATTGAGAATGGATGCCTGGAGTTGAAAGTATAATGGCATGCCATCGTCGGCACACAAGCATCAAGTCCCTTCTACACCATGACCAGTGTTGCACTATGAGCAGAAAGATACCAGAGAGTATTTCCACCGGAACGAGGTCGGCTTTGCTTGGGTGCGGCAACGGACGAGGCCGGGACATTTGTTGACGAATGGTAGTTCGCGAGCACTGGGGAGATGGCGACAGCCAAGGAACATTCAACATTAGCTAACGTGCACACGTGTACCGCTGGCCGACCCATGTGCGAATTTCGCACCAAAGGCGCTTGCCCCGTCAGACGAATGTCCCTGAGGCGGTGATTTCGGTTGATAGTGCCTCCAAGAAGGTATTATGTGATAGAGTGTGTGGAGTGAATCGGATACTGTGCCTGACGCACACACGATCGAGGAGCGTGACACTCTCGCTCGGAACTCGTGTATTAGCGATCGATCCTCCGCGAATCTCGTTGGCTCGTTGGCTCAATCGCTAAGTGGGATTGCCGATCGAGCAAGCAAAATACAAGGCAGCGTGTGATTGGATGTCACCGCTGATATGCGACCCCACCTTGCCTTTCCGTGGAAAAAAAAGCCGGCTTGGAATGTGGCACTTCGATCTCAACTCCTGACAATATCAGAGAAAGGTTGCGTTCGTCAAACTCTCCTTCAAAGCGTTTTCAAAGAACTGCCTACTTATCTCAAATTCACTACACACTACGGATGACCGCCGACGGCTATGACTTGAATTCTGACGGAATTAAAGCGCCTCTGTATTCCACTACTCTACGACGGGATTACTTACACCGGAAACGGTAACCTAGCCACATATGAAATGGATGGGGAATTACCCAAAAAGAGTTCCATTAGCAACCTCCGTGATAGACCACCCACTCATTTGCCCGCTTGTACCCCGCCTATTTTGCGATCCCAACAGCGTGGGAGAGATCTTGACCATGTAGAGCCCCCAACGAATGAATATCACGTCAATAACAGTGATGAAATCCTGATGGTCGATAGCGTTCACTAGAAAGAGAGGGGCAGAGTTGTACAACAATATCTCGATCAGAGTGAAGTTGGAGTATCCAGAAGTGCAGCATTAGACACACTTGATTTCACCGCGAGCTGGCAATCGATTCCAGCAATTGTCGTTCATGAGCCTTCGTTCGCGTGTATTGGGACATACGCTGGCGTTGGCGACTGTGAGGGTCATAGGACGAGTCCGAGAAAGCAGACGCATCCCAATCGAAGGTGGGAATGTATACGCTGGCGATGAACGACTGAATAGCGAGCGACGATGAGGTCCGCGTTCGAGGACGACAAACACAAAAGGCCGAACAACAGCATCGTGGTCAATGTCGTTTGTGAAGGATATGGTATTCACGGCGCGGAGCGAGGCAGGAATCGGAGGACACTCTGGTGGCTTGCGAGGTTGTACGGACGTAGGGAGGCCGGTACGGGGACAATCAGGAGCGTCATGAGGTATAGGATGGAACATAGAGTCACAGGTGGGCTCTAACTGAAGAAACGAGCAGTGAGCACGAGCAGTACAGAAAATGAGCATGACGGACTGGAGCCTGGGGAAATTCGTTGGTCTTCTTATCTGTCATTTTGGAGAGTATGTGCTTCAAGGTGGTAATGGTAAGGCTTTAACTGCTACCGGAAACGCGACGGGCGCGTTGGGAGTGGTGTATATGCGGCTTAGCATCAAGGGCCCTTCGTTCGCACCTACTAGAGCGACGACTGGTATCAGCGGAGCGACGACGAGGACCGCGGGGACAAGTCCGAGGACAGGCACACCTCGACTCAAGATCCCAAGACGCGTGCAAGACAGACGCGTAAGGGTCGATGGGATTTGGAGGACAGCCATGAGGCTCTAATCGGCGGTATCGTGGTAAGAGTGGTACGCGAGGGATACAGTATTCGCGGCGTGGTGCCAGAGCAGATGTCGGAGTGGAGAATACGAAATCGTGGAGTCGTAGGCAGACACCTAAGAGTTGCATGGAGTAAGGAATGGGAGGATACGGTGTCACTTGAGTTGTACGTGAAGCAAGAAACCGTGAGCACGGGATTCAACTCGAAGTCTCGGCGTGGCGAATGGAAGATGTGTTTCGGAGACTAGCCGACATGGATGACATCACCACCAAGAGGTTATGCTCGAGGCAATGCTGGATGCAGTTGGCCGAATGACTTTGATCGATAGAGCGAATTCGGGATCAAATTGGTAGGGTGGAAGATCTAGTTTTCGTTTGGTGATAGTACGAAGTGGTAAAAGCCAGGGTAATCAAAGTAAGAAAAGACGCAGTCCCGTCGGCGCAGGGTCCAAGGTGCAACGATCCCCCTTGGCCTCTACCCAAACCCGAGCGTTTGTCCTTTCGACGGTATTTAGTGTGTCGAGACCTGGTATGCGGTATATTGGGCTCCCTTCTTTGTGCCTTGAAGCTGCTGCGACAGTTCACGCCCGAATCTCAATTCCATTGAAGCCCATTTAATTCATCTGATTCAACTGAACTGTTCAGTGTTTTATATTAACTCGCCCGCCCCTAGTTAGACTTATACGATACACGACCCATGCAAATACGAGGGTGCCCCTTATATAGGGGCGCTCATTGCGCCGGTGTCCGTATCTACATAGCTACTGCTGAGTGAGTCACCCCAAATAACTCGTTTAGCAGTGCTCCGCACTCGCAGCCTTCTGCTGATACATAGGTTTTTTGTCTCTCGATTGCTTGTGCACCACGCCGTCAAACAATAGCAAGTCGGTCCTAGACGCACAAGTACATAGTGACCGAAAGTGATGGCCAACCTATTATCCTATCAAAGGATAATAGTTAGGAAATAGTTACACTATAAATCTGTCACCCCGACGCACGCGTGTTAGTTTTCCGCTAATACCCGTTCCATAATAGATCTCCAGTATATTCAGCTTCTTTCATCACCTCTTCTATTGATATATCAAATAATGGGAATCTGCATAAGTACGAGGGAGCACTATTTACATACACTCCAATGCTATTTCTGTGGTAAGGCCAGTGCGAGACAAGTTAAATGTCTAATTTAAATCCTTTCGTCTTCTCACAAATCTCCTTATCTGACTCCTCATCCGACTCCTCATTCGACTCTTCATCCAGAACAATATTCTCAATTGGAAAGTTCCCACCCCTTTCAATCAGCTCATTCTCGCTTCCAGGCTCAGTCCAGATATCAAAAACAGTAAAGTTCTTGAATGGAGACCCATACGCTGCACGAAGAGTGACAATGTCTTTGAGAATATGTATCAGCTCTGGCTTCACCGATGGATCTTGATCCTCAATCTGTAAACTCTGCAACCTAGGACAGAGAAGAGCTAACGTCTGCCCCTCACCACTCGTTTGTTTCGGCCCAGAGGTCTTATTTGCATCCATTGGAAGGAAGGCCCTGAATGAGGCGACAACGAGCGAAGTACTAATAATCAAGGTTTCAAGCGATGGTAGTGATCTAAGGATTGGGATCAGATCTCCATTAAGCGGCCAATCCTTTATATGCAGAAGATTCAATCCTTCCAGATTTGCATTCACCGCAATATGTTTCTCCCAAGTTATACTGCAGTCTAAATCTGAAATTTTTAAGGCCAGCTCATGGACCTGTGGAAGCTTGAAGGTGGCAAGCAAGTAGGGATCATCTACATCTACTCTGGTGCAGACAGGCATTCTTGTCTCTGTGAACAAGGTTGGAGAGACACCATACGGATTACGTGATTTTACTACCCTGCATCTCTCGAGCTTGTGGAAGGTGTGGCCTGCCAAAAATGAAGGATCAGCCCTTTCCACTACCAGGACCCTGAGTGCAGAAAAAAGGGGCAAAGCACAAGGCAGTGAGGTTGGTCGTGGCGGGTCATAGTCATATGCAATCATCATTTCTGTGTGGTCATGAGTAAAGCGAAATTCAAGAGAACCTGAACGAGAACGAGAACGGCACAAGCGAAGATAGTCTGCCTCCTCAAAAGGTAGTGGGATAGGGACATAGAGATATGGGACTGAAGGTAATGATACGGGAATTGTGCCGTGTGGAGTTTCAATACCGAGGATAAGATCTGCACGCCCTAAATTCTGGGGTTTCCTCACTGGCCCATGAATTGACCAGTGTGTACCAAATGAGTCAAGTGGTCCATCAAAGCTTAACTCGAGATCTAATATGGAATTTACCCGTGATGCCACAATACCAGCAAGGGCTACAATGAGTGCCTTGTTGTCTGGGCTCCTCAGCCATCTCCTGTAATGGAGACGAAGTGAATCCAACAATGGACATAGTGGAGCAATGGCCTGGCTTGGTGACCCAACAATGTCAGAGGCACTGTCGTCATTAAGTTCTCTGACAATAAATGCCTGGAAGAAAGCCGTGCTCAAAGCATTGGGGCGGGCAAGTCGCAGCTCCAAGATTTCCAAGGCTGGTACAAGGCTCAACATATAGACCAACAATTGCTCACTGCACTCAATATCCAAGATCAGGGAAGTCAGGGTCTTTGCCTCGCTAGCAACCAATGGGCATAGGGCTGCAAGTTGAGGATTCCCTCTCCAGACGTTCCATTGGCCACATTTCACGTTCAACATTTGAAGTGAAGGGAGATGAAATCGTGTAAGAGGATGAAGATTATTGGAATGATATGTAAAATCGAAGCAAGACGGCATAGTAACAGGCTGGAGGGCCTGGATAATGTCAACATGGTGCGGAGATATGATATTGCATGTCCTTATGGCAGGAAAAACATGACCGGCCATCCACTGGACGGAAACAGACTTCAGATACAAGGACTGGAGGGTATAGGTAAGAGGAAGGGGGGCATCTGGTAGATAGAATGGGAGGCAAAGGTGGCGGGCCTCGAAGATCTCCAGTCTATGAAAGTGTGGAAGAATATCCACAGGGACATCCGTCCTCTTGGATAGCTGGATCTTAAGAGTCGTGAGGGAGTGGGTGATGTGCAACCCCGCAGGTTGCACAAGGTAGAGTACGGCAACCGGATCCGCAAGGACCACTGTAGTGAGATTGGGAGAGGAGCTGTTACTGATTGCAGTAATGAGTTGCTCAATGAACCCGCCAAAACCGCGGGCCACGTTGATAACTTTAAGGCGCTCCAAAGGCTGCAAGATCTGCAAGGCCTTGTGATCTCCATGAGGTGGAGGTGAAATGAGCCTAAGAGAAGACCATCTAGATGCTCCCTCGGCCATGGCCATGAAGCATGCAAGAAAGCTCTCAGCATTGAAATCGCTGCCATCCTTTTCATCATTTATATCAACCGTCACATCCAAGCGCGACTTTCTGCCATGTATAAATGCTTGGACGACTTCCTTCTGAGTTGCCCTTCTGATCGTTACTTGAGAATGGATACCTGGAGTTGAAAGGATAATGGAATACCAGCGTCGGCACACCAGCATCAAGCTCCTTCTAAACCACGGCCAACTTGGTACTATGAGAAGAAAGATTTCAGAGAGTATTTCCACTGGGATGAGTTCTGCTTCGCCGGGGGGCAGCAACGGACGAGCCCGGGGCATGATTTGACACAAATGCTAGTTGGTGAGCACTGGGGAGATGGCGAGAGTCAACGAACGTTCAATGGCGGCTGGAGTACACTCGTGCACCGCTGGTTGGCCCTGTATGCATGGACACAGCCCGCGCCGAAACGATGGCCGGTCAGATGAATGTCTCTGAGTGAGCGGTTTCACCCGATAACGGCTTCCGAGGAGCTATTCTGTTGGATAGAGCGTGCGGAGTCAATTGGTTATTCATAATTCCTGGCGCCAGACTCTCGCGCCGACGTATGAGCAACCTGATACCCCGTCAGTCTGATAACGAGACAAAGGTCCTTGTACAGCAAATTTGTACACATGACCTTCTTCGAGTCTGGTTGACTCGTTCGGCTAGTTGAGTGGATTGCTCATGCGAGCCAAACGAGTGGCGGCGACTTGTGATTGGACGGTACCAGCAATTCGGCCTTATTGATTAGAATCACAACTGAGATGCACTTCATGCAGTCCGGGACACCCTGTCTGTCTCCTAGTCTCGTCGAAGCACTGGGGCACTGGGCCAGCTCAGATCAGTGCCCAGTGCCCAGTCAGAAAAGCTTGGCGCGTCAGGAGAAGGGTATATGATTTGAATTGAGGCCACAAATATAATAGTGTTATGGCGCTTTCCCGAAAGCTATAGGCAGGGTAGATATTGAGGGGGTATATATAGGGGATGAGGAGCGTTAGTGGAGACAATGGAACATGCTACAAAAAACAGGATACTATATGCATTTACGAATAATATGAATATGCTGGGGTCTAGGAAATGGGAAAAGAATCGGGTTCCTTTCGGTGCCTCGATCGAACCCCTGCGTTTCCGGGCTCATTGGAAGTCAAGTCAAAGGGCGTAGAGAAGACTCGCTTACGAATTGGCAGAGGGTTTTTATTTATTTATTTGACGACGACTATATGGGGGAATTCCTTTGTAAACCACCCAATCGATCGGTTTCACTGCCTTGCACAATAATCACAAGAGCAAACCAGAAATCCCTTGCAAGGTTGCCAATCTGACAGCACTCTACCGAGATAAAAATCGTTCCTTATAATTGAACGAGCTCACCCACTACCCTCGCCTGCTTGAAGATAGATTAAGATTAGGATTTCTACTCTTTCGTACAACACCATAGGTGGTCAAGGGAGCATGTAATCCAAAGCCGCAAGAAATAATGGATTTTATCACTGCTACCGGCCTCCACTGGATTCCGCTTTAATACTGGCAGGAAGTGAAGAGGTGTAATTAAAGGTGCTACATGAATACTCACTACGGGACTACATACGTAAGCCAAAGAATACAAGCCAGAGTCCGTGAATAGGTTTTAAATTAGAGAACAATATCGCGGATGAGCTTAGTAGTAGGCGTCTAGGCGGCAGGTGTAACGTGACGTGATATGATGAATTAAAGATACCCTCAATCCACATCATTTCTCCTGCTCACTGCCCACATCTACGACCGAAACCTCACTGTCGCTCGCACGAGGTGTATTATGTCCCCCCTTCGTGCTCCGAGTACCGATCGGTTCGCCCTCGGCATCATCCACAACCTCAAACACGACGCACCAATACGTGCGACCGGGCCCGTCGAGCCTCCCGCGATCGTCGGCGCTGCGATCACAGCACACAAACCGCACGGGTTGGCCGTCCCAGTACTTCATGAGGTCGAAATTGATGCCGCCAGGGAGGTTAAGGGTTATCTTCGGGAACGTGAGGAATCCGTAGCAGAAGTCGGTGGTTAATTCATCCTGTTGGGGAGGGGGAGTCATTGTTATGAGGATCGTCGTTTTGTGAAGGAGGTAAAGGCGACTTGAGTCGGGATAAGGGACGTACCTCAGGTCCGAACGTGATAGCCTTTCGCTTGTCAGCGCCACTGAAAAAGCTTCTCCGCTGTTTCGGGCCTTTGAACTGGGGGATCTCAATTGTATCCGATTGCAGAGATGAAATGTCGTCTTGCAACGGCTTGACGAGCCAGTTGTCCTCTCCATTGGCAGCGTTGGAGCTATTTGGCTTTCTGTGATGCGCAAGGTACGGCATTGTACAGATGAGTGGGGACCTATGACAATCAAACGACCAGTCAGTCACAAGCCAGCAGACTCTAACGCCCAAGTAAGGGACTCTGAATGACGTACAGTGCCCAAGGAGTCGCAGAATCGAGTGCATGCTCTAACGTCGGGTCCACGAAGCTGCACAGGGAAGAAGAAGTGTCACTAATCAGACCTGAACGACCCCATGGAGGGAGAAATTTCGAAAACGCACTTCATAAACTTGAGGGCGGCCCCACTCCCCCAGGGCAGCTTGAGTGGTCGATCAAACGTATTCCCAAACATCACATCATCCGCACACACAGGTTTCAGAAACCTCCCTCTGCCAAAGCAAAGAAAAAAACGTGAGTTATTCTCCCTCGTATAAAAAAATGGCTACCATGTATGGTAAAATGAAAACGCACCGGACTTGAATGCTCCATGTGACACCTTTCCTTTCCGTCGAGCAGAAGTACGCGTCGCCACTGATGCTGCTGCAACCGCCACCGCTATCGTTGGAAGGAGAAGAAGAAGAAGAAGCAGCAAAGGGGCCGGGGCCGACAAAGTCTAAGATATGCACGACGACCGCGCCATCAAACGCGTCTGATTGGATGTGGTACGGGGTGGAGGTATTGACGAGGTGGGAGATATCTTCTAGTGCGTCTGGGGAGGTCGACGGACCCGTGAGCACGCGTAGTCTTGGCATTTAGGGATTGACAGGAACGGTAGGACGGTAGGATGGTAGGGTTGGTAGGGTTGGAAAGGTTGGAATTGGAAGGATTGCAGGGTGAAGTGGTGGACAGGGATGGAGGGAGGAAGGGACGCGCGGGGATGATTCAATTCGAGGGATAAAAAGGACTTGAGCCCCTATTAGGACCTGCGGCGCAGGTTGTTCTCGGTTTCGGTTTCGGGTTTCGGGTGTAAATAATATGCGGCTATATGTAACAAATAACCCTTTGCCCTTTGCCCTTTACTCGTGGCTCCCTTGCGTCGTGCGTCTTGCGTTCTTAGGTTTGCGTGATATATATATTAAAGGTCGTCAGGTGTCGGGGCGGAGGGCGTGAACCGTTGGGCTGGCGGTTTTAATACTCTATTCTAATTAGCTTGATGGATTGATGGAATGCGGGAATGCGGGAATGCGAATGCGGGAATGCGGGCTGCCGGGGGGAACGCGAGCCGGATTATGCCCGGATTATGACGGCGACCACGGATGAATGATGGATGGCGGATGACGAGGGAACGAGGACGTATAGTAAAACCTGTGGGCTGCTGTACCGGCCGCAGCGTTTCGGGGTGTTCGGTAAAAGGTGGAGGAAGAGGTCAAGTTGTGAGACCTGTTTCGTAGGGTGGTGAGACCAGTTCAGTTCAGTTCACTCCACTTCCGCTTGTTTCCCGTCCACGGCAGGGTGATTCCGGGGAAGCCGAGTGGCTGACAGCAGTGTAGCCGTGTGTGTCCCAAACAGGACGACGTCATTCTATTTTGACATCTTCTCCCTCCCTGCCAACAGACCTTCGTGGATTCGAAACCTGCCATGGGTACTCGACTCATTACCTTTCAGCAGGGGCATTTACAGCAGCTGAGTCTAGATGAAAGAAAAAAAAAACAACTCTCCGATCCAATCATATTTAACACATAAATCGCATCCAGCGCAGCGTAAGACCGGAGAAAATCAACCCCACATATTGTAATGTAACACAACCTAGCACAGATTCTAACGTAGGTTTTAACTATGTAAACCTAAATGACGAGTATATAGCCAGCCGGCGACAGCTCGACACGCAATTGAGATTGAGATTGAGAAACCATCCAAGAAAAACCCGCTATTGAAAGAAATAAAGCAAAAAGGAACGACGGAGGAAAAGGGAGGAGGGGGAGGGGCAAGGCACACACCATGAACCGCACACACTGAGTTTTTGGGATAGAGATTCTACATAAAGTTGTGCACGAGTTGACGAGATTGCAGCGAGTGAGGGTCCAGGTGTGGGGACTGGGCGGGACTGGGCTTCTCTTGGGGGTTGAGCAAGATGAAACCTGCGAGAACGCGAGGAGAAGGGGAGGGAGGGAGGGAGGGAGGAGGGAAGTGGGGAGTTTTGAGAGATCGATCGAGAGTAGGCCAATGGTTAAACAGTCGTAAAGCATCGTCAGGGGTGGGTGGAGAGGAGAGGAGAGGAGAAGGGTGGAGGGTGGAAGGATGGAAATACGAATGTTGTCCAAGTATGCTAGCTCGTCCTGTCCATAATCCATAGTGAAAGTAGAACGACCGGATATGGTCGTTGACCGAAAGGCCAATATCACATAGAGTTGCTCATGCCGCACAAGCGCAAGCGCTGTACACAGCGCTTGTGGTTTCATCACCATCATCATCATCATCATCGCGCCTCTCTCTGAAAGAATAATATACTAATCATGCATAGCAACAACGGCGCTATGCCCCACTGAGCGGTTATGCGGGGAAGAGCGGCCGACGTGAGGCTGAGGGTATTCGCGACGTAGCCGGTACCACACTGCTTTCCAACAAAGGCAGACGCATCGCCGTACGTCCTCTGGATAAGCAACTCGGTTCCGTTGTCGAGCCCGCCGCCACCGCCGGCGCGGGGGAGGTACTGCGAGTACAGGTCCATGAGGCTGCGGACACACGTCGAGCACGTTGCGGTCATCTTGATCCCTTGCTGGGTCTTCGTGCCGGGGAGGGACGTGCCCAGCGGGAGCTGGTAGAAGTAGATGTCCGACGGAACGCCGTTGAACGCCGCGGCGACCGCGTCGACGAAACAGTACGAGCTGGTGCGCTGGTTCGCCAGACATGCCGCTGTTCGCATGAGGTTAAAGTTGCGGAAGCCTGAGAAGAGATGAGTGGGTGAGGGAGAAGTTCGGGTCAGTACGAGGTATGATGACAATGCGAGTATCAAGGTTATCAGAAAACGATACATACCATGGAGGGCAGTAACGGCCAACGGCTGTTCATCCGAGAGTTCAGCCTTGCACGCGCGCTGCAACTGCTGCTCATAGTCGGCCATGCGGGAGGCGCACGTAGACTGACTGGACGAGGTGTTACAAACGCCCCACACGACATCCGTGAGGGCCTGGAGCGGATCGGTGACGTTGGCAAAGCCGGCCGCTTCCGGGGCGAGCATATCGAGGAACTCCTCGCTCGCGGCGTAGAGGAAGGAAAAGGCGCGGCAGCTGCGGAAGTTGATGTCGTTGGTGAACGCGGTGAAGAACTTTTGGCACGAGGCGGAGACGAAGACTGTGGCGGAGAGGGTGTCGTCGAACGGCTGGGGAAAGGGCGTCGGGAGCGGGGGGCTTGAGGTGGGGATCATTGGGGAGGTGGATACTGGTGTAGCAGTGGGAGAAGAGGAAGTCGGGGTGGGCTTGGATAATGAAGCGGTCGACTGGTTCGCCTGCTGCTGTCTTGGTGCGATTTTGTCGCGTCGGTGGTGGGGATGAAGATAGAGATGGAGGTGATCATGGAGACCCGGAAGAGTGGGCGTGGGCACGGGTATGGGCACGGGCATTTGAGTAAACGAGTGCTCGCGG
>Ga0307515_10016051_pt1 | contig 13744 bp, 12 predicted proteins | sample 17_EM_MG_FD_194513 | JGI IMG/M metagenome (GOLD analysis project Ga0307515, IMG submission 194513) | Populus trichocarpa ectomycorrhiza microbial communities from riparian zone in the Pacific Northwest, United States - 17_EM | ecosystem: Host-associated > Plants > Roots > Unclassified | place... | reverse complement strand
TACCACTTTATGCTCCATGTGATTGCCTTGAAGATAAGATTTTGAGGAATCTTACTTTTATTTTGTCTAAACCATCTTGCTTAACACAAAAATAACAGTTTTTGTCCGGCTTCATGTTTACCAACATTAGGTGAAACATTTTGAAGAGAGAATGAAAGAGAGTTTCAAGCAGTGCACTTGAATAATATTTTCATTTTTAGTGAAAGATGCAATTAACATCTTTCCTTTTAAAATATGTATGAGATTAATATAAAGTTTACTTTCACTGATTGGACCCAGTTTTTGGGTTTTGGGCAAGTCCTTCTCTTGAATTCGATTTTTCAGTCTATGGACCACTAAGTTATACTATTTGATTGGTCCCAAACGACAAATCCCTATCAAAATGTCACACCTTCCACCAACATTTTGATAACCTCTGTCTAGTGGAATATTTATGGCCAACCACATACAAAGAACTTAATGTCTTTTATAGGCTTCCCTTTGTTTGTTAACTTGGAACAGCTAGCTAGGGCTGCAATAAATTTCCCATTGTAAGCTTCCAATCTTTCATTCAATTTTCTGACCTCTTTGCTAGCTTAATGGACTTCTGTTGTCTTGAAGTTAAATACACCACTTGATGATCCGCTAGTCAAGTTACATCACCAAAAAGAAACTGCTTTTGGCCTGCTAGTTGCAACTTTGATAAAAAGAGAATGTTTATGTCTCTATTTGTACTGCAAAGAATTCAGTCTTGTTAAAAAATGTGAAGTCTAAGTCTTACACTGGATATAGAACTCTTATCCATTTGTTTTGACGATGGACAAATGTTGAAGCTCCTAGTGTTCTAGCCCTCTGTTAACTGATGATAGGTTTTCAATCTGTGATTGCAAAAGCCAAATTTATTCGCAACTTTGTATAGGTCATGCATGCATGCTAATGAAATGCCTGATTTTGGTTACTTAGCTATCATGAGGAATCTAGTAATTAGTGGTCTCGTTTTTCATATTTGAGAAATGATGTCAATTCATCTAATGTTCCCCCTTTTTTGTGGTCCATTCCTTTTTCTTAAGTGCACAAATTATGATTTTGACTCCAAATTTTGTATCACCAGTCACTGAGAGAAAAAAAGGCATGCACACGCACAAAGAGTGTTTGGTATCATGATAGTTTTTTTTTTTGCCCAATCACACAGAAAAAAATATTTGGCTAGTCAAATAGTTTTTGCCTTTTACACTGGTCTTCATATATAATTGCGTTTTAAATTTTGGTTTTGTAGAAGCTAAAATAACCTGTTTTTTATTCATGAAGACTTGTTTTTCATTTATTTTGCATGCAAAAATCTATTTCAAAACAGTTTTAAGAAAACATATTTTTTAAAACTTATTTATTTAAAACCATAACTAAAAGTGTTTTTTTAAACTGAAACCACAAAAGCTATCACAATGCCAAACACACACAATTATAGGCAACTGAGGCGAAAAGCTACTGCATACTAGTTGAATTTTGGCTTGCTTATAATCCTTTTAGTCCCTAACTAACATAAAATTTCTGCAAACAGACACTGTAGTGTTGGAGTTCCACCAGTACACTCCTGGCTCACGGTGGAGAAGCACTACGGTCAACAGGAAGGAGCATCGGGAGGAGGGGAATGAGGCAGATGGATTTTATGGAGGGATTAGAAAGCTATATAAGAATGAAGAAATTTCCAGGTGGAAGAGGCTTTGGCCGACTGAAGTGTTGGAATAGGCATATTTATTTGCAACACGAAAGTTCCACGACAGACTACACGAGTTTAAAATATAGAAGCCTACATTTTATCCAAAAATGAATTTCTTCCTTGCTAAAACCGTAATATAAAAGAAGAAAATAGGACTTATAATTTAGCTCCATGAATGCGGTTGCCATTATCCATCGTGTTTCTAGTCTCTCCATGCTTTTTTCGAGGTGGCCATTTCATGTGATCCTGCAAATTATGTAAACATTTACGAAGTGGTATATAAAAATTTCAATCAAAGCTCTCATAAGCTCAATATTAGAGCTCGAATCCTTGCAGTATCAACTTTGATCATACAGATCTTTTCTGGGATTATCTTGTGGTTCCTGTGCTGTTCTCAGTGATGGACCGGTGTCTAATATCACATAACCAGAGAAATGAAAACGAATGTACAATTTCAATGTGATCATGAGCAAGAAATAAGACAAATACAGCTCTTGAAAGGGGAAAAAGAAAAAGAAAAAACCAATGTCCGAAACGTCTGCATATCCATTATTCCATTAAAGAAGCCAGTAAAGCAATGCAAGTTTTAATTATGATAAACAAACAATAGGAAGAGGAAAAAAGGTAATTCATACATCGAATTTAATACCATAATCTCCATAAACACAATGGGATAACCTTGTAAAATAGTATCTACAGCAAACAAAATGGGTTTTTCACTCAGCACATTTTGCTCCATAACCCATGCACAGACAGCTTTGGCATATAATGTGTTGGTGTTACCTTGGTTATTTTAGACACTCCTTTCTCCTCATCGTGTGCCACTAACCCCACAGACTTAATGCGTAACTTCATCTTAATTTTCTGATTTGAAACTTCCACAGTTTGTTGTGTTTGCTTATTATTATGTTCATCACTTCTCCTCATAGATAAACTCCCGTGAAGAAAGTTTTTCATCCTCTGCCTCTTGCTTTCTCTCTCACAAGGCTCTCCACTTTCTTCGGCATTGTCTCCTGCCTTTACCATGGGCTCTTGAAGAGTTGTCTTATTGGGCTTTCTTGGCCACTCGGGGTCTATTTTCACCAGTCTAGCTTTTCTTGCAAACAGAACTCTTTTCGGCTCAGCTAGCCTTTTTGGGCTTCCTGCTTTCGTTACATTTGGAATCCATATGCGAGGAGGCAACCCATCCGGCTTCTGTTGATTATGCAGATTCGGCCTGGCAGGACCCGATCGTTCGCACTGGTGATAAATTCGGCCCATCAAGTCACTGCTGGCTCGTAAAGGCGACATGGACCGAGCCCGTCTATGGTTGATTTTCTGCCATTTTCCCTTCCTTTCTCCCTTGACAGTCTTCAAAGCTGCCATGAATGGATCGAAATCATCGTTCCACACATTCCGTCGTGGAAATGAAATTTTAATTTTCGCTATTTGGGACTCGGGGGATGTCGGAGTTGAGCTGTGACTACCAAATTTGCCATTGGTAGGGTACTGGTGACACGGCGGAGGTTTTAATGGCATGACCTTACCATGACAAAATAACTCATCCGTAAATGCCATGGCAGGGAATGATTCCTTATGTTGTCTTCGGTGCTTATGTTGCTCTTCCATTGCGTCGTCAAATCTCATACTGTCTCCCGAGTGAATATCATCGATGTTGAAAAGTCGACTGTTTCCGAATTCAAAGTCATCCATACTGGGATTTGCATCTTCATATATTTTCGGTGTGGTGGGCTCGGATTCAAGATCATATCTAGCATCGGACGTCCCTTTGGTGCTCTATAGAAACAGATATTGTTGTCTAGGGTGAACCCTCGTGGACTTGTGGGTGAACTCGTAAAGAAACAATCATTTGAGATTTCAAGCGCCATGGTTTGTGTGGTTAGTATAGAGGCCTTGCCTTGGATATGCCAAAGAAAGAATTCCTTTCTAACAACAAGGGCTGCTTGAAAATGAGAGTGTGTGGAGAGTTTTGCTCCTGAAAGAGGGCAGACGCTACTGTTGCATATGCATATATATGAAGGGCTGGGCCTCCTCTAGCTTCCAAATTATCCTCCAGAGATTTTGAACGTATAAGAGAAAATCTCGGTGGCTGTCTCTACAGTCCTGCATGTCAACTTCTACCACATCCATGGCCGCATGATGCAGGATTGGAATATTATTGTTTGCAGAATGAGAAGGGCATCAATGTTTCTTACACTAGATATCCTCGGTCAACTACTAGATTATACCTAATCTCGACGTTTTTCTAGTATTACATGACAAAATGTGCTTCTTCATGATTTGTCTTAATGCCTATCCCTAACAGATCAATATGCCTAGTCTTTATAGTCACGGGCTAAAATGTGGCTCGAGGGTTGAAAGACAATGAAGTTTTGAGTCCCAGATGGGTTGGTCAACAACAGGCTCGTGGCAATTTTCTGGCAAAAAGCGTACAGCTAATTAAACTAGAAGATGGTCACAGTTCACGATGAGTTCTGCTATGGGTCAGAAATCACATATGGTTCTAGAAATAAGAATCCAAATCATGCAAGCACAGTGCATTTTTCTCTCAAATACAAACAATAGATGAACAAATTCATGTATAATTGACTGAATGAGTTGATAAGACTAAAGGGTTAAAGTTATATTTGTGCATGAGTGTACTGTTTTCAACAGACCCGTTTCAGCATCCATTTTCTAAGGGAGAAGGAAAGCTCTTCCAAAATCTAAAGTAGATACTGTCTCATGACTTTGACGAAATAAAGATGCAGAGATGTTTTTTGTTTTTCTTTTTAAGATACATTGCTTCCTGGAAATTGGAATTAAAATCAAATTCTAGCTCTTCCGGCCTTTCTTTTTCAACCCATATTTGAGCATCGGCAGGGCCTTTGATTGCTATCCCAAATTATCGTATCCATGCCAGCAATTATGTTTTTCAGAATTTTTAAATTTTAATGTTCTGATATTTTTTATTGTTTTCATATATTAATATTAAAAATAATTTTTTAAAAAATAAAAAATATTTTAAAAAATAATATTTACTGCCCTTCCAAACAAGCCTTTAATTTTCAAATTAATATGGAAAAAAACAACACAAATTGTTTAACATAGTAATTGTTTGTTTAGAAAAAAAAACTATTCAAGCAAAATTTGTATTATTATTTAGTATAGTTTAATATTCAAGGTTATTTGCCCATCAAATTTAATATTCTTTATAAATAGAAAAATATTCTCATTGTTTAATTTTTTTTTCTTTGCTAACTACTCTTTACTGATAGCCTAGCACTCGAATGTCAAATATTTTTTATTATTATTATTGTGAGTATTTAATTAGTTTATGTGTATTTTAATTAATTTTATAAGTTTTAAAATTAATAATTATATAAATTTTTAGTTATTTTTTAAAATTTATGAGATTTTAACTAGTATTTTTTAACAAACAAATCTAGAATATGATGACTTGAGTTATACCCTTAACATTAAATATTAAACATTTACACGGAACGAAGGATGAGGTGGGTTTTTTTTTTTTTTTCCAACCAAAAAGCCGACAAATCTTGTCTCTCACCATCACTTCCATCACAGATAAAGCTACAGTTACAGTCCAACCTCTAAACCAAATAGACCCTAGCCTCGAGGCTCAGGTCTGGGCTGTGTTGGAGAAAAAGTGGATCCAACAATGAACCTTTAACATTCGGACTTACCTGCCTCTTCCGTTTACGCCACAAATTTCTTGCTCTCAAACCATTTAATCGCATGGAAACCCTCCAGATTAGACCACAAAACCTGCAATCTCTAAAACCCAAATTCATGAACACACGCTTTTTAAGACTCGTCATCAAACCCTTGAACCCTTTTTTATCCACCCTAAAACCCTTCTGCACTACAAACTCTTCAACCCCTCTTCCTCTAAAAAAGACCATACTTTCAAGAAACAGAGTAAAGGTTAGGGAAAAAGTAGCCGATGTTGCCCAACTTAAACAGAATTGGTTAGACTCTCTCACTTTTCCTTTACCTAACGAGACTGAGAATACAAATTTGGGCGGAGATGATTTGGCCCGGAATAATGTGGGTTCCAATTGGGTTATTGGTGTTGACCCTGATGTTTCCGGTGCTTTGGCACTATTGAAAATCGACGAGTCAGGTTGCTCTGCTCAGGTAATTCCTTTTTTCTTTGATGACCCATTTTGGTTTTTGACACAGAATGTTGCTTTGAAGAAATTTGGTGAATATATTTTTTAAAGTTACTTTGTGTCAGAGAATAAAATAAATCATCTCACATAATAGCTTAAGTTTTTTTGACACTGTCCTTGGATAATGATAATGTTTAGGCGGGTCTCATATAATAGCCGAAGTTTATGGTTTGAGATGATTTTTTACACTTTCTTTGGATAATAATTTGGGTTGAGATGGTTGTTTGACATTTTCTTTGGATAATAATAACGTCTTGTGTTAATTGGTGGTTTGTTTGGTAGGTGTTTGATTCCCCTCACTTGAAAGTAATGGTTGGAAAAGGAATTCGGAAGCGATTAGATGTTAAGTCTATTGTTCAATTGATTCGTAGTTTTGATGCTCCGATTGGTACGTGACTAGTTTTTATGCAAAAAATTGTTAAATTGTTGTTGGAATTGTTATTTGGTGCAATGAGGCAATACTCCATAATTGTTTTCATCATCTTGATGTTGTTGTTATTATGAACATTTCATGTTTCTAACATCATAGCCTACTGCAACCGGTTCGAGATTATTAATGTCTATCTAATTGAGTCGAGTTGAGTTGCGATTTGTTTGAGATTGAGTCTTAGTTGAGTTGAGTTTTTATGTTTCACAATACTGTTCAGCTGTTAGATTATTTTTTATTTTAATGGCCTTGGCTAGGTGGACTCAATTCCTATCTCTTGACTGCTATACAGAAACCTCAATATTAAATTAAGGGAAAGGGCCTTACAGAACTTGATATGAAAAATCCAAGTTGTGAGATATGGTTGATTTTGGGACAATGGGCGAATGTGAGACTTTTGAAGGCAGTGTTTCCTTAGTAACTTAATGAATAAATCATAAAATGATAGTTGCCATGATTTTATCTGAAATTTTTGAATTAAAATCATGAGTTAATATAAAGAATTAACATAAATTATTTACACTTGAAATACCGGTTTGAATTTATGATCTATATGGAACTAAAACTACAGATCAATTAGATATTGTAGTTGTTGGCATTTAATGTCTCTACATGCTCCCTTTGGTAGGAGCATAACCAACCTTTTTATAAAAATTCCTTTTCCAGTATACCCAAATTTGGTATTATTTATATGTGGTTCTGATGCTTATGTGTCTTAGTTACATTTTTCTACTGATTTTTTGTTTCCATCATTGAGAAAGTTGGACAAACCACACTTCTCTTATTTCAGGAACTACTGCATATGTAGAACAATCAACCCCATTCCCACAAGATGGGAAACAGGTTAGTATGACTCCTTAGATATGTATGGAGCTTGGTATTCTTTATTAAATGACATCTGTTTCTTTCTTTCTGCTTACAAAACTTTGTTCTGCTCAGTGTAACTTCATCTCTGAGATAACATCATTAGCAATGTTTACCTGGTTTGACATAACCCTGAAAAGAAAATGATAAGGAATGAGGAAGGATCCAACACTGAAATATTTTCTTGTTCTTAAATGAAGGGATGGTGGAGTGGAGGATTTGGTTATGGATTATGGATAGGGGTGTTAGTTGCCTCAGGGTTCTCTGTAGTTCCAGTACCATCTATGACATGGAAGAGTGATCTTGAACTTGCTGGAGGCAGGTGTACTAAGGTCTGTGTTTTTTAATTCACGCTGTAGTATTTCTTTTCCTAACTTATCTAAGGTGCAGGTGTACGGTGTACCAAGGTTCTAGTGTTTTTTAATTCACACTGTAGTAATTCTTTTCCTAACTTATCTAAGGTGGTTTCAAAATTTTATGCAGAACTTTTCTTATAATCTTCCAGGAAATTTCTTGAGAGTAAAATTATAATGCAGACCTGGCCATGGAGTTGTCTTTTTAAGTGAAAAAAAAACAAGGCTTCTTTAATTTCTGGCCTCAGCCACTATATGGAAGGATGTGGTTTTTCTTGCTTGTTCTTACCAGCTCTCGTGTTTTATGTCAAGTCTGATAGTTTCTTTTACGTGAATGCTGGATTTTGACAGGATGATAGCCGAAGAATCGCATCAACATTATTTCCATCATTGAGTCCCTTGCTAGAAAGGAAAAAAGATCATGGTAGATGTCTCCTGAAATATATTGCCATTTCATGGATTCCACCAACAAGCCTGCGATGCTCTTTTAGTTGTCTGTTGTGCCAAAACGACAAAATGCTCCTTGTTAAAGAAGCTTCCTTTTATATCACTAGCATACCCCCATGCAGTTACTACTATCATTTTACTTGTTAAAGAAGCTTCAATTACTACTATCAGTCAGAGAAAAATGACTTTTTTTTATTGAACTTGTGCTAGATCTCCTTTGCATAATTAGGACTTATTTCACGTCATCTCATATTTGCAGGAAGAGCTGAGGCTTTACTCATTGCTGCATATGGAAAAGGCATGAAGTTGAAGAACTCATCTTCTGTCATAGATGAATTGCCTTAAAAGTGGCTGATTGTGTGGCCACACTTCCATCAGCAGGTGCAGCTTTATTCCCTGCTGCATATAACCATTTGGAAGAGAATGGTAAAACAAGTTGCGTGATGTGAAGACAGATGGCTGAAGCAGCTTAAAGAATTTCGCCTGTGAAATTCTCAAATCCAGGAAGTCCGAAGAAACATAAAAGAGACAGGGATTCTTGAAGACTCTTTGAAGACATCTGATAAATACGATTCATGAAGACTGGAATGACCATTCTTTTCTGGAGTCCTACATCCTATGGTTTAGAATAATGGAAAATTGAAGATTGAAAATGAAAGACGTGTTATTCTTCTTCTCTATGAGTGATCCCTGTGGCAATTCATTGCATTTTTGCTGTTTTTATTTATAGAATTTGATGGCGAAATTATATATTGGAACTCCATTGAATGATATTTATCAATTGCGAAATGATGCCATATCACAGATACAGAGCTCAGTGTTTCATTTTCTGGTCTCTGGTGGGAATTACGCTAATTTTGTAAAAGCAAAGCATTCTATGGCGAGAGATGCTGAAATTGGATGGTTTGTTTGTCAATGAGTCCCGCACGCACGAGTTACGGACCTCCCTTGATTTTGACCATAAAATCATAAATTTCGGTCTGTTACACGTGCTGCAAAAGTTCGAAGAATCTGAGAACGTTGAATTTGGAAAAGTGTCCTTATTTTCTCTTACAACAATGAAAAATTTGACAGTCTTTATTTTCTATTATAACACAAAATCCAAACATGATAGTTAAGAGTTTATAATTGGTGTTTTAATCAGGATACGTATGAAGGGCATGATTTTTGGACCTCGTAGCAATTAAGAGCTGAATCGCAGATGATCCATCCAGGAAATATCTCCCTTCAATGGCATCATGGAAATCAAATTTCAAAATGATCAGCAGGGACAAAGAATACTGCGCCATTACTAGCCTCGATAAACAGCAGTACAAATTACATCCTCCCCATCGCTGTCTAACTTTAGTTTGATTCAATGTGAGCTTTCAAAAACAAAGTAAAACATCCAGGATGAATCCTGATTCTGAAGACAGTGCATTACAGAGGAAACATGCACACCTAGCTTTGCCTAAGAGGTTTTCAGTTTAAGATTCTTACAGTTCATTGTCATTATTTTAGTCATTTGCTATGTGCATACAAGATTCTCCAAGTATTCCCAGCCTTGCATTGTCCCTCAATATTCAAGTTCGCAACTGAACACGTTTGATGATTTTATTGTAGGGCAACCTCAAATATGACTCCTTCAAGATTTCCAACCACAGAGCGAGTCCCAGTAACCTCAACCATCCTCATTCCATGCTCAGCAGCTTGTTTCATAATCAATGAATCCATGCTGCACAGAAACAAAAAAGCAGCCATATAAAAATGATCGTAACAATATGCATAGCAAAGAAAAGCCCTGGCATATAATGATACTTAGTAACTCTCGAACAACCTTGGGAAAGGTATATGCTACATTAAGCAAGTAAGAAGCAGACAATTTAATAAACTCCATGACATAAGATAGAAGTAATGTAAAAATGCCGACAACAAAATAAAAACATGACTCTTGTTGGGCATATTCAAAGTAACTGCTCAAATGAAAATATAGGAAACACTGGTTTATGCTTCATTGTATGAAATTCTTCCAAGTTATTTGTATTTTCTCTACAACACAATCCAAAAATAAAAAGAACATTATTTATAAGGCAAGCAAATCCAGAAAATATAGCAACTTCCACAAATTGATACCTACGTCTTAGTTCGGGATACATAAGCCAGTATGAATTTGCATTGTCCTCCCCGAACATGAAGTAGACGTTCCACTGTATCAAAAAGCAAAGGAACACTTGACTGCTGAAAGCTTACATGTTGTCAAGGGATTTCCTTTTGAATATATAACTCCCAGCTGATTACATGGAAGAAGGGGAAAAAAACTATTTAACCAGCTACATTGGTAATTACAATTATTTGTCTCATTCAAAAATTTGGCCTCATTGAGGGACCATCCATAATACTCATACTACATATGTGAAGACACACCATAGTAACTACTAATAAATTCAGGGCTGGTCACATTGCCCATGCCAAATTAAGCATCAATAACAAAAGAGAATTTACAACATAGTGATACCAGATAGGCTGAGATAGCACCGTGTTAACATGCAAATCAGATGTTTGACTGAAGGCAAAATGATGCCCATCCAATCCCTTTTTAAATCATCAACAGTTGAACAGACTAGTTTTTTAAAACTGATTGCTATTTTTCTAGAAAATGATAGGAGAAAAGCAACAAGGATATAAATGTCAGCTCCAAGAATCAGATCAAATCCCCTTGAATATCTTTGTAAAATCTGATCAATATGATCAGAATTTCCCCACTCTAACTTCTCAGCCGCAAGCTCTGCATGTAGAAGAAAGATGTCAGTGTGTCTGAAAATGAACATCTGCCCACATTTTGCGTTTTTTGTTTTTCCCTTTTACCAGCACAACAATTTGGATTCTCAGAAGATGCACAGAGCTCTATATTTTTCTTCAGGATCTGCAAATGAATAAACAATATAAATCATCACAATACAACATTAGATAAATAAACTTCTATAGTTTAACATTCTATATTAATCCTGCAACCTTGCCTTAAGCACTTCATCATTGTGGTCAGTTAACAGAAGTTGACGGCAAAATCTGCTGCAGAGTATTCCAGTAACTCCTGCATTTCACGAGAAATCAATCACATCACAATTAGATAAGAAACTAAAATTGGGTTTTCAAAACTAAATTTTTTAATGTAGGGAAAAATAGAAATTATGGAAAACAACAAAAATTTAGACAGGGGAATGTCTAAAAAGGATTGTTTGTGTGATGCGACTATAGAAAAACAGTTCTTTGAATACTAGAAGTAGATTTATTGCCCTAAGAAAGAAAAATGCAGTATGGCCAATCTATCAATTAATTGCAAAGCCTCTCTCAATTTGATTTGTCTAGAAAATCAACAAGGGGCGTAACTCCTGTCTTGTTAGCAATACTTTGGTTTCAAACAAGAATATAGATTCAACTTGTTTGCAATAACTTGGTTTCCCAGAATCAGTAAATTATGAAGCACAAATAGGAATTTCAAAAAAAAAGACGGAAAGAAAAAATAGCTTAGACTTATCACTCACCTACACCAGAGCCCAGCTCAATAATAGAACATCCTTGAAGCATCTCAGCATTTTTTGCAAGATAATCATTCAAAAGCAGGGCACCGGGCCATACAAGTTGCCCAGTCAAATCAAAATCAGCTGCCTCGCAAATAGTTAGTGTAAAATTTGAGGAACTTCTCATATGAAATTTGAACGAAAACCCCAGCAGAAATAGAAGTGAACATTTCTTGAATTCATCAGTGTCTAAGCATATATACGGGCACAATCATAACAAATTGGTTTGTTGACATGCAAAAACTACATGGCATACGGAATTACTTGTTGTATGAATGTGATCAGGAAAGCATGGAAAATTTGAAGATAAATAAAGCAGTTTCACAAAAGTCAGCAAAAACTTGGTCTGAAATGTAAGATGATCCCATACTGGTCAATATTTCAAGGTGACAAAAAAAAAGTGATTAACATTTCCCAAAATCACACTAAAACTCTGAAGAGGGATTTGAGTGCACAATTCATTCCTTCTTGGCACCAGCTCCACCAGCTCTAATCATGTAACAAACCATGCATCCTTCATGGGCGTGCAAAGACTACTGACCTTTCTCTTACAACCTTCAAAGCTGAGAGATTCTTCTCCCATAAAGAGCAAAATCATTAGCATCCCAAAGGGTCCTTATAAAACTTGCTCCATAGGACTTGTGCTTCCATCTTCAGCAGCTTTCTGATTGTTATTTGTTGACTCCATCTTGTTATGGCACATTCCTCAATGGAGTATCTCTCCAAACAAGATGGCAAGACAGTTCCATGACCATTTTTATTGGTGATAAGAACTAACAATGCCTTTGCAACGCTTCTACAAAGTCCCAGCGCGCAATGAAAATCAGACCACCCCTCAATCTCTCATTCATGTCACCATCTCCTTCTGATAAAACAATCACAGGCAGAGATGGTGGTGATGATAGGTGACAAAGTCTGTGCCATACCGGGATCCTGACCTCACAACCCAATTTTACATCCGAAAATGAGAGTATGCCTTGCAAAAATCAAGGAAATAACTCATTGTTTACACAATTATCTTCAACAACAATCTCGAGGCAATTTAAACAACAGCCCTACTAAAATGCTTCCTCAAAACCCAATTGAAACCATTGATTACCCTTCTCAGCTGTAATAAGGGGTCTTCCAAAACATGCACAAGCGAAAAGTTCAGTCTTTTTTGCATAGACCACAAGAAGCACAACACATCCAGAGAGCGACCTGCCAGAATTTGATTGAATAAGAGAAGATTGAAGCTGGTAAACTATCATTGCCATGGGATCTGCGAGAGCTTTTCTTTCTGCACCTTTTCCTTTCCATCTTGGCCCCATTTAAAAATACCAACTGACCGTTAACAGACTGATAAAATCAAACAGCAAACGGGTACTAGCAAGTCCTTACTACGAATCCGCTTCTTTCAAGATGGATGATTTAGTTTAAGGGGTTTAGCGGAAAAAAACCAATAGCAACTGGCAGATAGCAACCAGATAACATCAGTCCAAGTTGCAACCAGTAAAATGGACTTATTGAACTTTAAAAATGAGGTCTTTCGATACAAATATTAACTAAATTCAAATCTTTGGGTCACAGACAAGCATACAAACATTTTAAACAAAAAATAAATAAAATCAGGCAACAGAACAAATGAAAAAAGAGACGTGGGTTGTGTTTATTTTGCATCAAATTTATTGAAAAAGGAACTCACTTGAAGCAGAGTGAAGACAAAGGAGCTCAATAACTTGAGAACCGAATGTGAATGTGGTTAACCGGTAACTGCACATAAAATAAATTTACATTGTATAAGAGACAGAACAAAACTTTAGAGGGGGGGTGAGCTAAAGAGAGAGTAGTTGTTGTTTACTTGTCATTGATGAAGAAAGACGCGTCTAGGCAAACTATCTCTTCTTCTTCTTCCTTTTCTTCTCTATTCATTTTTTTTTTTTCCAAATAATAACAAGGGTTTTTTTTATGGAGAATGACAAGGGTTTTTGATGGTTCTCTGCTGTCTGTTTTTATTTTTCTTTTTTAATCTTAATTTTTCTACTTTTTTTGGGCTTGATACCCAAAAACAGGTTGGGCCTGGGGACCCAAAAGATCACTGGGCTAAATCAAATTTCATTCAGTCATATGATGAAGAAACTCATGTTCACAAAAATAATCATGGGAAAAACAAAACGAGTACACCTTTTCAAGGATTTTATCAAATGAGAAGTCCACCAACTCAAATCCACTTCTTCCCCCTCGAATCT
>Ga0307515_10016049_pt1 | contig 13744 bp, 7 predicted proteins | sample 17_EM_MG_FD_194513 | JGI IMG/M metagenome (GOLD analysis project Ga0307515, IMG submission 194513) | Populus trichocarpa ectomycorrhiza microbial communities from riparian zone in the Pacific Northwest, United States - 17_EM | ecosystem: Host-associated > Plants > Roots > Unclassified | place... | reverse complement strand
TTCATGTGCGTCCATAGTAGGTTTGCTCTGCATGGTCGCGTTGTATGCTGGGATCATCGTTGGCGAATCGCTCGGTCATTACTCTGCAGAAATGTTACAGGTCAATTCAACTGAGCGGTGGGCAGTCCAATTCAGACTCCGTTGGCAGATAGAGTGGCTGCCACGTGAGCGCGAAAGGAAATGTAGCGCGGCATGCAGAGTAGACAGTAAATGTTTGGGACAAGAGAAATGCAAGAGACAGTCGGGGACTGCAGTGTTGCCCCGCCATGTTCCCACGAGAAGCAGCCAATAGACGCCGGTTCCCGCCAGAGCTTGAACTGCTCCGAGTCTGCACACCGTGTCCCCCCAAAACTCTCCCAATCAACGCGTTCATCTTGACCACCTATGGAACCCCTCGGCGCAACTACGGATTAGCCATTCCTCTTCAAATGCGCAAAGAATTACGGGGCAAGATCAAACTTGTCCGTACGTTATCCTCCTCACCCTTTGCGTATCCTCAGACTGCTCATAATCACTCTCCATCTGTGTTCGCAGGTCGCATCGCATCGGAGAAGCGGAACTCTTTGACAGCGCTCAACGAATATGAAACCGCATCGGTTCACTCTACGACACCGACAAGGGGTATTGGACTAGCACAAACTCGACGCCGACCTGAAGGAGCTCGCATAGTACGCGTGGTCTGTGCTTTTCGTTCGCGGGCGGGTCTGACGATGGCGCACAATCCTACGCGACCTCAACGGAAGGCTGAACCCGACCAGCTTGCTCCAACCCCGTTCAGCTTCTCTTTCGATGGCCGATCTCGTCAACAACAACAGCAGCAACAGAAGTAATGCGCACACGGTGGGATCGGCCGCTTCACCTCGCCCCCGCTTGATAAGTTATCCTCCTGCCGTCTGCCCGCCTTTGGAGGAGAGCGCGCCGTTTGCCGCCTCGATCCTTTCAACCTCGGCAGGACGGCGACCCTCAGCATGTTCCCATACTAGTCGTTTGGGTGGTACGACTCGGCTACTACTGCGTCTGCACCTGCTGCTGCCGGAGCAGTCAACGATACACCTACATCGACCCGAATATTTCCGGCGGTGCACTTGTCAGCAGCCCGGGCTGAGTGGGGAAGCAGCGTAGTCCGGACACTGCTGGCTCCGGGAACGTCTGAGCACACGGACGCGCCGACAATCTATGCGAACGCGAGGAGAAGGTCCAGCTCGTCTGCGGCTACTGCACGCGCACTGGCGCCGGGCCTGTTAGCTCTGGGAGAGGAAGTAAGAGTATAGGCGCGCCTGGGGGTGTTACTGTCGAGCGCGAGTAGTCTGTATCCGGAGAGGCGACTGTCGTCGTTGCTGCTTCGGGTGGTCAAGTAGTGTCTCCATTAGTAGGGTATCTCCCACTGGTGGAGGAGGGCCGACCCATGCAGGACCTCCACAAGACCGCTCTGGAGATGTGACCCATAGGGCTAACCGCTGTACAATGCGTATGGCTTGTCCTTCGTGAGTGTTCTCCCAGATGTTAGCAGTGATTGTGAATTATACTGAACCAGGTCTTTTCGTCTCAGCAGAAACTCCACGGTATCACTCGGCCTCCGTCCTTAAGACGGACGGGATCAAGAAGCGCAAGCGCAACGGCAGCAGCCTTGCAACTAGCTCGAGGAAATCGGTGCCATCCGTCACTGCTACAGGCGCCCCTTGCAGTATCGCTACCGCCAAAGGACGTAACTCTATGACCAACGCCGCAGGGCTCTCCCCGCCGACACGGCCTCTGGCCTCCTCTAGTACTCTCGGGATCTCGGAAGCCCCACCAAGCCCGCCATGAAATGGCCGTGACGATCGAGTGGCAGCATTGGCCTAGCGCTTCCTCCCTTGCGACCGATTCTGCTTGAGCCCACCCCTAGAAAACGGCGGGACTTTAAACCCAGCCAAGTAATCAATACATCTGCTTGGCTCAGGAGGTCATGGATGCTGTGCTTGGATGATCATGATACCCACCCCAGTATACCACGCTCCTCCCGTTCTCGTAACCTATAGTAGACGTTGTCATGCAAAGGTCCATTCCATTGTGCTATTATCTGGTTGTGTTCAGCTTTCGCCCTCTTCCATTGGCCTCATCCTCCTGGCCGCGATCCCTAATCTCTCCCCCTGACTGATCTGTATGAAGCCTCGCTTCGCCCTGTATAGTTCTTCCTCATCGTCTCTGCCCCTTTCGTTTCCTACGCCACCACTTCTCTTCCCAAACTGTAAATTCCCGGCAAATGATCTTTCATCTCATGCATTGCGTGCTCTGCGTTCTGTGCTCTTCCTGGCCTCGTTATCGTTTGTGGTCCATTTATGTAAATATGGGAATTTATGATGACTGCCAATGAAATGGAACACGGTAGTTGTTGCATATGTGGTACCCAGAGGCAACATCTCGGCTGCTATCAACTGAGCCGCCGTCTCCGTCTCGTCTCGTCTAGGGTCCGGCTGGAGACTGGCCACTTCTCTTATTCCGTTAGACGCCCGTTCCCACCACAGCTTGAACTGCTCCGAGTCTGTAAGCTGTACTCCCTGACAACTCTCCCAATCAACTCGTGCATCTCGACCACCTATGGAAGCCCTCGGCGCAACTAGCGCGGTCGTCGGACTGGCCATTCCAGTCTTCAAATGTGCAAAAGAATTACGGGACAAGATCAAACTGGTGCGTCCGTTACCCCCCGAACCCTCTGCGTACCGTCAGAGCGCTCATGACCATTTTATGTTCTATGTATATCAATGTTCGCAGGTCGCATCGGAGAAAAAGGAACTCTTGGCAGCGCTCATCGAATACGAAAAGGATATCAATCTCCTCGAGTCACTCTACAACAACAACAAGGAATTATTGGACCAGCACGAACTCGACACCGACCTGAAGGAGCTTGCAGAGTACGAGTGGTTCTTGCTCCCCGTTCGCCGTTCGCAGACGGGCCTGACACGACGGCGCAGAATCCTACGCGAACTCGACGAATGGCTGAACTCGGTCAATCCGAACCTGGGCAAGAAGAAGAAGCTGCCGGGTGTTAAGGAATTGTGGAAAGCCGGAGATCTACGTGAGAAATTGACCGCATCAAATGCCAAGATCAGTAGTGTCCGTGCTCGATGGCAGGTATGGGGGGCCGCTCAGGTTTCGGAGGCAGACTGTGCTGACCACCATCACGGCCAGACGCGACTGCACCTTCATACATTCGTATCGACGAACATGATTCTTGCTGCTCAGACCGAAATGGCAGCTAGGTTCGAACAGATGTTCACCATGCTCCAGCAGGGGCAGGTCCGCCAACGCTCTCGTAGTCTCTCAATGCACTCACAAGTCGAACCCGTTGGCTTCAGTAGTCAGACAACGAGGGTGGGTTGTCATACACGCGTCAAGGCACATATTGATGGGTATCATTCTCAGGTCGTGGCCAATACAACTACATACACTGTCGCCTTCTCCATATTATCCCCTGACGCCTCTCTTTCATATGATCGTATCAAGCTTCGCCTGGAGGAATACCGTACGCTCCTCGCCTCCGACTCGGATACGATCGAGCTTTCCACCGAGAATGGCAAGACTGTTATCTGCCGGAAGCAAGCAAACGAAATGGAAGAATATCTGGATCAGGCCGAAGAATTGCTTCGGGATGTTGTCCAATCGCGTGATACCTCCACGCTCGTCATCCTGCATCATCTTTGTGACCTCGCAGAGGTCCTAGACAGCCTGAAACTGTATGATGAATGCCACCTAACGGGCAACTGTGCACTTGATCTTGCCGAGGCTTTGGGTCGACGGTCACTCGAGTTCAGACATGAGCAGGCTGAGACACTTGCGCTTATTGCTGGGCTCTCTGTGTATCAGCCCCGTGCTCGTACGCTCTTCACCCAGGCCATCTCCATCTGTGAGGAAGTGGTGGAAAATAATGCCTCATACTCAAATAAGTATAAGCTCTTTCTTGTGTTGGAAAGAGCTGGCTACTGGGCCCCGGATCGTCTTTCCGCACAATGGCTGGAACGTGCTATACACCTCATGACGAAAGAACTTCCACCAACAATGGTGCATCCTTCTTTCCGCAGCGATATCTACTACAACTATGGATATGGCCTCAATCAGCTCAAGCAATATTCCAATGCTGTTGAGACATACCACGAGGCAGTTTCAATTCTCCGCACATTGGTTGTCAATGATCCAACGAAGCACAATTTCGCCTTTGCTCAGACACTCATGAATACGGGCGTAGCACTTGATAGCATTGGAAAATATGATGATGCTATTGTTGCTTACAAGGAAGTCCTGGAGATCTGTACGACTATGTCAACTCAAGATCCACTTCGGTACAATGAATTGAGAGCAGAAACACTCCTTAATTATGGGGTCACACTTCAGAATTTAAAACGAGTCTCTGAAGCAGCAGTGATGACCAAGCAGGCTATCTTACTCTTTCGCAACCTTGCTCAAACAGGGAACGAGGGTACAAATTTACTTTGTCAGGCTCTTTATAACTATGGTGCCAGCTGTGCTTTTCTTGGACAGCACGAAGAAGCTGTGCTTGTATATCAGGAATCTATCCCCGTGCTGCGTGCCCTTGCTACAACAGATGCTAAAGAGGAAATTCATCTCATTGTGGCTCTCCACAACATTGCCTACTGCTTCCATGCTCTTGACAAATATGCCGAAGCAAATATTGCTGCCACTGAATTTCTGGAAAGGAGTCATGGGAGGGTACTAGAAAATTGTGGTTATGCACCGGAATTCAGCAGGTGCTTCGTGTGCCAGAGAGGCATTATACCCGATTCACTACAGAATATTTCGCCACCTCTCCCTGTCCTTCAGGCTATCTCCTCCCCACAGCAGGCCGGGGCTGATGCTTCCCTTACCCCAGTTGAGACCTGAAAGCCCACTGGAGAAACTGTGAACATGCCAGTACGTAGAAAGAGGGACAAGTTTCTAGGGTTTTTCAGAGAGAATAGGGCTTAGTGAATGATATGTCTGTCCCCTTCATCATGCCTCATAATTTCATCTCCTTATGCCCATGAAATGTTGTAGTCAAATATACATGCTAGCCTTGCATCTATATATCCTGTATTCACAGTTGGCTGCCCCGCGAACATTAATTAAATTAACGCAATGTTGGTTGTGCGAAGAAAAAAGTTTTCAGGGCATCCATATTGGTATTCTAAAGTGATCGTGAGTTTATTCTTGCGTTGATTACAACAGCAGCCACGACTTTTTGAACCAGTAGGCAATGATATGTAGACGAGTGGAGTGCATGATCGTCACAACAACTGAAAGAAAGGTGCTTTATCAATAAACACACATAACACATTCTCAGTATTTGAGCGATCACTCTGGGACCATTAATCAGATCGATTATATGAGTCACGTACCACTTGGGGTCTTCATAGGTCTGCTTGGCGAGTGTCTCAGTCCCAGGTATATCCGAGAATGACAGGAGCAATACGTCCTGGAAATCATTGTGCGTCGGACATTGCATACCTTCCGGTGAGGTTTCGGAGGAATTAGCGGGCAGTGAATTCCTCGTCCTTTGAGCCCTGGAGCAACCAAAAGCTAAGGTATCATTTGACACGCAAATATACGTACAGCCCAAGCACCAGTCAACATGGAGGAGGGAATAAGAGTCGACTGGAGTCGAGTGGAGGGGTCAAAGGGTAGGAAATGACGGAAAGGTAGTGAATGATGCGAAGAGCCGCACATTAAAAGGGTACAAGCTCGACAAGATGCCATGTGTTAAATAGGCTTCTGAAAAAGAGCAAGGCGAGGATCGACCAAGATGAGAGCGGGCCTATCGCGTATTCTACACACCATACAAGACACTGTCCATCATAAGAAACACGAAAAAAAGACAGCGGGAAGACGTTGGGTCATAGACTCTGCGTCACTGCCCAGCCAGCAATTCCAGCAACGAGCAGGACGAGCCACGAGGCGCATAAATGCGTTACACGGCTACCTTGGAGCTCCACCACATTCGCCTCCGCAACATTAATGTCACATAAACCAGATCCGCGAAGATACGTGGTGGGGACGAGGATCTAGAGTAGTATGAGTCAGATCGTTCGCTGAAAACAGCACTACAGACACTCCGTAGAACGACCTCCAGCAGGGTACTGAACGGCTATAGCACCCTCGCTACCGACCACATATTGCTTGCAGCTTAGGATACTGAAAGGTGGGAAGTCAGCAAACAGATCAAGCAGAGGACCATCGAGACGCTCACTCAGTGGTTGCCACATTGCGACGGTAGGGAGTATAAACTGGCACGCTAATATTTTGCGGCTAAGAGTATATTGAAGTCAGCAACATCACGGAACGACGGCCAGTCACGTACAGGCGAGACGATGTTAGTTATAACGGAGGTAACGTATCCCTTCTGAATGGCGATGCTGGTAGCCGTAGTCGATAAGATGGACGTCTGCTGTGTTAGGTATTGGCTGTCCGTCTTGATCATCCACTGGCGCAGTCTGTTGAGCTTGGAGATGAGATACACGGTGGTGGTGTTTTGGTATCCAGATGGCCACAGCGCTTCACGGTTGTAGGGGTCGGAATTGCCGTGCATGCCTTGCTCCTGACCGTAGTAAACGATGGGGATGCCATCGGTCATAAAGATGAATGACATTGCGTTACTAAGGAATAGTTAATTGGAAATGACGGGGACAATGGAACGAAGGAACGATACGAACTAAAGACTTTGGGGATCAACTGACAGGTTGGCCCAACGCGGGAACATCCTGGTTCTCCAAGAAGTTCCCCAATAGTCCGGCGTCTTTGGATAGGCCCCAGTTAGCCTTCACCGTTGTTTCAAGAGCGGAGATGTTCTGGGGACCCGGGATAGTAAACGCGTCGAGGAGAGCTTTGCGAAGAGGGAAGTTCAGAATAGAGTCGAGGGGCCCTTGCCACTTGGAAGCCATCACAGGGCCATTCTCAAAGACTTCCCCGATACAGAAAACTCCGGCAGCCTCCGCGGATGGTTGCCAGAAATCTACGCGAATATGGTGGGCGGCGTCGATCCGCAGACCGTCGATACCATATGCCTTAACAAAGGGTCCAATCCAATCGTGGTACGCTCTGACGACGGAGTTGTTTTCTGTGTCGACGTCCATCATAAGGGCAACCTTGTCGTCCCCCATCCAGCATTGCTGCTCGCTGAGTTCATTACCCCAGTCAATTGCACAGTATGGGTGATATTGTTGCTGTATCAATGGTATCAGTGAGCGCCGTTGGGTACCCAGGTTACAACACGCACTGGGTCCTTGAAGAAGTAAGATGAAAAGTCGGTGGGGTGCTGAGTGAGAGATGGCACTAGGATATTCCAGCAATGGGAATACGGCACACAAATAGCGAATGACGCACCGTGGTTAAGGACTATAGGAGCATCTTCCGGTGATGGAGCGCTTTGAACAGCTCCTTCAAGTCGTCTGCCGTCCCAAACCTGTCATTGAGCTTGGAGATATCAGTGACCCAGTATGCATAATATGGGTCACCATATGGTGTCCGAGGGCCGTCGTAGTTCTTGTTGACTGGGCTGATCCAAATGGCGGTGAAGCCCATTGACTGGATGTAGTCGAGGTGATTCAAAATAGACTTCCATGTACCTCCACAGTAGGTTTGGCCTGCATCATTGCATTGTACGCTGGGATCATCGTTGGCGAATCGGTCGGTTATTACTCTGCAGGAATCTTACAGGTCAATTCAACTGATCAGTCGAGTAAAAATACTGGGAATGCGGTCGGATAGTGGGGATGAGTCGAATTCAGACGCGATTGGCAGATAGAGTACAGGGTTGGCAAGGACTTGCCACGTGAGCGCGAAACTAAATGTGTATGTACACTAGTAAACATGGCACGCAAAGTAGACAGTGACCCATGGGGCTCCAGGCGTAAAATGTTGGGACATGAGAAATGCTAAAGACGCCCGGCGACTGCAATATTGCCCCGACTGTATATACATCTTAGAAGAGGAGCAGATGGCAACATAGTGGATATAGCCTCGCCATGCTTCCACGAGAGGGAGCGGAACCAGCGCCATAGAGCGGGCCCGCCGCATACACGAACTGAGATCGTAATCCCTCTACAAAGAGCGGTAGACCGCATTCTTTAGTTTAGCGTATTGGTAGACTTTGCAGAGCGCCAGGCGTGTTTGTTCTCCAAGTACACGAAGGAACCAAGTCGGGGAGGGCCATGATATTTACTGGTATATGGACCGTGACCTCCATTCTTCGGCACTAGTAGCATAGGCAGTCGTGAGAGTGGAGAGCGAGGCAAAAGCAGAAAGCATTGTGCGCATGGTGTCGTGTCGTGAGAGGGATCACTTTGTGAACGAGCCAATGATCGAAAACGAGGGTTGTGGGTATGCACCGCGATGATTACAATGAGAAATGACGACGAGTGGTGTCAGAAAGCCGGCGTGGAGGAGCGGGCTTCGGGTATTACTCTGCAGCAATGTTACAGCTCAATTCAACTGAGCGGTCGGCAGTCCAATTCAGACTCCGTTGGCAGATAGAGTGGCTTCCACGTGAGCGCTCAACGGAAAGTGGCACGGCATGCAGAGTAGACAGTAAATGTTGGGACACGAGAAGTGCTAGAGACGCTCGGCGACAGGAATGTTGCCCCGAGTGAATGTAGCCTCGCCATTATAGACGCCGATTAAGTTCCCGCCAGAGCTTGAACTGCTCCGAGTCTGCGCACCGTGCCTCCATAGCTCTCCCAATCAGCTTGTTCATCTTGACCACCTATGGACACCCTCGGCGCAACTACGGACTAGCCATTCCGGTCTTCAAATGCGCAAGAGATTTACGGGACAGGACCAAACTTGTCCGTACGTTATCCTCCTTACCCTCTGCGTACCCTCAGACTGCTCATAATTATTCTCCGTCTGTGTTCACAGGTCGCATCGGAGAAAGCGGAACTCTTGACAGCCCTCATCGAATATGAAACCTCATCGATTCACTCTACGACACCAACAATGAACTATTGGACTAGCACAAACTCGATGCCTACCTGAAGGAGCTCGCATAGTACGCGTGGTCTTTGCTTTTCTTTCCCGGGCGGGTCTGACGATGGCGCACAATCCTACGCGACCTCGACGGATGGCTGAACTCGGACTTGCTCCAACCCCGTCCAGCTTCACTTTCGATGGCCGATATCATCATCAACAGCAGCAGCAACAGAAGTAATGCGCACACGGTGGGATCGGCAGCTTCGCCCCGTTTGATGAGTTGTCCTCCCGCTGTCTGCCCGCCTTTGGAGGAGAGCGCTTCGGTTGCCGACTCGATCCTTTCAACGTCGGCAGGACGGCGACCCTCAGCATGTTCCCATACTCGTCGTATGGGTGGTATGACTCGGCTACTACTGCGCCTGCACCTGCTGCTGCCGGGGCAGTCAACCATACACCTACGTCGATCCGAATATTTTTCGGTGGTGCGCTTGTCAGCAGCCCGGCTGAGTGGGGAAGCAGCGGATTCCGGACACTGCTGGCTCTGGGAACGTCTGAGCACACGGACGCGCCAACAATCTATGCGAACGCGAGGAGGAGAAGGTCCAGCTCGTCTGCGGCTACTGCACGCGCACTGGAGTGGGGCCTGTTAGCTCTGGGAGAGGAAGTATGAGTATAGGCGCGCCCGGGGGTGTTACTGTCGAGCGCGAGTAGTCTGTATCCGGAGAGGTGGCTGTCGTCGGTGCTGCTTCGGGTGGTCGGGTAGTGTCTCTATTGGGAGGGTATCCCCCACTGGTGAAGGAGGGCCGACCCATGCAAGACCGCCACAAGACCGCTCTGGAGACGTGACCCACAGGGCTAACCGCTGTGCAATGCGTGTGGCTTGTCCTTCGTGAGTGTTCTCCCAGATGTTAGCAGTGAATGTGAATTATACTGAACCTGGTCTTTTCGCCTCAGCAGAAACTCCACGGTATCACTCGGCCTCCGTCCTTAAGACGGACGGGATCAAGAAGCGCAACCGCAACGGCAGCGGCCTTGCAACTAGCTCGAGGAAATCGGTGCCATCCGTCACTGCTACAGGCGCCCCTTGCAGTATCGCTACCGCCAAAGGACGTAACTCCATGACCAGCGCCGCAGGGCTCCCCTGCTGACACGGTCTCTCGCCTCCTCTAGTAATCTCGGGATCTCAGAGGCCTCACCGAGCTCGCCATGAAATGGCTGTGACGATCGAGTGGCAGCATTAGCCTGGCGCTTCCTCCCGACCGATTCTGCTTGAGCTCACCCCTAGAAACGGCGGAACTTTGGACCCAGCCAAGTAATAAATACACCTGCTTGGCTCAGGAGGTCATGGACACTGTATTGGATGATCATAATACCCACCTGGTATACCACGCTCCTTCCGCTCTCGCCACCTATCGTAGACGTCTCCTGCCCTTGTCATATAAAGTCCATTCCATTGTGCTATTATCTAGTTGCGTCCAACTTTCGCCCTCTTCCGTCGGCCACATCCTCCGAGGCCCGATCCCTAATCCCTCCCTCTGACTGATCTGTATAAAACCTCGCTTCGCCCTGTATGGTTCTTCCCCAGTGTCTCTGCCCTTTTCCTTTGCTACACCACCGTTTCTCTTTTCCACAACTGTGAATTCTCGACAAATGAACATTCATCTCATGCATTGTGTGCTCTGCGCTCTGTACTCTTCCTCGCCTCATTGTCGTTTGTGGTCCATTTATGTAAAATGGGAATCTATGATGATGACCGCCAATGAAATGGAACACTGTCGTTGTGGCATATGTGGTACCCAGAGGCAACATCTCGGCCAGTGTGCACAGCATGCACCTGCTATCAACTGAGCCGCCGTCTCCGTTCGTCTTGTCTAGGCCGGCTGGAGACTGGCCACTTCTCTTATTCCGTTAGACGCCCATTCCCACCACAGCTTGAACTGCTCCGAGTCTGTAGACTGTACCCCCCAGCAACTCTCCCAATCAACTCGTTCATCTCGACCACCTATGGAAGCCCTCGGCGCAACTAGCGCGGTCGTCGGACTGGCCATTCCAGTCTTCAAATGTGCAAAAGAATTACGGGACAAGATCAAATTGGTACGTCCGTTATCCTCCGAATCCTCTGCGTACCGTCAGAGCGCTCATGATTATTCTATATCTATGTTCGTGTTTGCAGGTCGCATCGGAGAAAGAGGAACTCTCGGCAGCGCTCATCGAATATGAAAAGGATATTAACCTCCTCGAGTCACTCTACAACAACAACAAGGCACTATTAGACCAGCACGAACTCGACACCGACCTGAAGGAGCTTGCAGAGTACGAGTGGTTCTTGCTTCCCGCTCGCCGTTCGCAGACGGGCCTGACACGACGGCGCAGAATCCTACGCGAACTCGACGAATGGCTGAACTCGGTCAATCCGAACCTGAGCAAGAAGAAGAAGCTACCGGGTGTTAAGGAACTGTGGAAAGCCGGAGATCTACGTGAGAAATTGACCGCGTCAAATGCGAAGATCAGTAGCGTCCGTGCTCGATGGCAGGTACGAGGGATCGCTTAGGTTCGAAGGTGGACTGTGTTGACAATTATCACGGTCAGGTTCGACTGCAAGTTTGCACCCTTGCGCGAGTGGACTCTGCTCAGACGGAAACGACAGCTCTACTCCAACAGGTACTCACCATGCTCCAGCAGGGCCCGGTCCGGCAACGCTCTCGTACTCTCTCAATGCACTCGCAAGTCGAGCCGGCTGGCTTCAATAGCCAGACAACGAGGGTAACCCACCGTCCACGCTTATAGGTAACTACTAATGGATGTCATTCTCAGGTCGTGGCCAATCCAACTGCATCCATTGTCACCTTCTCCATATTGTCCCCTGACGCCTCTCTTTCATATGATCGTATCAAGCTTCGACTAGAGGAATACCGTACCCTCCTTGCATCTGACTCGGATACGATCGAGCTTTCTACAGAGAATGGCAAGACTGTTATCTGCCGAAAGCAAGCAAACGAAATGGAAGAATATCTGGATGAGGCCGAGGAATTGCTGCAGGATGTTGTCCAATCGCGTGATATTTCTACGATTGTCGTCCTATATAATCTTCGTGACCTCGCCGAGGTCCTGGACGACCTGAAACTGTATGATGAATGCCGCCTAACTGGCAACTGTGCACTTGATCTCGCCGAGGCTTTGGGCCGACGGTCACTCGAGTTCAGAAATGAGCAGGCTGAGACACTCGCACTTGTTGCTGGGCTCTCTGTGTATCAGCCCCGGGCTCGTACTCTCTTCATCCAGGCCATCTCCGTCTGTGAGGAAGTGGTGGCAAATGATTCCTCACACTCAAATAAATATAGGCTCCTTATTGTATTGGACAGAGCTGGCTACTGGGCCACAGATCACATTCGTGCGCAATGGCTGGGACGTGCTGTACAGCTCATGACGAAAGAACTTCCACCAACAATGGTGGATCCTTATTTCCGCAGCGTCATCTACCACAACTATGGACATGGCCTCTGCCAGCTCAATCAATATTCCAATGCCTTTGAGGCGTACCACGAGGCACTTTCAATTCTCCGCCCATTGGTTGATGATGATCCGGCGAGGTACAACTTCTACGTTGCTGAGACACTCATGAATATTGGCCTAGCCCTTGGTGACATTGGAAAATATGATGATGCTATTGTTGCTTACAAGGAAGTTCTGGAGATCTGTATGACTGTGTCAACTCAAGATCCACTTCGGTACAATGAATTGAGAGCAGAAACACTCCATAGTTATGGGAACACACTTGCGAGTTTGAACCAAGTCTCTGAAGCAGCAGTGATGGAAAAGCAGGCTATCTCACTCCTTCGCAACTTTGCTCAGGCAGGGAACGAGTGTACAAATTTACTCTGTCTTGTCCTTCATAACTACGGTAATAGCTGTGGTTCACTTGGACAGCATGCAGAGGCTGTGCTCACATTTCAGGAATCTATCCTCCTGCGACGTGCTCTTGCTGCAACAGGTTCTGAGGGTGAAAAATATCTAATGTTGACTCTCCACGATATTGCCAACTCCTTCCGTGCCCTTGATAAACATCCTGATGCAAATACTGCAGCCACTGAATTTCTGGAAAGGAATCATGGGAGGGTTCTAGAAAATTGTGACTATGCACCGGAGTTCAGCGCATGCTTCGTGTGCCAGAGAGGCATTATGCCCGATTCACTACAGAATATTTCACCGCCTCTCCCTGTCCTTGAGTCTATCTCCTCCCCACAGCGGGCCGGGGCTGATGCCCCCCTTACCCCAGCCGAGACCTCGAAGCCCACTGGAGAAACTGTGAACATGCCAGTACGTAGAAAGAGGGACAAGATCCTCAGGTTTTTCAGACGAAATAGGGCTCAATGAATGATATGTCTGTCCCCTTTGTGCTATCATCGTGCTACATCATTCTCGCTATAGTTCCTTTCATCTTCTTATGCCCATGAAACGTTGTAGTCAAATATACATTCTAGCCTTGCATCTATATATCCTGTATCCACAGTTGGCTGCCCAGCGAACATTAGAATACCAAAATTACATTAACGCGATGTTGGTTGTGCGTAGAAAAAAGATCTCAGGGCATCACTATTGATATTCAAAAATGATCCTGAGTTTATTCTTGCGTTGACTATATACACCCGTTCCCGAAACCCTTGAGACTGGCCAAAAAAAAATACTTGGAGCTAATGACCCCGTGAGTTCAACCTGTCAACTGTCACGGAAGGGCACTCCGTGGCTTCGATTGGCAATTATTGACAGATGGCATCATCACAGCAACCGGAGACACCTGTCATGTATGACA
>Ga0307515_10016048_pt1 | contig 13744 bp, 15 predicted proteins | sample 17_EM_MG_FD_194513 | JGI IMG/M metagenome (GOLD analysis project Ga0307515, IMG submission 194513) | Populus trichocarpa ectomycorrhiza microbial communities from riparian zone in the Pacific Northwest, United States - 17_EM | ecosystem: Host-associated > Plants > Roots > Unclassified | place... | reverse complement strand
AACGGAGCTGAGGCTGCTGCTGCTGAGCTGTTGAGGCGAAGAAAGGCTGGTGAATCGACCTGCGAGAAGAGGCACGAGCTTGCAAGGGAAGCGACGGAGGTAGAGGCTAAGGCCTGTTTGCAGCTCGCTGTTTGGCAGCCCATAGGCACTCACAGCCACACCGGGCCTGTTGCCTTGACAGCGCCCAAACTGGTGATGTGCGCATTCATTATTCATTGGTAACTGATCTAATTGGTTACGTTATCCCCGAATCGTAGGCTAGATACCTGGATGCCTGGATACCTGGATACCTGGATCCTAGATAGTATGCCCGAGTAACACCCAGCCTACACCACCATAGCCATCCTATAGTCTGCTTGGTGCTCACCCAGCCTATCCTGAGCTCACATAACGCCTAACGCATGACGCACAGCCCGTATGCCATTCTCCGTCACTGTCTGGCAATGGCAGTGACGACTTCACGCGCGTCTACTGTCAAATATAAAATATAGGTAATTCAATGTCTGGTATTCCGGTTTTCCGATACTCCTTTGCAGACTTGTGAGTTGTCAGGAGAGACCTATCATCGTGGCCACTTTTACGTTCTCGTATACACCTTGCTCGTGCTTTTGTTCCCAATCATCCTGTGCACGACCCATCACATAAACTCAAGAGTTATCTTACTTATGCCTTGGTATCCACCCACGACCCTGGGGCTCAGTTGCGAAGCGAAGGGTAGCACGCGACACTTATAGAGACCGCATCAACGGCACGCCGAAGCCGGAAAGCCACTGCTCGTATACAGTAGTCATCACCACAAAAGAGTGAGACAGGAAACGGAAGTGACTACAGATATTAATGGAAAAGACAAAGACAAGCACGGTCATTGCGTTCAGTTCAGGTCCATTACTAACGAACAAACAACACACAAACGAAAGGACGAAACCAAGCATCGAGCAATCTATGGTCTATAGCTAGGTCTAGTCATTCTCAATCTTACCTTCCGATCCATTTGCGGTCGAAAAAAAGGTCCACACAAACGTCCCCGCACTCTGACATGCATAGCCGCGACTCAGATTCAGACTCCGATCAGATCATCCCTGGCCGCCGCCGTCCCTCCGAGTCCAGCGAGCTCCTAACCGACCCCGACCCCGGTAGACTGGCGTACGGTGCATACTCACGTGGAATGCTCGGCACTGCCGGGATGCCCCGGGCGCCGATTACCGAAGTCGGTGTGCGCGGGTCGGTGTACGCCGAAAAGTCAAAGTCGAGCGAAAGGTTCGATTCGCGTGCTTGCGTCTGGCTTGATCCTCCTGAGGGAGGTAGAACGGGGGCCTAAACGTAGATAGTAGTGGTCAGTGGTCAGTGGTTGTTATTCCCACAACGGAAATTATGAAGGGAAATCGACATACGTCGTCAGTCGGTGTCTGCTCTCTCATCATTTGCGCACTCCTACTCCGACGAATCTCCTGCGAGGTAAGTGACCGACTACCCGAGGGCGCGCCGAGTCCAGTACCGACGGAAGGCGTACGTCCATGCATCGTGTTTCCTTGTTGGCGTGCGCGAGGCGGTAACCCGATTATTGGAGTAGGAGGTAGAGGTGTACGAGGGGCAGGTCCAGGCGTGGAGATCGACCCTACCGGGGTAGCGGGAAATGCGGCCAATCGTGGGATGGTGGGAGTTGGGGCGGGCGACGGTCTTGAGCCTGAAGGAACGGAGTACCCAGTCATATCATTCGGGGTATTGTATCCCCTTGTTCCAAGGATTGGGTTTGGACCAGGCGGGAGGGGTGTCGCGGGTGACGGCGTGTAATCTTGCAGCGGCAGCGGTGGCGTGGACGGCTCGTCCGTCTTGTCTTTTGCGTGACGACGGAGCCACCCACTGGACTTCTCGGACTTCTCGGCCCTTTCAGACCTCTCAACCCTCTCCGGCCTCTCAGCCTTTTCTGCTGCTTGCAGGCCGGCCTCGACGTCCACCGCGGTCGCAGTGCTCCAGCGTACTTCCTCAGTTCCGGGTTGGGCCCCCGCTGGGCCTGGTGGGGCCTGAGTGAACGGTTGCACAGTTTCAGCTCGTGATCTGGCGTTCTTCCGGCGCCTGCGTAGGCAGAACAGGATACCAAGGGCGATCAAGATGAGGAAGGCCACACTACCCACTGAGGTACCTATGATGAGACCTAAGGGTACGCTAGAGGTCCGTGAGTACGATATGTTGTCGTAACCAGTGGAGGGAGTGGGAAGAGCTGGCGATATCGTTGACACTGACGCTGCGGCTCCTGGTGGCGCTGGTAATGAGGTCCCCTCTGGCGCTGAGGATGAGGCTTCGAGCGGAGGGACGTTGGCTGATATGGACGCGAAGACTTGGTAAGAATCGATGGTCAGGGCGTCGCCATTCAAGCCTGTATTCGTCAACCTGACTTGGTGTTGGCCGGGACTCAGATCGGTCGCAAACCACTATATGGGTTCGTTAGTACCCACTCAGCGGCCAGGTTAAGTTTCGCAAACTCACGATAGGAGTCGCAGGATGCAGGATGGAAGCTCTCGCACTCAGCTCGCCCACGTCCCTCCCGTCCAGTTGTACCCTGAAGTTGCCGTTACGTGGTCCAACAGCGCCTATGACGCTAACACCTCGCCCCTCAAATGAAAACTCGACTTGCGCGCCGTTCACATTGGACTCGTGTACCGTGCCATTTCTCCATGGTGTGTTCGGAGGCGCTATCCGGCTAGTTGTGGCCCATCTGCTGGCGCTGTAGGTTATCGCCGGATTCGCATCGTCGATCACCGTCGGTCCAGAAAACGTCAGGCCGCTCTCGTTGCCGGCCGCTGTCTCCACTATGAAGGAATCAATGTCGAGCACCTGTTGGCGACTATCGGTCGAAAGGTTCTTCACAACGATCGTGTGGTCGCCGAACGGGAGGCCGTTACCACCGCCGAGGGTTGCTTGGAACTGAGTAATATTCCCAGTGTTAGCTCCAAACGACTGCACTGGCTGATCATCGATCTGGACAGAGTAGGAACCACTGATTGATCGCCGTCCACCAATGACCCACACACCAGTGCCTTGATACAATGTCTTAGAGACGAACTGTCGTGAGGCAGAGAATAGAACGTACCAGTGAAGCTCAGGGTCGCTGTGGCGGTCGGATTGATGGAGTAATGGTAAGATCGCTGGAAATAGCTCTGATAGAAACAAGGTCAACCTGTGCCCCTTGGCTTCCGTGTCCACGGAAGACACGACGACGGTAAATTGAACGCACGGGGAGATTGGCATCTGATGACACATTATCGTCCCAAAAATTTGCCGGCTCGTACCTAATGAGCGGCGAAGCATCGTCAACTGCAGGGCCACAGCGACGGGGCGGGTGTGTCAGCCGGACGGTACTACGACGCTACGAGCGAGGAGGGACTTACTAGTGAGGTTGTACGCAGCAGTCCGTTGTGTAGTCATCTCCGAGTTATGATATCCTCAGTCTGCAATTAAAAGTAGAAAGTGTGCGGGCAATAATCGAAAAAAGTTGCTCTCCAGAGAAGCAGCCAGCCAGTGCGAAATGAACCAGCGCTCTTCTAGAGTCGTAAATTAAGGAAAGTAATGTCGAGTGTTGAGGTGAAGCTGATACCGAAAAAAACCGAAAAAAAAGGGATAGAATAACCAGCGGCGCAGCGGACGAGTCGTAACCGATCCGGGGCTTGTGAAGGGAGAAGAGCAAAAAGATAGGGCACTAATGGAAAAAAAGGTAGCGAAACGGAAAAGGGGGAAGGCGGAGGGAGGAGGGGATCAGCGGCCTGGGTACTTGATCTTCACGTCTTGGCAGACACAGCTCTCAGCCCGTCAGCTATTCATAATATCTCTATTCATATTCACGGATAGCAACGCTCTCGTTACTGCCGCATTACACATGCCGGAATGGCGGTGCAAGGTCCATTCATCCACAGGTGATCCTGCCCGCGTGATTCAAGACTATCCGTATCGTCTATTCAAACTCGGGGTGACTTACTAGCTAACGATGCGAGACGATCGGAGGCAGATAGACATATGATGTCTCTATAGGTGAGCCCTGAGTAGTCTAGTGCTGTTTCAATAAAACTCAAAACGGTGCTTCCCCTTATGTCTGGCTGCCCATTAACTAGGACAGTCGCCACTGGCTGTTGTATGTCCAACCTTTGACACGCTTTTCCAACTCCGACACTCCGATGCTGGGACGATCGGAAGCTTATGGACACCTCACCAAAGTGCATCGAAAGTCAATACTTGTGGTGGGTCCCTTCGACTTAATGCTCTATCACGCTCTTGGGGGTCAACATGTGCTTCTTTGGTGAGGATTGTTCAAAAAATCGTGCGAATCCTGGTTGTTACGCACAACCAACTCGCTCAGCACACTCCACCATACCACGGGTGGCCCAATTGCGTGTTGTACTTGCCTTTTGGGAAGACCCCATAAAGGGATCAAGGCCGCGAATGTGGCTTTCAGCCGCACGTGATGCCAGAAGTGACCCTTTTCCTTCAGCATAGTATCACTACGCCACTACGTCTCAAGATAGCCTTTTCTTTCAATGGGTTGCCTTCGAATCGCTGCATAATGCACAAACCTTCCTCCCTTTCGCAAGGAAGAGCAATATCAATTTATTGTACTAAACAGACCTCTGTAAAATAGTACATGACCAGCCCGGCTCGGGGATCACACTTTGGCCAGCGATGGCCACTTGTGGCGATCCTCATGGCAAATGGCTATTCCCCTTACGCCGCGCGTATGGCAGAATGCTTTGTATATAGTAGTATGGTTAAGCAGTGAATGGCAGGCCATTGACTGGCCAAGTCAAAAATACGGAGAACAAACTTTGGCTCCAGCCACACTTCGCTTCTTCGCCATCCACCGTTCCTTCTCCAATTTTCTAGCCACAAACACTCATAGCGCATCATGAAGACTACATCTGGAGGTTCTCACGCCGAAGAGCGCGTCGTTGGTGGCTTGGTTGACACAGCCAACATGGTTGGCCTCCCAACTACAGACTCCCTCAGCGTCGGAGGAAGCCCCAATGATTCTACAGAGGCTATAGAAGGTCATCAGGATGAGACGAATCTCGCCCATGTGATACCTGAGGACGACATAAGCCCAGACGACGCGCCAGAGGTGGTCTTGGGTGACATCGACGAAGAGGTACGTATCATACCCATTAGGTTACCATGAGTGGGTTAATACAAGATTGATGATTAGGCTGAGGAGGGTGCGCCCAGTATGTTTGGGCGGCTCGGTCGCCCGCAAAACGCTACCGATGTGAGTACACTAGCACACTTCTGTGCCCCATTATTACCCAGTAGTGAGTAGTGCGAGCTGATAGAGCAATCCAGGCTATCGAAGCGATGCTGGCGCACCGGGCAGACGAAATGCTGCTGGGTTTAGGGGCGCTTTGCGTCGCTAACAAACAAGGAGGCAAAAAGACAAAACCTCGAAAAGATGTGAGTCAATGATCCACCATTGGAAGACCTCTCTCAACCCAACGATCTCTCCTTCTACGCAGAAAGCAAGAAGTCAAAAGAGCCACCAAAGGAAATCAAGCAAGAAGAGAAAAGATCGGCGACTGATAGAGGAAAGTATCCTCAGGGTGCGTTCCCTCTTACACCGCCCGTCACCAGCCGCGGATTGACATCCTGCAGATGCGACCTTCAACATCATCCTCCAGGGTCCAGGGGGATTTGGTAGAACCGAGGCTACACCGGCGAATTACACCTCTCCGGCACGCTATGCTCGACCAGACGAAGCTGGACCGACACGAGGACGACCTCTTTGGCTCACTAAGCGTGCAACACACCCCACTCAACGACAGTGCGACCGAGTCCCCGTCCCACATCTTGTCGCCGAAGGGAGAGCTAGCACTGGGCGCGTCGCCACCAGCCACTCCCACTACACCTATACACAGGGCCTCGGTTCAATTTGCTGACGGCGTCCACACAACTTGTGTAGGAAACCCTGGACTCTTAGAGCAAGCGGCCGTCCCTGGTGGCCCGGAAATTAAGGAAGCAGGGATCCAAGGGATACCAGTATTGACCTCACCTCGAAATGAGGGCGCCATCAGCGCATCGCAGGGGAAGGTCGATGAGATCCGCGGAGCTGCGCTCGTCGAAGCCCACAGCGACCCAGATATCCCACAAATATACGCCAGCACCACTGGTACTGGTGTATGTGCTACTCGGTCGACTGTGGCTGAATGGGAGGAGGCAGGAGTTCGAGTCAACACCGAGGCGACGAGGCCGCCCTCCAGGCCTCCAGTTGATGGACACACGGATTCGTATCCCGGGAGTCCATATGACCCGAATATGGAAGTAGATCAGGTGGATATGCAAGTGGACTTTTCAGGCCCGATGGACAAGGATGAAGATAAGTCGGAAGCTTCGTTTGGTGTCCTGCCAAACACCACCTTCGACCAATTGGTCAACTACTCAGCCCAGCCGCTGTTGTACAGTCACGGCCCCAGTACCGAGGAAGGTGACCCTATTATCAAGGATGTTGGCCCGACATTCGGGGCAGATTCGGCGATGGAAGACGAAAGGACAGAGCCGCCTTGGAAGGCAGATGTGTCTGTGACGGCAACGGAGACTCTCCAACCCTTTTCATGGGTACCACCCTCTATCTCCGATGCATTTCATGCCACTTTCCCAGGTGTTCAATTCGCCCGAACGCAAATGACCACCTTCAATAACTCTCTGCCTGTCCTTCAATATCGCCCGCTCAGCGACCCTTACACGGTAGATACAACGACCTCCGAGGACACAAGATTGTGGCAAGTTGCATCTCCGCAGGACATCCCTTGGCCCCTCGTCTCGGATGGGGTCCACCCTTCGCCCTCGGTGGAAGTTGGACTGTCCAAAGAACCACAGCCCTTTTATGCAAAGCATTCTCCCACTCATGTCCTGAGTGCTTTCTCCAGGCAGACTACCAGCTGTTCATCCTTTCATCCTCCGTCCCCGCCTATGTCGGGCGTTAGCCCTGTCTCAGTCTTTCCACCCCTTTTTGGGTCTATAGAGGGACACAAGGAAGGGGTCAAGGCTTTCGAAGGAGATGTTGATTCTGAATCCGCCGTCGTGCAGCGAGAAGCCTCACCCCCCAGGTATGTTTGAGTCCTTCCAAGTATACAGTAACCAACTGAGCTGATCTGTTGCAGAAGTCTTTATACGCACAATGCCGTAGGACTTGATGTCAGCTCACCACAATCGCCCCCATCAGCAAGCACCAGTACATCTTCCCCAGTTTGTTCTCTGCCTCTGGCTGTTGATACTACAGCCGTCATCCACTCGGGTCCAACTCCTGCGTCGCCGATTGAGCACTACGAGAATGAAATCGAAGGCGAGAATCGAGACTCTACCAAGAGTGGTCATTTGTGCGTCATATATGCAATGAGCCTATTCCTCTTTACTCACTTGAATGCTACTATTACAGGGGTGATGTTCATGAAATTGTTCACCCTACCCTGGCTATGGCCCGACCTGCCACTAAGGAATCAGGACCCCCCATGAATCCCGTCGCGACAGCCAAACTACCGCCCCCTGTTCCTCCTCGTGTTGTCGGTTCCAAAAGGAAATTCGTCGACGACCAAGGAACCCGGTACAATAACTCGATCAATCTGGCGAGAAAGGTGTCTAAACTTCCGTGAGTCTTCTATTTTACTGTGGTGCATCTAAAGCACTGACATAGGTCGCATGTAGTCGGTCGAAGAGGCCAAAGATCGATCATGGGGCCTATTCCACTCAGAAGAGACTTGGAGAAGTCAAGGCCATGCACCGCCGAGAGGGAGAGGGGACTAAATTACCCGAGGCGATCAAGTTCGCCACTCGTCATACTATGCCCGTTTGGTCCTCATCGAGGTCTCCTACGAGGGACCAGAAGAGTGGAGAAACACCAAACTGGGGCGCTTGAAGGAACGAATGCGCATGAGGATGTGGAGGGAGGATGTGGAAGGAGGATGTGGAAGGAGGATGTGGAAGGGGGATGTGGAAGGGGGATGTAGAAGGAGGATGGGCCATGCGAGTATTATAGGTTTCACAGAGCCAAAGAACCACGAACACTGGCGTGAATCAAGCATTCGACTCGCTCCAGTCCTGTTTCCGGCTTCGAAAGGAGAGGGTGAGGGGAACCTTAGTGCTATGAGGGATTGTCTGGCGGGCTGCGCCCAGTTCAGACAACCTGCTCGATGGTTTGATTCATCTCGTGAGTTTCTTAACTCTGGCGATCGTGTACAGATACTGACTGATTATTGCATCTCTTTCTAGCCTCTCTATGACATCAATGGTTTCTGTGTTCAAAAATACGCCTCACATTAAAGCTCACGACTCCGAAGGAAGCCGTGCAGGAGAGACAGTTGAAATGTATGATCTGCTTCAATATTTCGTGATTGCTTGGACTCTGATCAGCCTTGTATTTATGTGGAATGTGAATCTCCGAGCTGTATCACGTATTATTTTCTTCTCACAGAAGTTGTTTCCGGCAGCACACTTGGCCTTCATGGTAGGACCAAGAACCATGTGTCCATTGTCGAATGAGGATTAGACTCACCACTATGTTGGTAATTGTGGCAGGACTAACGCATGAGCCGGTGGTGCGAGGCGAGGCTCGCACCACGTCGTCTTTACACATCGAGGGACGCGACGGGTGGTCCCATAGAATGATTCGGACCATGCAGGTGCCACAGATTAGGAGGGCGTCAATGAGAAAAGAATGATGATGGGCGTACGTACTCTTCCTCGTTGATTCACGTGTGATCGGCTCCGAGGCAGATCTGCAGATCGGGGAGGGAGCTCAGAGGAGCTCAGGACTACGGTCAAGAGAGACAGTATAGTCCTCAGACTTGCGAAGGCATGGAAACGATATCCGTTTCCGCCGTGGTCAGCAGCCCGCGCCTTCTACAGCACAAGAAACAAGAAACACGGGCATCTACTATCTCCAACATCTGTTAATAGCGATGATTCAAGGTAGTACAACAAAGCTAGCGGCGCATCCTGGTAAAAACGATCAAATTCAGTCACCTTGACTTCTCCGTGTTCACTGCTGATATGATCTGATGTCGCGAATGTCGCATTTGCAGGAAAGGGCCTCACCCTTGTATTTTATGAAATGACGCCTACTCTCAAATACAAAACCAAGCAACGAGCCAATTATTTCTTAGGAACCGCCGCACAACAACCCGTTAGGGACAGTATGGGTCAAGGAACTCTATTTTACTATGCAATAACAATTGAAATCAGAGTGTTTACATTCCAGCTGTCATGAGCCTCAGTGCGTGATTCGCAGAATGTCGACGAGAATGTACCACACCGCCCCCAGTGTATACAGTGTGCACTCGCTATCAACTGAGTCGCTGTCTCCTTTAGAGTCTGGCTGGTCATTCCGTTAGACGCCCGTTCCCACCACAGCTTCAACTGCTCCGAGCCAGTGCACCGTGCCCTCAATAACTCCCCCAGTCGGCTCGTTCATCTTGACCACCTATGGAACCCATAGGCGCAGCTAGCGCAGTCGTCGGACTGGCCCTTCCGGTCTTCAAATGTGCAAAAGAATTACGGGACAGGATCAAACTGGTACGTCTGTTATCCTCCTCACCCTTGCTCGTACTCTCACAGCGCTCATGACTATTATCTATCTATGTTTACAGGTTGCATCGGAGAAAGCGGAACTCTTGACAACGCTCATCGAATACGAAGAGGATATCAACCTCCTCGAGTCACTCTACAACAACAACAAGGAATTATTGGACCAGAATGAACTCGACACCGACCTGAAGGAGCTTGCAGAGTACGCATGGCTTTTGCTTCCCGTTCGTCGTTCGCAGACGGGCCTGACACGACGGCGCAGAATCCTACGCGACCTCGACGAACGGCTAAACACACTCAATCCGAACCTGGGCAAAAAGAAGCTACCGGGTATTAAAGAATTGTGGAAAGCCGGAGATTTGCGCGAGAAGTTGACCGCGTCAAATACGAAGATCAGTAATGTCCGTGCTCGATGGCAGGTATGGGGGGGGTGGGCGCTCAGGTTTCGGAGGTGGACTGTGCTGATCACCACCACGGCCAGACGCGGTTGCAAGTCTGCACACTCGTATCGACGAACGTGATCCTCAGGCGAATGGACTCTGCTCAAACGGAAACGACAGCTCTGCTCCAACAGGTACTCACCATGCTCCAGCAGGGGCAGGTCTGGCAAAGCTCTCGTAGTCTCTCGATGCACTCACAAGTCGAACCAGCTGGCTTCAACAGCCAGACAACAAGGGTGCGTCACCATCCACGCTTATAGATATATACCAATAGGTATCATTCTCAGGTCGTGGCCAATACAACCACATCCACTGTCACCTTTTCCATATTATCCCCTGACGCCTCCCTTTCATATGATTGTATCAAGCTTCGCCTAGAGGAATACCGTACCCTCCTTGCATCTGACTCGGATACGATCGAGCTTTCTACCGAGAATGGCAAGACTCTTATCTGCAGCAAGCAAGCAAAAAGAATGGAACAATTTCTGGATCAGGCAGAATTATTGCTGCGGGATATTATCCAATCTCATAATACCTCTGTGATTGTTGTTCTACATCACATTCGTGACCTTGCGAAGGTCCTGGACAAACTAGGACTCTACGATGAATGCCGCCTGACAGGCACCTGTGCACTTGAGCTTGCCGAGGCTTTGGGCATACGGTCACTCGAGTTCAGACATGAGCAGGCTGAAACACTTACACTTATTGCTGGGCTTTCTGTGTACCGGCCCCGCGCTCGTACTCTCTTTATCCAAGCCGTCTCCATCTGTGAGGAAGTGGTGGAAAATAATGCCTCACACTCAAATAAAAATAGGCTCCTTATTGTATTGGACAGAGCCGGCTACTGGGCTTTGGGTCACCTTCGCGCACAATGGCTGGGACGTGCTATACAGCTCATGACGAATGACCTTCCACCGACAATGGTGCACCCCAATATCCGCAGCGATATCTACCACAACTACGGATATGCCCTCTACCAGCTCAAGCAATATTCCAATGCTTTAGAGGCATACCATGGGGCTATTTCTATTCGCCGCCCATTGGTTAGTAATAATCCGACGAAGCACAATCCCCACCTTGCTCAGGCACTCTTGAATCTGAGCGTAGCACTTAGCACTCTTGGTAAATATGGCGATGCTATCGCCGCTTCCAAGGAGGCTCTGGAGATCTGTACGACTATGTCAGCTCAAGATCCACTTCGGTACAATGAACTGATGGCAATAGCACTCCTTAATTATGGGTTCATACTTGGGGAATTAAACCAAGTCTCTCAAGCGGCAGAAGTAGAGAAGCAGGCTATCTCAGTAGTTCGCAACCTTGCTCGGACTGGGAAAGCATGTACAAGATTACTTTTAAAAGCCCTTAATAACTATGGTAGTAGCTGTGGCTCAATTGGACAGCATACAGAGGCTGTGCTCGTATATCAGGAATCTATCCTCCTGGGGCGTGCCCTTGCTGCAAGAGACTCGGAAGAGGAAAAATCTTTGACGCTGACTCTCCACAACATTGCACACTCATTCCTTGCTCTTGGCCAATATGCTGAAGCAAATACTGCAGCCACTGAAGCTCTGATACGGACTCATGGGAGGGTGCTCGCTCGAAGACTGCGATTATGCACCGGACTTCAAATCATGCTTCGTGTGTCAGCGAGCTATGATTACAGACCCTATAAGGGAAGATTCAGCACCTCTCCCATTTGTTCTGGCTAAATTCTCCCCACGGCCGGCGGAGCATTCTGGAGCTGATGCTCCCCATGAGCCAACCAAGGCTTCTACCAATTCCACCTCTGCCCATATTCTTCCCACAAGTGCAGCACGCCGATTGGGACTTGGTCGACCCGAATTTGCATCTGAAACCCCTGTTCCTGTTCACCGGGTCCAATAGTCAATTCCCCTACACGCCCGGTTTCCTACCAACCACATTTTCAGGAACTGACGGACGGACCTGAGCACATTTAACCCCAAAGCCCACTGGAGAGACTGTGAGGGTATCATTAGAGGGTTGTTCAGAGGGAGCAGGGGCCAGTGAAAGACCCGCCTCCTCTGTCCCATGGTACCATTATATTATACTTCACATTCCCTGCTAGAATCTTTTCATCTCCATATGTCCATGAAACGTTGTTGTCAATATATATGCCAGCTTTGTTATTTAGAATCACGTTTCCAGAATCCCAAAAGCTGAGTGGCGGGGACGCAGTCGGAGCCATCGGCCAACGACGTCAATTACAGGTATGACGTACCCAGGGGAGCCGGGCACACTTTTCCAGATGTTCGGAGTTGAGGCTGAGCGTTGGTCGCCAATTATCTAGGGTAGCGATCGACGGGGTTTTGGGCACACCTTGCGCCCACCTATTTCACAGATGAAACAGATACAAACCCGCAGCCGTATTTGCACTATCCTTCCTCCCTTTCCTTTCAGCCGCAATTGAGGCCTGGGATTCAGGCATGTGGAAGGAAATTTGGAAAAGAGGTTGCGGATCGTAGTGCAGACATGAACAATTTATCCATTCAAGAATCCGATATATGAAACCTCCCCGCCGTACAAGTCTGCCTCGATGGCACGGACGAGGTTTACTTCTTTCCAGCCCGTTTCTTTTCTTTCGCCTTTGCTCTCTCCTCGCGCTTCTGCTCCGCTCTTTCTCCCTCGAGCCCACCCATCAACTTCTTCACCCTTTCGTTGTACGCCTTGTCCTGCGCTTCCTTTCTCTCTTGAACCACCGCCGCAAGGAAGCGATTGTCTTTCCGCAACTCTCGCATTGCCCCCTTCTTCTCCTGTCGATACTGCGCACGCAGTTTCTGGGCAGCAGCTCTTTCTGCGTCTGGGTCCCTCGAGCGGAGGTACGAGGACGACCGTGTTTCGAATTTGGGAATGAAAGTCGCAATAGGAATAGGCTTGTGCGTTTGGAGAAGGAGAGGCCGACGGCCCTCTCGTGCGAACCGTAGAAAGCGAGTGAGGATATCGATTTGACGGGTCAGCTTGGCCTATATCGGGCTTCAAAACCATACGCCCACTCATCATCTGAATGACTGACCTGGAAAACTGGTGATAGTTTGTGAGCCTGTACTTGCTCGAGCACATCCAAAACAGGCGCGTATATCTCGATGAAGGCACCCAAGGGTTTATACATTTCCGCGAATCGGCCAAGGAGATCCACAGACAAGGTGAGGAGATCTACTTTTGCCTGCTCGTCCGCGTCTCCGTTGAGGATCATAAATAAGGCCGGTTTTCCAGGTTGCAAGTCTTTGGCCTTCTTTGCTCTGATTCTAAGGTTTTGCGTATACTCGGCGCCAAAATCGGGAGTGGGGATGGACCTAGGTATTGACGCTTCATCCTTGAAAGAAGTTGGAGCGAGTAAGAGAATCGTGTTGACAAGAAAGTTGATAACCTCCGGAACGAATCGCTTTGAATCTTGCTCAAACTATATATTGATGAGCGACCATCACCGAGGGAAAGCAATACACTCACCTCGTAGAATAATGTACATAAAAACAGACCACTGGCGATATCTGCCAATGAACGTATTCGCGAGAGTCCCAGATAGGCGCCCATCAAGTACCGCGCGGGGCCAACCACTGCGTGCTTCATATCACTGGTTGGCCAAATCCCGCCGAGTACCCGGAGAAGTATGAGTTCAGGTACTCCAGGGAAGGTCCTGCTAGAGGGACTGAGTGGGTCTCGTAATCCACGATTAAGGTTCTTCTGCATAACCTTGAGCTTCTTGACGAATTCCTCCGCACTCCGAATAGGGTACG
>Ga0307515_10016047_pt1 | contig 13745 bp, 9 predicted proteins | sample 17_EM_MG_FD_194513 | JGI IMG/M metagenome (GOLD analysis project Ga0307515, IMG submission 194513) | Populus trichocarpa ectomycorrhiza microbial communities from riparian zone in the Pacific Northwest, United States - 17_EM | ecosystem: Host-associated > Plants > Roots > Unclassified | place... | reverse complement strand
CGAAGTTCCACTGCGAGTTGAACTTCATTGAGCAGTATTGGGGTAATGCAAAATTTCGATATCGAGAGACGCCACTCACTACTAATGACAACGAGATGATCGAGAATATGCGGGACTGCTTGGACGCTGTACCAGTGGAATCGATTCGGAGCTACTCAATTCGATCTTGTAGATTTATGGACGGCTACAGGGCTGGACTGGATGGGCCACAGGCTGCTTGGGCATGCCGGAAGTACCACGGCCACCGTACATTGCCGCCAGACGCTCTGCGGGAGGCGAGATTACGCGTTTAAATAGTGTTACAATTATGAACTTTTTTGAGATATAAAACTAGCTACGGATACAAAAAAAAAAATTCGGACCACCGGAATTTGGCAGTGTGAGGCTGGGGTGGCTGTGGTGGGGCCTTTGTGCTGTCGCCTACCTTACCAGTTTTGTCATCGCTACTTCCTTACGCACCAGCGCAGCGCCTAGGTAGTAAGCAAGGAGCGCGTGAAGTAAAGATTTAGATCTAGGGTATATAGGTGAGATAGGACGATAGGAGAAATGCGCTACGGGACGTTGACAACGAAATGCTCTCACCGTCGGGAATATAGTTGAGGCATTTGAAATCAAAGTCCGTTCCTGAAACGATACCGGACCGTGGAGGCTACTTTCCATGCTTCTGTGAGTTTTCATGTTAGACACTGGATGGTCTAATTGTCGGAAATGGCAAATTCCGGTTATTTCAGGTTTCGAGCTCTGTGCCTGGATCGATACCAGATGGACGGTTATATGGGGGCGTTTGTAGCGGGCCCTAACAAACACCGCTGCATAGAGATTTCTGACACTAATCGAAGTATGCACTCACACTTATAAACTCTGTGAATAGGGATAGCGAGATAATACAGCAGGTGTGTTCCAAAGGACTGACGGGCAACCCCGGACGTGTTCTCGCCCTCGACGAATGAAGATGGGTTCCGTTGAACCTTCTTCACTCTGACTGATCGAGCGCGGGCACAAGGACAACCCTCAGGTCGTATTTTCGTGAGTTTCCTTTCTACTCGACCTTCCGCGTTGCAGAAATTGGAAGGCAAGGGTGGCGGACTCATTTGACTTGACGGACGTCAGCTGTCATCCGCTGCATCCGCCATGTTCATCGATCTCTCCTGATCTCTTCTGCATCTCGAGGTCCTGAAGAGCGAGCAACCATGGCGAATAAATCACCCCAAGAGATGAATCTGTGAGCACCTCGATAGATATATGGCGTCGGATTGTGGCTGATCGCGCCCCAAAAGCCTCTACCTGAATGGTGCGGCGCTTCACTTCAATTTAGGTCCAAACGCTCATCTCACACAACAATAAGAAATCATTGTGCAAGATATCCCAGATTTGAAGTATAAGCTGGTGCTGTTTGTAGGAAGTGAAGCGATAGAGTTAGAGACGAAAGACAACCACACCTGGGCACCAGTCCAACGCCCGTATGTCCTCCGTCTTCTCACTACGTGCATTCACTGTAGCCCGTGCGTATGTAGAGATATTTCTCCGATATCCCATGTGCGCGTAGAAATTCAGATCAAGAGTGGTCATCTATCGTGGGCGAAGAAGGTCCAGAATATCAAAGAGATCGACATTCAAAACCCATTTAATGAGTACTGGACCTCCAAAGAGCACGAGATTACGGTGCCGGGTTTGTCATCATTCCAAACCGATCCGCTCATATCTGATAGAGGGGCGCAGAGGTGATTGTCGTTGGAAAATATCGTTGCTCCTTTGAATTACATTTCTCTGCGAGCCCTACGGTTCGCCTCTTTGTAACTGCGTATCACATCCAACTAACAATATCCGCATAGGCGGAGTCTCTACACTCGTTGCTCAATGAACTCGGGGTATTGTTAAAGGAACACCCCTCGATGATGGATGCACCGACAGAGAGGGTTGTGGACAAGGCTATTAAGTACGGGGCTGTGTTCGCAGCGGTCAGTTCTCCCAAATGGCAACCAGTGAGGGATTGACATCTTCCAGTTGAATCCTGTCACAAAGGCTGTCTTCGGTCTTGCCAGTGTCACGTTTGAGGTTCGTTCCCGCTGCTGGCATATGAGGAACAGAGCTAACACTTGCCTGTTTAGCTCTTGAAGGAACAAAGCAAGTACGATCAGATGCCGTCGGCCCTCTTAGATAGGTTGCAGCGCATTTTGCCTTTAGGGAAGAAGGTCGCAGATGATGTTGTCTGCGAAGAGACAGAAATCTTGGAGAAGGTCATCCAGCGAATGTTCGAAGTGATGCGAAAGGTCGCAGATTTCTCGTGCAACTATGTCAAAGGTAATAGGCAGTCATTTTCTGGAAATGGCAAGTACTGATGATCACAGCGAGAGCGGTTGGTGGATATGCCTACCCAGAGAGGATCGAAGAAATGGACAGAGAGTTGTCCAGGATGATTGAGGACTTCAACCATGCAGTGGATGTTGAGGCGCTCCGGCTGGCCAAAAAGAATGGTAAGCAATTATTGCCCCTGCTTGGTCATAATCGTTCTCAATGGCTCGCATAGAGCAAGAGTTTCTGCTTACGCGGCTTAAACGCGTCGAAACTGGTTATGACTTGACACTCTGCTGTATGGAAGGCACCCGGGAGAGTCTCTTGAATCAAATCATGGCCTGGGCCGCCAATGAATCAGATCCGAGCAATATTTACTGGATCCACGGGCTACCGGGAATCGGAAAAACGTCGTTGGCTCATTCCATCTGTGAAAAGCTTCACAATGAATATCGGCTCGCTGGAGCATTTTTCTGCCAGAGGGATGACGCAAATATGAGCGATATCAGAAATATCCTTCCTACTCTCATCTCCAAACTTGCCGAAAAATTTCCCCCCTTTCGAAGCATCGTCGCAGACCGTCTTCGTAGCGACCCAGATCTAACATCAAAGTCGATGAAGGACAGTCTCTTCCTTGACTTCGTCCGCAACCTTCCTCGCCACCCAAAACACGCTCTTGTCTTTGTCATTGACGCACTCGATGAATGCGGTGACGATCAAAAACGTCCAGTCCTCCTGAGATCTCTGACCGAGGCTGCCTCCCACGCTCCGTGGCTCAAGATTATTGTGGCAAGTAGGCCCGAAGACGAAATCCAACGTTTTTTTAACCGCCTCCCTCGATCATCATATTTGCGATATGATTTGGCCACAGATCAAGAAGCCAGAGCTGGTTTGCAGACTTTCACCCGGAGCCAATTCAATTTGGTGGCTGAAAAGTGGTGCCTCCCCACCCCTTGGCCAGAACAATCGCTCTTTGACAGAGTAATTAATCGGGCGAACGGTCTTTTCATCTTCATCAAGACTCTTGTTCTTACCCTTAGGCAATGCGAAGACCCCGAGAAGACTTTGAAGGTCGCCTTGCAAGACTCAGCCGGTACTGGTTTGAAACCTCTATACAACCTTTACTCCAGTGTCTTAAAAGCGCAAGGGGTGCCAAGTAATGCCGAGTTTCGGCAGGTGATTGGAGTGCTTCTTGCAGTGGCTCCATATCGCACACTGTGTGATGAATCGATTGCAGAGCTGGCAGGAGTGAGGCCTCATCTGGTCAAAAAGTGGGTGAATGATCTCAGCTCCTTGCTATATCGAGACGAAGCGGCCAATGGAGGGGTTCGTGTCCGACATTTGTCAATTTCGGATTTCTTTGTCAGCGATCACTGCACCTATCAAGTCAACCTCGAGGACGCGAACGTGCAGCTGGGAATTGGTTGCCTCAAGACGATGGTTGAACAACTCCGTTTCAATATCTGCAAGCTCGAAGATTCCCGGCTTGCAAATGCGGACATCCATGATCTCCCATCGCGAATCAGAGACCACATTTCCGACACTTTGCAATATAGTTCTCTCTATTGGTCGAATCATCTTTGCTATACTCCTGACCATGGAGATCATCGCGTGTGGGGAATGTTGAAGGGAATCTTTGAAGGATTGTATGGGTTATTTTGGGTCGAAGTATTGAGTATTATGGGAATGGTGCCAATTGGTGCTCCAAGCCTGCGACGGGTGATCTCTTGGGCCAAGGTGAGTTCAGTTCTGTGTTTCCATCTACCAAAATGATTCCAACTTGGTGTAGAATGGTGATTCCACTGTTGTGGAGAGAATCCAGGATATTTGTCGTTTCATTATCACGTTCCACACCCCGATCTCTATCAGCGCTCCGCACACCTATATTTCGACGGGACCCTTCCTACCTCCTCAGTCGCCTTTATCAAGCATCTTCAGTAGGTGGTTTACTAAAGCGATCAGGGTGCAACGAGGGAAGTTGTTGTCATGGCCAGCGCCGCCATTGCGATGGATTGGACACTCCGATGTAGTCACGTCTCTCAACTGTTCCCCAAACGGGTGCCACATTGTTAGTGGATCTGTTGATAAGACGATACGTATCTGGGATGTCGAGACTGGTGCTCCCATCGGCAGCCCACTCAAAGGCCACACTGGCGGGGTGCAATCCGTTGCTTACTCTCCCAATGGTCAGAACATCATCTCTGGATCCGAAGATATGACCATCCGGATCTGGGATGCTGATACCAGTGTTCCAGTTGGCAGGCCTCTAGAGGGGCACACAGATAAGGTGTTGACTGTTGCTTTCTCTCCCAGTGGGCAACACATCATCTCCGGATCGAGTGACAGGACGATTCGAATTTGGGATGCTGAAACTGGCGTAGCAATTGGCACACCTCTAGAGGGGCACACCGGATTTGTGCGGTCTGTTGCTTACTCTCCTAATCGACGGCACATCACCTCTGGATCTGGTGACAACACCATTCGAATTTGGAATGCCGACACTGGTGCCACAGTTGGCAGCCCTCTAAAGGGGCACACTGACAGTGTGTTGTCTCTTGCGTACTCCCCTGATGGGCAGTACATCGCCTCTGGATCCAGTGACATGACCATTCGGATCTGGGATGCTGAGACCAGTGCTCCAGTTGGCAGGCGTCTAGAGGGGCACACAGATGCGGTGTGGACCGTCGTTTTCTCTCCCAGTGGGCAGCAAATCACCTCTGGATCAACTGACAAAACCATTCGAATCTGGAATGTTCAAACTGGCACAGCAATTGGCACGCCTCTAGAGGGACATCTCATATCTGTCAACACTGTTGCCTATTCTACCAATGGGCAGCATATCATCTCTGGATCCAGTGACCTGACCATTCGAACCTGGGATGCCAAGACTGCTGCCGCATTTGGCAATCCTGTGGCGGGGCACACTGGCGTGGTGTTGTCCGTGACTTACTCTCCCGATCGGCGGCGAATCATCTCCGGATCCGTTGACACAACTATTCGTATGTGGGACGCAGAGACTGGTGCTGCAGTTGGCAAGCCTCTACAAGGGCACACTGATCCTGTGTGGTCTGTTGCTTGCTCTCCTAATGGACGACACATTATCTCCGGATCTGATGATGGAACCATTCGAAAATGGGATGCCGAGAGTGGTGCTACAGTAATGACATTTTCAGAGGGGCACACCGAGCATATATATTCCGTTGTTTACTCTCCCAATGGGCAGCGTATCATCTCTGGCTCTGATGACGGAGCCATTCGAATCTGGGATGCTGAGACTGGTACCGCGATTGGCGAGCCCCTCAATGGCCACACCTCCGATGTGCTATCCGTTGCTTACTCTCCTAATGGGCGGCACATCATTTCGGGATCTTATGATAAAACCATTCGAATTTGGGATGCTGAGACTGGCGTTGCCATTGGCCGCCCTCTGGAAGGACACGCCAGCGTTGTGTGGTATGTGGCTTACTCCCCTGATGGACAACACATCATCTCTGGGTCGGGCGACAGAACCATTCGGATTTGGGATGCCGAGACTCGTGCTTTAGTTGGCATGCCCCTGGAGGGGCACACTGATGAGGTGATGGCCGTGATTTACTCTCCCAACGGGCAGCACATTATATCTGCATCTGATGACAGGACCATTAGAATCTGGGATGCCACTACTGGTGCTGCAATTGGCAAGCCTCTGACGGCGCATGCCGGCTCTGTGAGATCCATCGCTTGCTCTCCTGACGGGCAGCACATTGTCTCTGGATCTTGGGACACCACAATCCATGTGTGGGAGTTACTTCCACATCCTATCCAACCGCCTCTCTCTTGTAACCAAATTCATGCCAATTTTTATGCACAACCAGATGCAAATGGTTGGGTCAGAGACTCAAATAATCGTTTACTATATTGTGTACCCACGGACTGCTGTACCGGCCTGCATTCACCCGCTCTCCTGACAATGCCCCCGACCTCTCATACTAGATCAGTTGCTCTTGAGTTTGAGGACTTTGTGTTTGGAACCTCTTGGGCCGAGATTTTCAACAGTGCAAATGCCTAGGCTTTCCTTTCAGTCTCTGTACTTGTACTGGTGCCTCTTTATGCGAATCGCGATATATTCATACTCGAGCCAAGGTAAATTTGATATGTACCAAGAAAGTCTTCGGAACAAACAGATGTTCGTGAGGCGAGACGTGAAAGGCGGGGAGAATATGCAGGGACAGAGAAGAAAGGGTGGACCGGGACTCGATCCCTAAATCTAGTAAGGTGCATGACTACTACGCCACCCAGCCTGTAGGTGGAGGAGCCATCAAGTCCAACTGACTGGAAATACGAGCTTATCTCTACGCTCCGCATAGTGATGAGAATATTCGAGTCTCGAGGTGACAGAATCCACCAGTCTTTTCAAGACTCCCTGGATCGTGCTCTTCGTCCACGATCTCACGGTGTCTCTTCGTAGTCCCTTTATTAGCCATGAAGCGATTGAGGAGTTGTGAGTAGAGGCCAATCAGGCTTTCCAGTCGGACTGCTACGCCAAATATCACGCACAAAAACGAAGGATTGCATTCCTAGATTACACCTCTACTTTCTGCCTTGGTGGGATGGAACGTGGCGTGTGTCTCTCGAATACCACTTCGCCGACCTGCGTTCGCCGCAGGTGCTGGCTGTCGATGGACCAGGCGCCGAGGATGGTTAAGATGTTGTGCCTAGAGCCGTTTGTACTCTTCTGTGAGGTGTCGACATAGTGTACTGGGGAGCTGGAAGAGAACCCAAACAGAGTGACGTTGTTTGGCGGGCCATGGAATGTCCTCGCCAAAAAGTGGGGAGGAACGATGGGGTTGGGTCATATAAAATTGAGATGTCAAGCAACACCTTAGGTATTGTTTCCGTGCTAACAACGCGAACGTTTGCGTTCCAGAGTGAAGTTCCAGCTAGAGTCCACATTGGTCCTGAATTGATTGCGTCTTGTCGCTGGCCGGGCAGCACAGTGACTTTGAACAAGGATCACCTGAATCGTTGCTTGATTTCTTGATGTCAAGGGTGGTGGAAGCCTTCGCCCATCCTTCCTTTCTCTGTGTTCGACGGCTTAGCGTGGCCGCCACAGATTACCCTGGGCTGAAGATCGTACTATGACACGACTATTTCCTCACGCCTTCATCTCTGCAACCAATAACGATAAATTTCGATTGGCGTCAATACCTGGTTTATTCCAGAACGCTCAAATCTACTACCCACCGATGTCATCAGTGCCGACCAAACGGACAATCTAGCTTGCAAAAAGCTCCGAATATCGCTTCTCCAAAGCCGTCCCTCGTGCTGAAAACCTCCGCAGAAGCACCCTTACGTCCCACGCCCACATGGAAACAGCTTTGACCGTGTGACATCCTCTCAGGAACAGAGCTTGATTTAATAGACTCGATTACATTTTCGCCTGCGAGGGTATTTCGTTGTCGACATCCAGTCCTAGCTCATTGCCCCTTACTTCTATCCCATCCCTCATCGACACCAAAGGTCTTTACTGCCTGGGTCATGTACCTCTTGCTTACTGCTTATGCACTGCGCTTGTGTACGAGATCTGACCTGAGAGGCATTGCGAAACGTCTTCCTCAGATACCGTTGTACCATGGTATAAACAGGCCATAGATTCAAGAGTTCTGTCCGAACTTGTTGTGCTCCCAAATTCTTCGTCTTAGCGCCCACAGCTGTTGCGCTGTTGCGCAAATCCACGAATTCACCTATTGATACTATCAATACCACCTTCGCTGATACCCAAGGAATCTCGTACCTGCCTGATACGGCCCCCCAAGGGACCCCGAGTCCTTTGTTACTGCTTTCAGCCGTGTCTGCCTGGAAACGGCGCACGTGCCCGACACTCGATCAATGTCCACCGCGCAGCACTCCTCCACCGATCCTGCACACCTCTATTTACCCTGCACATAAACATGCCTCCCTTCCCTGGGTTCACCGCCCAGTTCCTGATGTCGCCCTCGGGTTGTCGTGGGACAAGCATCCGTCCCCGCTAATAATCTTCGCGCTTGCGTTCCTCCAATGCCGGATACTGTGAGGGAAGGGTCGTTACTGAAGATGGAGAAGGTGTGAGATATGCCGAGGGCAGGAGGACCATCCTGTGAGATATGCCGAGGGTAGAAGGGTGCAACCGAACAAGATTGCGGTTGCTCCCCAGCCTTACAGCTCCCCGTCATCTCCATAGCCGCCCCTCTAACACCGGATACGTCAAGCGCAGCGTAAATCGCACGGACGTGGTACGAGTCCAGGTCTACGCCTGGCGCACGGGGCGACGCTGGGCTAGGCGGAGGAATTAACGTCGATAGGAGCTGTGTGCGTGTGGAGGGAGGTTGACGTTGGCTTGGGGGTTGCGTGTGGGTGTTGCGGGGATGACTCGTGAGAACGAGCGGATGTCGGCCGTCCTGAGCGGCACTCGGGTATTGCGTTACTGTTGGAGTGTCTACGCTTGAGCTGTACGGTCCGCTGGGTGAGGTAGACTTGGAACGAACGCTCGATGGAGGGCGGTGGAGTCTGGAGCTGCCCTGCGACTGAGACTGCGACTGCGACGAGCTCCTTGGGAGCGGTGTGCCCGCAAACTGGACTTGTGTAGGGTCGTGCAGCGATGGAGAATGTGGTGGTGTAGGATGTATAATCCCTGTGTAGACGCGCGCAAGAGCACGGTCCCGCCGCGCTTGGTCTGTACCATTCTCTGCCGACGATCATGAGCTCGCGGATGTCATGTAAGATAGAATAATGATGAATCCCCGCATACATTTGACATGGGTCTGTAATTAGTCCTAGACTCGCGAAGGAAATGACTTTGAGAGTTTGTTGAGTGCAAGCTATTGCGGTCACCGCCGTAGAGACTGAAGACGGTATGCAGTCGCTTTGCTTGACGGCCGGTGTGTGTACACTGTTTCAAGCGTTGAGGAATATGGGTCTGAGTATGAGTGTACCGATGCAGCTCGTGGCGTTGATCGGACGATTAGCAACACCGGCTCAATCAAATAGAGCAAAGCAAAACGTAATGAAGATGGCTTTGAGGAAAAGAAGGAAGGCAGGAGTGCGTGCGTGTGCGTAGAGCGAGCAAAAGTTCGTAGTCGACATCAGGTCCAGAAATTCTCAGTTGACGCTCCGTAGGACAAGAAGGCCACAAAGCCGGGCCCGCCAACTGCTACAAGGCAGCCAGTTAGTTTCGAGTCATATCTCATATCATTGGTATGTAAGATGCAAGATGCGCGAGGACGAGGCCATCACACCGTATTTTGAGTTTCGGCCAATGCGTAAACAACGCGTAAACAACGCGTAACTAGGTTCTATTACCTCCGAACAAAGGAAGAGATTAATTGGAGCTCTCTTCCATTCAGTGGTGTAGCGAATAGTATCGCTAGAGTGGCCTCCGTCACTTCTTCCCTCGTCCGCACCCAATTCCACAAGACGACCCAACGCGGTTCGTGCATACACTGGCTGCGGTGGATAGATCTCATTGGGAGCACAACAGTGCCTATTGTCGTTGATTCCCAATTTCAGCTACCCACGGCTACTCGGATCACACGATGCCAGACGGCGACTCCCTGGGCCTGGTCATCGCGGACAGGTGGAGCACTACTTCAAGTCTCGACGGGGTTACGTCAGGATTTTGTTACTGCTAGAATTCCTGCACTCAACCAGCAAGCCCAAGTGGACCACCGATCTATAGTCTCATCCACCAGACTAGCATGGCCAGTATTCCTACTGTGCCCTACCAACCACGATACCTCTGCCTTCCCAATGGAGCTGACGTTAACACAATCCCTGCCTTCTATCTTGATACGGATTGGGTGCCCTCTCGTCAGGATGCACCCACGGGACTAATCCGACAACAATCGTTAGTCGAAAGTGTAGTCAAGCACTCCGGCGCGTCTACGATAAGCCTGGAAGTAAGCTCGCAGCTCCTTACGAGCCGGATCTTCCGAGACTGCAAGTGCTATCCAGGCAGCGAGGAGGGCAAATTGCCTGGATCCCGAAGGCTTTCACAAGAGGAGGGACAGCAGACGTACTTAGCCGTACCCTGTCTGAGGACGAGATCAATGCTGTGGATCACGACCATGGGTTCCGCCTCTCTCAGGTACACGACGGGCTCTTGGAGAAGGTGGGAGGTCGGTATGGGTGCGGGCTCCGCGCAGAGGAGAAAGGAGCGAACTGGATGAATAAGAAGGACGCCATTCGCGGCTTCTAAAAATTCCATCTTGGCATCGGGGAAACCTGTGAAACGTGGCGAGTTGCTAGTGCTCCCCCACCGGCGGGGCATTGACCACCGAGTTGAACAGGCACTTTTGCCGCGGCACTGTCACCCCCGCGGATGTTGCATAGCCGTAAGGGTCGACGGACGAAAGATAGGTGTATTGTTATAGCACTGGTACGTCTCTTAAGCGTATGGTGAAGCTACCCAAACTTTAGGCCGGGTGATGTATATCGAGTAGGACATCTGGTCAGGCAGGATGCAGGACTCGATATTTTATACTAATGAAATGACCTTGCTTCTTAGTTGCAGCGGTATGATGTATGGCCATGGCATACCTCTTTTATCTAGAGCCCTCTTTTGTTCTTGATCGCGTTGCTCTCCGGGGGCAGGAGTGAAGACCCCGAGTGATATATTTCCTCGGCATGGTGTGCTGCTGTCGTGTCCGCTGCTCGCCTATGGTCTACGGTTCTCCACCTTCGTGCAACATGTGCTGATCTGAATATATATATCACAAACGATAGTGAAAACGGAAGATGAAACCCCCCTGTATAATTCTCTAAGTGTGTCACTCGCCGTGGCTGTGGGTGTGGAAAGGGAGGGTCCAAGGTTCACTCTCACAATGTAGCTGTCGTTCCAGTAATCATTCTCCCAGCAAGACACAAACACAAACCACTTTATTCACTATTCAACAACATGGTAGAGCACGAGACAAATCCAACTATTAAGGACAATTAAACAAACATATAGCGAAACCCATAACAGTCGCCCAAAGAAAAGTGGAGAAGTAATTGGATAGCGCTGGTGGTCATTCGTCGAGCATGTCGAGCACGGTGGGCCGCGTGATACCCGAATACCCCCCACCGAAAGACAGGGCAACAGCAGGACGAGCGCGGTAGACGAATTTAATGCGGTAGCGTCCGCTTTGACGGAAGACGGTGTGTTCCCACCTGGTACCGAAACACCAAGAATTGGAACCACCCCTTCCGAGAAAAGAGCAAACGAGAAAAACTCACCATTCCACAACGAGGACATTATAACCGCTTTTTGGACCTCCTTCATTCGCTCTTCTTGGGCATGCTTGAGCACCGTCTTTGCCTGAGCTTGTGGTAGCCTGGCTGAGCAATGTCCATGGGATGACTTCAAACCGCAGCCGGACCACAACCGTGAGACCTGTGTCGACAATCCTGGATGGAAATGTGTGCATAACCCATGTTACGAATGTCTCTTCGACGCAAGTACTTGAAATCATTTCCGTTTGCAACCGGTAGGTAAGTCGCAGCTGTGGCGGAACGCGCTTTCGTAGTTGCGCGAACTGTAATACATCCACACTAGAGCCGAAGTAAATTTGATATGCAAAATCAAAGTTCTTGGGACAAACAGATATCCGTGAGGGCGAAGCTTGATCGAAAGGCGGAGAGAACAAGACTGGGAAGAAGAGCGCACCACTACGCTCTGCAAAGTGACAAGAATATAATTTCCGGACTTTCCCCCTAATTGGTCGTAGCGAGTTGACGAATGCGTAACTCTTTTCAAGACTTTTGGAACCTCTTTTGTGCTTGTGCGTTTCGTCCTCTGTCTCACGGTGTCTTTGTGAAGTCCCTTTGTCGACTCTGAGGCGATTGGGGGTGGGTTATGAGTAGAGGCTAGTCAGGTCAACCAGTGGGACTGCTACGCCAAATATCACACGTGTTTTGCATGGTAAACTCACAGAAAACGAAGGATTACATTACTAGTTCACAGATACACTTTCAGCCTTGGTGGGATGGAACGGATATGTGTATCCCTCGACTACCAACGGGCCAAGCGGTATTTTTTCTGCGTTCGTGGCGGTGCATCAGGCACCAGGGGTGATTAAGATATTGTGCCTAGAGCCCTCTTTGCTCTTCTAGGAAGTGCCAACATTGTGTGTTGGGGAGCTGGAAGAGAAGATAAACAGATTGGAGTTGTTTGGCTCGTTTGACTCGCCAATAGAAACGCACACCCGAGAAGAGGTTCGCTAATGAATGGGGCCATATAAGACTACAACACTTTGGGTATTAATTCCGTGCGAACAATGTGCGTGGGTTCCAGGCAGTGTCACAAAACTTCCTGGCAGGTTATAAACCCAAAAAGTTTATCCCGGGTTTATATCAGGTTTATATCGGGTTTATATCAGGTTTATAACAGGTTTATGGTGGGCAACACTTGATATAAACTTGTTGTAACCTATCATAAGTACTGAGGTGTGAGACAGAGACTGTTGATCGAAGTTAGTGGGCTGTCAGGTCGTGTCTCTGTGACTTGCCTTTTGCTGCAACCGCATGTCTTTGAATGACCATCAACGTCAATGTTATGTGATGTGGGATATGTAAAAGGAAATCAAGAACACCAATGGTGCCTTCAAGAACCTGCTGGCGCAAGGCCAAAATGAAGAAATGAAACAACAGGCTTGAATGCACCTTTGCCACCTTTCTAAAAGGTCCGTTACATTTTTCTTAGCACCTATATTTAACTCACATCATTCTGGAGCTCAAATGCATAGAATTGAAGTGAAAATCATGCATGCACACCAGAAATTTTCGGACTTGGGAGTTTTTTTTTTCAACTCACTTGGACTCAACTGCACCCCTCACCACCTTCCTCCATGGGCACACTGTCAAGGTCTTTGGCACACCCAGAGGTGAGTATGATATAGTACAAGGTGTCATTGTGTAGCTAATGGCCTACAACGCAACAATCTTACCAGGTTTGACCAAACTGCATAACAACCTTGGGAGTGCCTCTCCCATGTATGTGCATTGCCTAGATGCCACACATGCTTCAATAGTGCTCATAACCCAACCCACAGCCCATGTTCCGTCCTTCCTCCTGCTCTCCTTCCCCCTTCCTCATCCCCCACACAGTTTTTTCGCCCAAAGAAACCCACAAGGGGGCATGCCATTGTAGCTTCATCCCAGGTGTGTAATGTATGTTTCTCAGTCTGGCTTCGCATTCCAGACCATTGGCTGACAATGCCACTCATTAGGTCCCAGAATGTAAGCACAAACCTTTCCATGTCCCCAGCAGCTACTTCTCACTTCCTTCCACAGGTTTGGACTTGCTCTCTTCATGCTTCCCATCTCAGAACACAGTGACTGTGTAGTACTGCCTGTTGGACATTCCACATGTTAGAGTACAATGTACTGTATCAGAACTAGTATCAACTATATTTCGTGTTGAATACAATGCCTGCACCATATATCTGAGCATCCCTGAC
>Ga0307515_10016046_pt1 | contig 13746 bp, 7 predicted proteins | sample 17_EM_MG_FD_194513 | JGI IMG/M metagenome (GOLD analysis project Ga0307515, IMG submission 194513) | Populus trichocarpa ectomycorrhiza microbial communities from riparian zone in the Pacific Northwest, United States - 17_EM | ecosystem: Host-associated > Plants > Roots > Unclassified | place... | reverse complement strand
TTAACATAATATCTTTTTAATGTGGGATAAAAAACTTTTTAAAATATTCTTTTAAACTTCATAATATGTATAATCTATATTTACATGGATTTTTTCATATGAAATATTAAAACTTTAATTTTTTTTTATTTTTCCGGGTTAATCCGGGTTGACCCGAGTTGACCCGGGTTGACCCATGAAACCCGGGACCCGGCCCCTTGGCCGGGTCAACTCCCGGGCCGGGTTTAATAACTATGATTTGCACAGAACTTAGCTATGTCAGGTAAACATAAGACCGTCCAACTCACTAAACTATGTTGGTGCTCCTTCAATAAACAAAAGTCACCAATGAACTATTATACAACATATATTAAAAGAGTTTATCTAGACATAAATTATTATAGATTGAAGCAATATAATGATAAAGTTTTTCTTACAAAAAAAAACTTGCTAAGCATGCAGTGGAGAGTAGGATTGTCTTTTTCATGAGATGCATTCGATATTGAAAGAATAATTGAAAATAAAATGATCAGTTCAGATTTTGCTAGGAAATGGTAAGGCTATCAGGCCCCAAGCATTGGGCCATGGCATTACTACCAGACACCGAGGTCAGGCATGACTGTCATACTCTAGACGCCCGGGTCAGACAGAGCAGCCAGACCTCAGGCGCTCAGGTCAGGTATGCCAGCCAAACCCTAGACTCTTGGGTCTGGCGTTGCAGCCAGTCTCACTTAAACTTGAGGTCATGTAAGTTTAATATTATTATTTGTATTATAAATATTTTTTAATAATTAATATTATTAATAAATTTTTAAAAATATTATTAATATTAAAAAACACCTATAGATTTGATTTGAAGGGTAAACTTATCATCATCATCATCATAATTATCATCAATAAATTTGAAAATAATATTATTATTATAAAAAAAACCATAAATTTTATTTGAAGAGATTAAAAACTATAAAAACTTGGGTCAGACAAGTTTAATATTATTATTAATATTATTATATTTATTAATATTATTAAATTTAAAATAAATATTATTATTATCGAGAGAAAAAAATATAGATTTGATTTGAAAAGTAAAATCAATTATTGTTGTTGTTGTTGTTGTTGTTGTTGTTGTTGTTGTTGTTGTTGTTGTTATTATTATTATTATTATTATGTTAATAACTTGGGTCGGGTATCCCCTTCCAGACCCAAGTAACTTGAGGTTGGACAGGGACACCAGACCGAAGTCACTTGGGACTTGCAGCCCCATTGACCCAAAGGCTATTGGGTTCAGCGTCCGGATCCAAGGTTCTAGGGTCGGCATTGCAACCAGACCCAAGGCTCTTGGGTTTGGCGTTTAAGAGGGGCCCAAAGTTTTTAGGCCTAGCGTTGTAGTCAAACCCACTTAAACTTGAGTATTAATATTAAAAATATTATTATTTGTATTATAAATATTATTATTTTTATTATAATTAATATAATAATTAATAAATTTGAAAAAATATTATTAATATTGAAAAAAAAACATAGATTTGATTTGAAGTGTAAAATAAAAAATTATTATTATTATTATCAATAATAAATTTGAAAAAAAAAATTATTACTATTGAAGATAAACCATAAATTTGATTTGAAGGAATTAAAAACTATAAGAACTTAGGTAAGACAAGTTTAATATTACTATTATTATTATTATTATCAATTAAAGAAAAATCATAAATTTTATTTGAAGTGATTTAAAACTATAAAAACGTGGGTCAGACAAGTTTATTATTATTATTATTATTATATTTATTAATATTATTAAGTTTGAAAAAAAATATTATTACTATCGAAAAAAACATAGATTTTATTTAATTATTATTATTATTATTATTATTATTAATAGATCTGGCTTGGGCGCCAAATCAAGGTAACGTGGGTCTGGCAGGGGCGCCAGATCCAAGTTTATTTATTTATTATTATTATTAGTAGTAGTATTAGTATTATTATCATTAATAATTTCTTTAAGAAAAATATTATTACTATTAAAGAAAAACCATAAATTTGATTTCAAGGGATAAAAAACTACAAGAACTTGAGTAACACAAGTTTAATATTATCTTTAATATTAAAAATATTATTATTTGTATTATAAATAGTACTATTGGTATTATAATTAATATTAAAAATATTACTCTTGGGTCTGACGTTGCAGTCAGATCTACACCCAACACTCTTGGGCTCGAAGTTGCAGTTAGACCCACACCTAATGCTCTTAGATCTGGCGGTTCAGCTAGACCCAAATCCAAGACTCTTAGGTCTGACATTTTGCATACAAAGGCTCTTGCATCTTAGTTTTTTTTATATATTTTTCATTAAAAAAAAAAGTTGGATCGTAGCATAGCGTGAGCCACTTAACTAGTTGTATTCTAATTTATTTATTTCATCTTCGATTAAGATATGATCTTAAAACTAGGGTTTTCCAAACAAAAAAAAATCTCGAGATGCTACTCTTATGTGTCTTTGTTATTTTCTATCATTGTAACGTTGTTTGCGTTATAACGTTGTGATTTTGGTTCCTAGGCAAAGCAAGAAAACCCAGCCAGGTCTAATAAATGACCACGATGTTGCAACAAACTTTCTGACCCGTTCAAGTCTCTGAATAAGATTATAAAAATTGAGGAAGCCATCAAATTACAGAAACCTAGTTTTTGGTTATTCATTTTCTTTAACCTAAACACTTCTTCAACTTTTGGAGACAACTTTGTCAATGAGTAAAAAAAAAGACAGAAGTAACAAAGTGAGAGCTGGCCCTTTTCTGTTTTATATGTACTGGAACAGTGCTTGACAAATTGCAAGATTATGTGTGGAAATGCATCCGAAAATTTGTTTAAAACATGGTTAAAAGTGAGATCTTTTGATTTTTAGTATTAAGACTTTGATAAAATTTAGTCTCCGGCATTAGATTTTTAACATGAAATATTAAAATGACTTAAACAAATTATGAGTAAATAAAAAATTGATCTCAAAAAACGCTTAGTTGATATGTTTTGGAGAAACTTAAACCGTTTATAAATATCTATCCCACATTAAAAAAAAAGAAGAAGTTTTGCCAGTTGTTTATATCTGAGAATGTAAAAAGTTAAAATTGGACTCAAATGACAATTTTTTTAACTAGAAAACATCTTATTTAAAGCCAAAACATTCAGGTTTAATTTTGGTTATATGATGGGTAATCAAAATTAATAATGGAGAGAATTTATTCTGGTAATTACTAAAATTAATTTTGTATCAGCTTTGGTTCCAAAATCATCTATAAAAGGAGTTGAAAAAAAGTGTTTTGAGTTTATTTTTTCTGCACACATTTTAAGTAATTTTATGCTCCATCTTTACCCCTTTTTTTTTTTTTTAACTTAGCTCCTCTGGTTTTAAAGCTTTATTTTCTCTATCAATTTTCTTCATAATCTAGAGCTTATAAACAGTTCTTGTAAAAGCCAATAAAAAGTGTTCATATAAAACATCTAAAGTATTTTAACACCAAATATCCTATTAATCCACCCCATAAGCTTCACAAATAAACAATTCAAGCATAGAACTATTAGACACACATAATTTTATCTCTTCAAAGAAGTAATCATTTGGTCTATAAGACTTTCCAAACACTGACTTATCATGAGCAATGTACATATTAGCAAAATCACTATCATTAGCATACATTCTTTTACATATTCAAATCCCAACAATTTTGTATTTATAGTATAAAGAAGAATATACCTCTTAGATAGTGCATTAACCACTACATTTTTCTCATCTTACTTGTATTTAGTCACAAGTAGGCAAGTTTCAATAAATTCCACCCACTTGGCATGTTGATTCAACTTACTTTGTTCTTTAGAGTGTTTTAGTGACTAATGATCTGAATGAATCACAAATTCTTTCGGCCATAAGTAGTGTTACCAAGTCTACAAAGTTCTCACCAAAATATAAAGCTCCTTGCCATAAGTCAAGTAGTTCAATGCTGCATTATTAAGCTTTTCACTTAATAAATTGCTTCTCCTGTAATAAAAAACTCTAATACCTATTCCTAAGAAATCACACTTAATCTAAAGTTTTTTAGTAAAGTCAGGTTATGCTAATAAAGGTGCAAATGCTGAACTTATCTTCTTTTTTTTAAGAAGATTAAATGTATTATCTTGTTCAACACTTCATTTAAAACTAACTAACTTTTTGATGATTTTAGTGAATGATGCAGCTAGTATACTAAAATCTTTAACAAACCTCTTACAAAAATTAGCCAAACCATGAAAACTTCTTACCTTGGTTATTGACTTAGGTGTGAGTCATTCTTGGATAACCTTCACTTTTTCCTCATCAATCTCTATATTTTTTACACTAACAACATATCATAAAAACCATGCAATTCATCTAACATATCATGAAACCTAGAAATTGAATGTCTATAATTTATCATAATGTTGTTAATAACATGACAATAAACACACATCCTCCAAGTTCCATCATTTTTAGGCACAAGAGAAACATCGGGACAACACATTGACTCAAGTTTTCTATTATGCACTCTTTAGACATTAACTCATCAACTTGCTTTTAAAGTTCCTTTGTCTTCTCAAGATTACTTTGATAAGCTGGTCAATTAGTAATTGTAGCACTGAGTACAAGATTGATTTGATGTTTGATTTCTCTTTATCGGTGGTTAACCACTAGGAATCTCTTTGATAAACATATATTTGAATTCTTATAATAAAGAAATTGCCACACTAGGAAGACAAGAGTCAAGTTCATTAGTGTTAAGATAAGTCTCTTTGTACACAAGTACACTCATCACTTGGTTATAATAAAAAAAAACACTCTTGATCTCACCTTTTTTTTTTTTGCATAAAAAAATAGATGTTTCTTTATTTCTCCCTAATGGCTCACAATATTTTCTCTCCTCTTTAAGCTCAAGACCTTTCCATGATTTTCCCTCTTTTTGGCCTCACTTTATCTTTTCAATTTTAATTGATCTTTATAGACCTGTTTCGGTGACAATGGTACAAGTGTGATGAATTTTTCATCTTTTACAAAAGAGTTTCTATTTCTAAACCTACCATGCACTACACTCATATAAAATTGCCACAGACGCCCCAATAACAAGTGGCCCGCGTGCGTAGGAATCACATCATACAAAACCTCATCATGATATTTCCCAATAAAAGAAAGATACCAAGACCTGTTTCTTAATCTTAACTTCTTCATATTCATTCAACCATTCAAGCCTATATGGTCTATGATATTTAGTAGCACTCAAATTTAATTTCTTAATAAGTATAGTACTAGCAACATTAGCACAACTCTCACCATAAATAATCTTACTATATATATTGTTATCGATAGGGCTTCCTGTACGGAATATATTCTCTCTTTGTTACTCCAAATCATTTTTCTTAATCTGAACATTTAGTGCATGCTGAATAACCAATAATTCTCCCTCAACTGAATACTCTACATTCTCATCGGTAGCATCTTCAAGTGGTGACATCTCCATTAGTGTTGTCACTCTTGATCTCAATCTTGTCGTGATCCTTTAAAATCATACCTCTCTTATTTAGACATTGAGAAACTATGTATCCAACTCCCAAATACTTATTAACAAGCTTGAAATAAATCAAATGAATATAAAAATAACTTTTTTAAATTGTGACTCTAATGAGGAGGTTTACATGGAATAGTTTGAGCGGTTTATTGTCAATAAAAAAGAAAAAAATATTTGTAAGCTTGCCAAATCATTATATGGTTTGAAACAGTCTTCTAAATAATGACATGAAAAATTTGACAAAATTATGTTGTCAAATGAGCTTAAAAATCAACGAAGTTGATAAATATATTTATATGAATAACACAAATAAAGGTTATGTTATTGTATATTTCTATATGGATGATATGTTAACTTTAGATAGAAATGATCACATGATCAAGTATACTAAGAAAATGTGAACTAACAAATTTGACATGAAAAACTTGGGTGTTGCAAATGTCACACTAGGAATAAAGATTTCTAGGACATTTGAAGGGCTAATATTATCCTAATATCATTATGTTGAAAACAATTGTAGTGTGTATAATGGTAAGTCTAGACATATATTTCATAGACATAATATTGTTAAACACTTGCTCTTAAATAAAATTATTTACATTGACAATGTAAAGTTAAAGGAAAATATTAGGGATCCGTTAACCAAAGTTTTTTTCAAAAGAGCTTGTGTATAACATGATTAAAGCGTTTAAAGATGGAAGACTGTAATGATAGTAACCATTTCTAGCTGATTAGAGATCTAAAAATCTAAGGTTAAATGAAAAACTAAGTGGTAGATGCAATGTGATAAATGATGAATTGTGCTCTTAATGATTCTTATATTTTGGCACGCCAATTAGAGTATAGCATAATACTCTTAATAAAATATCACTTATATGAGTGAGATATATAGCTGTTTCTTTGATAATTTTGATAAAAGTTGAATTTTCTAAAACACTAATGAACCTGAGAGTTATTCAGAACCAAAATAAACACAACATTAAGAACCAAATGAAATTTCTATGTAAAGAACTATATGAATACTATTTTTTTAGTTTATACAAAAGATGAATAATTCAAGACATTATGCTCATTATTTAATGAGTAAATCTAATAGTATTTCAGTAAAAGCTATCTATCATGATATATTGATCTACCAAATCAGTATCTCTCAACAAATCTTTTAGTTGTTTTTGAATTGGTTAGATAGTTTTCATTCATGTGGGGGATTATTGGAAAAAATTGTTTGAAAACATGGTTAATGAACATATTTGAGGGTAAATAAAAAGTGAGATGCACTCACTTTTTGAGTTAAAACTTTGTTGGAATTTAACTCCAATATAAGCTATTTAACATAAAATATTAACATGATTTAAACAAATTACTGGTAAATAAAAAATTGATCTAAAAAAACTTTTAGTTGACATGTTTTGGTGAAACTAAAAACCCTCTAAAAGAACTATATCACATATAGGAAAAAAAAAAACAAAACTTTCTTGGTACTTATAAAGTAGAAAGTTAGGAAGTTAAAATTAGGTGTAAAGAGTACCGAAGTTTTTAGAGAGGATAAGTTCTAAGCAAAATGGACTATAGATTTAAACCCACATGTGCACCAACCTGGTCTGGTACAACTTATGCTCGGGCTTTCGGTTGAGCTTGAGTTTGAGTTTATTGTAAAATAATATTTTAGACCATAAAAGATTATTATTTTTTGCCAACTAGAAGTTGAACTTGGGCTGGTCCATGAATAATTATTTCTTTTAACCCATTGTTTTGTTTAGTCCAACCTATGAATGTTAACAGTCTTTTCCAAAAGCATTTTCACCTAAAAAAAATTAGATTTATGGACACTATATTCAAATCTAATTCCTGATTTATGGTGGCTAATTAAAAGTTAGTAATAGTGAAAATTAATTTTGATTATTATTAAAATTAATTCTTCAACCTTTTAGTTTCCAAAATTCACTATAAAAAGAGGAAGGGGTAAAAAAAGTGTTTCCTACAAGATTTTCTTTTTCCAGAATTTTACATGCTCTTCCTCACCTCTTTTTTGGTGTTTTTTTTTCTTTTTTATGCTTTGTGTTTTCCCCCAAATTTAGAGCTTAGGTACATTTTGATGAGAGATAATTGAGTTCTTTTACTTTAGTTCAAAGATCTTGTTTAAAAGTGCATCTAAATCAAGGTTGTGTTGGAATTTTGTGAGACATAATACAAACATTTTAATTGCACAAGTGAGAAGCAATAAAACTTTAAGAACAAATGATTCATCATTGACAATAACAAAAATTTCATTACTTTAAAGTGCTTCAACAAGTAAGAACCCATATATTTTAAACTTTCATTGACATAATACAAAAATTTCATTGACAATAACAAAAAATTCATTACTTTAAACTTTAAGAACAAACTTTGTTTCAATTTAAACACATATATTTTTATTGTTAGTATGCAAGTTTGAATATATGTTTAGTATACATACTATAATGATAAAGCAGTCACGTGTTCGAATCTCACTATCCTCATTTATTTGATAAAAATCAAGCACAATGTAATGTGAGCATGGGCAAGTTTCAAACCCAAAGGGTTTTCACATAATGGATGTGTTAGAAAATAATATAAATTATATCTTAAAACTTCATTAACAATTTAAGCTATTAAATTGAGATTGTTCTTTTATATAGCTCAGGAGCTTGTTCATACTACGAGAAAAAAAGAAGGTTAGGAGGGGTTTCATGTCAATTAAAATTGATTTTGAAAAGGCTTCTGATCGTCTAAGTTAGGTTTTTGTTAATGATAAACTTCAAGATACATGCTTTCTGCTTAATTTTACAGTTCTGGTTAAGTCATGTATTCATACTTCTTCTTCTTTTATATGTAAGTAATTATAAATCATATCTTTTACCTTAATTTAATAGTTTAAGTTTTTGAATTGACATAATTTTTTTTTAATATGATATCTGAATAATTAAATAATATATTTAAGTGTAATATAAATTATATTTTTAACATTCACTTGATAATTTAAGCTTTAAGTTGAGATGATAATATTACATTGGATCTCTTTCGAGCAAGTTTCGTCTTACCAGATGCATCAGGCAAGGTGATCCTTTCTCACTTTATATTTTTGTTCTGTATAGAGATTTTGTCTTAATTTCTAAGTTTGCTGGGGTGAGATTTGATGTCTAGGAAAGCTCGCGAGCAAGGTCCCGGTATCTCTCATCTTTGTTTTGCTGACGATGAAAATCTTTTTACTGGGAACAGTATGCATCAAATTCAGGAGGTTCGAAGGTGCCTGGATTTATTTTGTGCCTATTCTGGTCAGAAAGTGAGTATTGCCAAAACTCGTATTTTATTTTTTTCCAAGAATGTCAGTTTGGCCTTGGAAAATTCTATTGTTCAAGCTAGTGCTTTTAGTAAATGTGATTATCTGGGTAGATATATATTTAGGCGCGCCTTCGTTGCATTTTCGGATTACTAGAAGCACATATCATCATTTAGTTGAGAAAGTTCAACATCGTCGACGTCTTTCGGGCTAGCTGGCCGTATAACTCTATGCCAGTCGGTTTTAGCTTCTCTACCTTTGTATACAATGCAACTAAGTTGCCTAATGCCACTATTGATAACATTGAGTGGCTCTGTCGGTTTTCTGTTTGGGTTGAGCATAAGGGTCAGCTTAAAATACATTTGCTTAGCTGAGATACTCTTCTGCACCTGAAGAGTCCTGATGGTGTAACACCTGGGGTCGATGAAGGAGGCTATGCTTGTGAAACTGGGTAGGGGTTTGCTTACTCAGGAAGATAGTTTATGGGTCAAGCTATAGGGCTGGTTTTTATCGTGTTCCAGTTTTGTAGTGCAAGCAGTTCTATGCAATGGATTGTTGGGAAGGCTAATGAGGTTCGGTTTTGGCTGGATAAGTGGATGGATGGTTTATACTCTCCTCTGATTATTTTTTTCCCCTCTTAATCAGGTCCCTGAGGAGATTGCTACTGTTACTGTCAACTATTTTTTCATCGGTTCAGGCAGTTGGAATTCGTCCATGTTTGATCCTCGCCTGCCATTCTGAAAATTCCAGCTTTGCCTCCATCTTTTTTCAGTCGATGATGATGCAATCACTTGGAGTCTTTCCTCTGATGGTGATTTTTATTCTAAATTAACCTATGAATTACTGGAAAAGCACAAGTGGGGTGGAAGCAAGTGCATTCGGTCTTTAGTTTGCAAATGGCCAGGTCCCCAAAGAATTAGATCAAAAGCTTATGACTAATGGGTTGCGTTATCATGGCCATATTGTTGATTCCCCATGTTGCTGTGATTGTCTCATGTAGAGGAAAACATGCTTCATGTACTTCGTGAATGCTGGCATGCTCGACAATTTGGAGGAAGTTGGCCTCTCGGAATAGTACGCAGGGAGAGTTTTTTCCAAGGCTCTTTTGACACTTGAATCCTAAACAATTTTACCGATGAAGTTATATAAAAACTTCCCAGATTCCTAGATGATGAGTTTTGAATTTGTGCTGATCCTGCAAAATAAAAAGTTCGGTCCACTTCCAATATTTGAATACTTGTTTTCTGTTTTTTATTTTTTAGCACTATTAAACTTTTTTAGATCATTTGATTTAGAGTGTGTTTGGTATTGCGGTAGCTGTTGTGGTTGTGGTTTGAAAAAAGTTATTTTATAAAAAGTACTTTTAGTTGAGGTTGGTTTGAAAAAATAGGTATTTGGTTAAAACTGTGATTGAAATTGAGGTTGAAGAAAAAGTAGTTTAATGTGTTTGGTTAAGAATGCTTTTGAAATTGAGGTTATAAAATAATTTTAAAAAATATATATTAATATTGATGATTTTTAATTTAAATATTGTAGATTTAACTATTGCTATTACTTCATGAAATAAATAATATTTTATAAAAAATATTTTTTATTATTCCATTAAATCATCTACAATTCCAGTACGTACAAAATTCATCCGACAAGAACTACAGTTTTTATAATTTTTTAAGCGTGTAATAAAATTAGATAAAATATTATCAGTAATAAAATTGATTTGATATTACAGTGCAAGTGAATTTAATTCACTCTACACTAGTTTTTCAGGAAAAAAAATATTGTTTACACGACAATACGAGTAAATTTAATTCACTCTAAATTAGTTTTTTTTTTAAATATACAAAAATTAAACACACCGAAAAAAAAAAACTGTTCACGCGAACAGTGCAAGTGAATTGCACTATTTGCGTGCACAGTGCAAGTGAATTGCAGTGTGCACGTAAACGCTGAAATTCGAAAAGCAGCCAGGAGCTGCTTCGTCAAAATCGCGTGCAAAATGTGAATTATCATGGGCCCCACCAAAATTAAATTGCGTTTTTTACGTAACCAAACATAATGTTTGTTGTGGTTGCTTCAAACGTAGAAGCAACCACGCAAACAAACGGCTTCTTAATTACATTCCAAAACACCATGGAACCCTTATTTTTAAAACTAATGTAGGGAAAAAAAATGTTTTCTAATGCGCACAATTTATAAATTATTTATTTTAAGTTTTATAGTTTATTCAATAAGACTTCAGTAAATTTGATGTCAAAAATGTCTTTACCCCATTAAAATTTAAGAGAACTTAAACTTGGATAAAATATAATTGGATGTATCAATTTGTTACCGAGAATAACTAGAAATTTAAATATTCTTGTGCAGGAATCTAAGTTTGTCTCCGAGCCATAATCTATAATGTAAAAGTACACAAGGTTTTGGATCGTGTTTCACTGTGGGTTAGATAAAAAACATATAATTGCATTAAAAATTATAAACATTGTTATTTTTTCTTGCATACTTGAAATGATGATTAAAAAATTGACCAATGTATCCGAATAAACTAATCAACCGTCATAAGTGTTAATAATAATAATAAAAAAAGATTGGTGTGACTTGTTTGACCAAGCAAGTAAACAACAAACTGGCTACCTTATTTAAATGATGATTTAGTAAAAAACAAAATTGCCTTGTCATTTTAGTCTTGTTCAACCTTAGCTTAAATGTGAAAATAAAGAACTGTCAAATGATTAAATTGAAAAAAAAAAAAAAAAAAGAGAGTTAAATGAAAAGATGATAATAAACTATATCGACCTAGGTTAACACGTGAAATTTAAACTCGGATAATGGACACGACTATAATGAGTTAACCCGAGTAGATAATTTGTCTTTCTTTATTCTCTTTTTGGTTGGATCTTTATTGGGTCCTAATTGACCACAAATGAGATTAAATCTAAAGGTAAATAAAATAATTTAAACTAAAACTTTTAAATATGTCATACTATATTGATCTCAGTCAACTTTAATCAACAAAAAAAAAATTAGAACCTAGGTTAAAACATTCTCAATTAGGCATAATTTTTTTTAAGATAAGTGATAAAAAATAATGAAATTGTATTTTTTTAATTTTAAGTTAAATAAAAAAATCAATGATAATAAATGGTTAAATTGTATTTTTTTTAATTTAATGGAAAAATGTATAAAAAAAAGCCCTAGAAGTTGTGTCATAACCCATTGAATCAACAATACTCAATCGAGTCTATTAATTTTTTTTTTTTAATTTATGTTTCACCTAAATAAATAATAAAAATCATTGCAAAATAAAAAGCCCCTACAAAAGAGCCAGGTGAGCGGGCCAACAACCTAGTGCATCTAGCCTTTTAAAAAAATCTCATTTTGTATTATTTTTATATTTTAAATTATCGTTAATAAAAGTAATTTTAAAATATAAAGATATTTTAAATATGAAAGTTAGAGAACTTTGTAATATTTTCTTCTTATTGAATAAAGTTTCGTCGATGTTTCTTTATGAATGCATAGCAATACTCATTCATAAACACTCATTCATAAACTTCATTCATGGTGATAATATATAGTCGTGCCCAAACTTCATTCATCTTTTAATTCCTTACGGCAATTGCTACGCCCTACTCTCCAAATCCACAACGGCGAGCCACCATCTTCGATCAATGATGCATGGCACAACAACCCAGATGAGCATGACGCAAGATCCAATTTTTAATACGTATATTTTCCTTCACTACGATGAAAGGTTCCGGGAGTCACCAGGCCAAAAGACAAAGCAGTTCTCAGTCCAAACATACAACCATTCAAAACTAGAGCAATCCTTTAAACTTCATTTTACTTTTTATATACATTATTTTCTTGTATATTTATTTGTCAAAAAAACTAATTTGATTAAAGTTTCAAGATATAATTTATATTATTCTCTAACACACCCCATTAAGTAAAAGTTTTTTGGACTTGAAACTTGAAAAACCCTTATACTACATTGTGTTTATTTTTTATCAAATAAATAGAGATTATGAGATTCGAACTCGTGATCGTTTGGTCATAAAGACTCTGATACTATGTCAAAAAACAAATTCAACCCAATAACTTAAGTTACTCGTGATCGTTTGGTTATAAAGACTCTGATACTATGTCAAAGAACCAATTCAACCCAATAACTTAAGTTTTTAAGTGAGATTTTAAAATATAATTTATAGTATTTTATAATATTATTCACTAAGTGTAGCCACAAGGTTCAAGCTCATCACTCTTTTAGCTTAGGACATAGCCATGGAAGACCTAATTTTTATATGAAGTCTTTTCATGAATTCATCACATGCTATAACACCGTCTTTTCTCTTTAACCCACATTTAATCAAGATAGATTAGGGATCTTCATGAAACAAGAAGATTATAATTATAAAAAGTTAAAACCCAAGAAAGTGGAGCCCATGATTCATCCTCAAAAGCAGTTAATTGGTACACCACAGCCAGACAGACTTCATATAGATCCCAAGATTTACAACTCAACTCATACATAGGTTTTCAGATACCAATCAATCTAGTTTAGCTACCGTTTTTTCAGCTTTATGGTTGTCAGTCCAGAGGTTCAATCACAAAGACCAGCGAGGATGGTGACAAAACTTACAAGGTTTCATGGTGGGGTTCTTTCATCTTTGGTAACAAGAGACCACCTTTGTCGGAGTAAAAGATCGGAATTTGTAGCCATAGTTAGTTTATGTCACGTGCCAAGTGGCCATGGATGGAAAAGAAAGGAAAAAAATTCAAGAGAGATGATGGAAAAAGGTTGAAAAGAATTCCTTGGGACCATTTTTTGTTGGAACATCATCTATCAATTGTCTTGTAAAGAATCCCAAAAATAATAAAAAAAAAAAAAAAAAAGAAG
>Ga0307515_10016045_pt1 | contig 13746 bp, 7 predicted proteins | sample 17_EM_MG_FD_194513 | JGI IMG/M metagenome (GOLD analysis project Ga0307515, IMG submission 194513) | Populus trichocarpa ectomycorrhiza microbial communities from riparian zone in the Pacific Northwest, United States - 17_EM | ecosystem: Host-associated > Plants > Roots > Unclassified | place... | reverse complement strand
AGGCCTAGTTGACTTAATTTTTTGGGCTAGGGTGTATTTGGAAAACATACCCTTATGTCTTTTTTTTTTTTTAAGTCTTCTTTATCTTAATATCTAGCCAAATAGGTATTTTAAGATATCAGAAAATTCTAAAAAAAAATTAAGGATCTTCTTAAATTTATTTGTGGGTCCCTCGCATGTTTTTTTATGACTTTACTTAGTATTGGGTTGTAAACTTATATTGTGAAATGTGAATCTAGTATGCGATACATATCTGTTTTTTCTTCTTTTTTTCTCTAAAAAAATAATAAAAAGATATGTTTTACTTTTAATTCAAAATTTTACTTGTTTATTCACCGATGCTAGTGTTAGGAATATTTGTATTCACTAATGTCAAAATTAGAAATACCCTCGATGCTCGATGTTCACTAATGCTAGAGTTATGAATCAAAACACTAGAATTGAAAATTATTTCAAACCTCAATATTCACTGACACCAAAGTCAGGAATATCATACTTTTTTGTAATATTTACCAACACCAAGGTTGAAAGTATTTGTAGTTGAATATTCACTTGTGCTAGAGTCAAGAACATTATAAGCAGACCATTAAAAGCATAATATAACAAATCCTTAGCAATTTAAGACAAAATCACCAATGCATCCTACCTCAGGTAAGATGTTTTAGGGGTGATAGTATCTTTCTTTTTACATAATCAGTATCGTGCCATAAAATCTTTGTTGACCAGTTAGGGTTTCTAGTGACCATAAAACTAGGTGACGACTCCTTAAACCAGACATTTTTCCCCTCTAAGAGTAAGATGTCAGATATATGTTCTTTTGCCTAAAAATTTTAAAGGTCTCCACGATATCGGGTGCGACACTATGATTAAGATTGTAATTGAACCTTATACTAAAGTTCATGTTGAAAAACTATTTAAAATAAGGTTAATACCATATTTGAGACTAAATTAAAAGTGGAGTCTACTCAGTTTTAAAGTTAAAACTTTGCTGAAATTTATTTTTTAACATAAGCTCTTTAACATGAAACATTAGCATGATTAAAATAAATTAAAGGTGAATGAAAAATTGATCTCAAAGAATTCTTGGTTGGTATATTTTTGTGAACCCCAAAAACTCTATCCTAGATAGGAAAAAAACAAGATTTTCTAAATGTTTATATAGTGAAAATGTGAAGAGTTAAAATTGAGCCTAGAAAGCACCCAAGTTTTTAGAACGAAAATGACCTATGAAAAATGAGATTTGGGCTTAAGCTACACGCGCACAACCTGGCTTGTGCTCAAGCTTCAAGTTAGGCTTTGGCATAGGATTGGATTTAGGTTTATTATCAAATAATATTTTAGACAACAAAATAAATTATTTTTTTCCAACCTATTTTTTGAGATTGGGCTTGAGTTTATAATTATTTAGCCTATAAAGAATTATTATTTTTTCAATCCTTAGTTAGTCTAACCTATGTATAAAATTTTGATCACTTAGTCTTTTTCTTTATAAACTTGAATAGTTTTTCCGGTATAAATTAGGTTTAATATTGTTTTTAAGACATGTAATTAAGAGTAATAATGGAGCGAATTTATTTTAGTTATTATCAGAATTAATTATGTATAATCTTTGTTCCAAAATCCACTATAAAAAATGATTGAAGGAAGAGTGTTCTGGATATTTTTTGGACAATTTTTTTTTCAAGATATTTTTACTCTTTTTTTTCTCGGTTTGTTTTTTAGTTTTTCTTCTTTGTCTAAGCTTTGTTTTTCCTCTTTATCTAAAGCTTAAGTTTAGTCTTTGTATAGAGACATTTAAGTTACATTTTCTTTGGTCTATGGACCTTGTAAATAATTAGCTTCAGATAATGGCATCCTAAAAGGATGACCGGGATGAATAAATAATTAGCTTCGGCTAATGGTATCCTAAGTGGATGACCGGGATGATTAAATGATTAGCTTTGGCTAATGACATCCTAAATGGATGACTGGTTTCCCTTTGTTTTGACTTCAAGCAGAGAGAAAGTTCAAAGATCAAGATTTTTTTATTTCATTTAAAATCCATCTCCTTAACATTAAATTAAAATGGGTCTATCGATACAAGTTGTAAGACCGATAATTCAGCATTCAAGACCTGGTCGATGGCTACTTCAAATTCAAGTGCCACTTACCTTAACACAACTCGGGCTAATCGACTCCCAGGCCAGGCCTAACTAGACCTAGTGAAAGCAATCAAGCCAAAGAAACACTTATTCCTTGCGGAGCAACGGCTAGAGCTGCAAATGAAATAGCAGTGGTTATGCCAGCATGCTAATGATATCCTAAGAGTATGACCAGGAGGAATAAACGATTAGCTTCGGCTAATGGTGTCCTAAGAGGATAGCCGAATTTGGGAGTTGTGAGTTAGTTTCAAGAATTGATACATTCATGTGTACTATGTTTTGTATACACCAAGTATATAAAAGAACTACGCTTGTTATGCCTTAAACAGAGAATAACATTAATGCTTACATTAAACTATTTAATTGCTTATTATTAATTATTTATAATCCTTGTAAATATTTGTATTGCAGCAGGGACATCACACCAACGAGGTACCTAGGAACACCATTACACGAGAACTTACTTTTGCAAAGAATCATGCAGTCACATTTTAAATCACGATGTATTTTGTATGAACAAAGTGTATTAAATGTGTATGTGTTATTCGATACTCTTGTTTAATTTTGTGATGTCTATTAATAGTATAGGAATGCAAACTTATAATTATGTACGTATATTTGAAATGTGAACTTGTAATCATGCAAACATAATACTATGTGTTTGTGTAAGAGTTGTTGTTAATAAAATGTTGATTGATGTTTGGTGTATGGATTGAGCCTCGATAATGAGGGGAAACCGATTTATCAATTCCCGAAATGTTATAAAAAAAATTACCATTGTTTTGGCTTGAAAAACCAGATTGTTACGTTTAACCCCTGTCTTTAGTGTTAATCCATTACTTAATATTGATTCTTACCCCGAAGGCATATTACACTAGCATATGTATAAGAAGGCTTGCATGCGATAATCAAGTTATGTAACATCCCTAAATTTTAAATACAGGTTTAACATAATATCAAGTCATGGTTTCTTAAAAGCTAGGGTAATTGTTTTTTAATCTCATAATCCAAAATTCATGATTACATAATTCCATCTTTAAAGTCATTTAAGATTCTGCAAAAATTCCAGCAGAGTCTCTTCTAAAACTGAACATTCTTAAGTGTCAACATCAACAATCAACATACACAATCAAGACTTAATCTATGGTCCAACCATCCTGGATCTTTTCCATGAGCAACACAAATTTCCTTCCATTTCACAATCCATAATCAATCACATTAAATATATTTCACAATAGTTACATGCATTTTTAATTTAATAAATAGAAATAAGTATTATGTTAAATTTCAAACCTAATAAAAGAGATTCAATAGTTATATTACATGGATCTTAATACTAGTTTAGTTTACCATACAAACATTTGTCACAAAATTATATTACAAAAAAGGAATTCAACCTATCAATAATTACATCATTATTAGCTAAACAAAAAGAAATACTATAAATAATTAATTGCTCAGCTTGGATCTATGATTAACCTAAAATCAATTCATTATACAATATAAGCACATAATTCAGCAATTGATACAACAAAGCATATACTACTCCATTTTTATTTCATTAATTCAAAATCAACATTTTAAAAATAAATGTGTCATCTCTTTCTACTTATCAACTTTTTTATTCCACCTAAATAATCCATAAATAACCTAGCAAGTCAGTCAACTAACGCCTCTAGCTTAGCTCTGGATAGCTTGTCAAATTAAGTATCCTAACAATCAATCACATTGACTCCACTAGCTCCGCTCTGGACAGTTAGTCAATTTAAGTATCTCAACAGTCGATCAAATTGATGTCACTAGCTCTACTTCGGATAGCTAGTCAAATAAAGTGTCTTGACAGCCAATTACATTGACATCACTAGCTTCATTCTAGATAGCTGGTCAAGTTAATCATTTCTTAGTATTAACATTTTTATAAATAAATGCATATTTTTAGAAATTTGCACTTCTAAAGACTTGAGAAATCTTTTAAGCAAAAAAATTACATAGCACCTACCTAAAGCTTGTGCTAGTCTGCTTTTTCATGCTACTGTCCTGATTTGACAGCCTCTCTTATACGATCAGGGTCTCAAACATCATTAACATTTCAACCGTTCTAAGAATTTTATTCCAATTCTTATTTAACCAATATTCTCTAACCGATAACAAGGGAATCCTTAAAATTCTATACACATGCACACTTTTTATGTTCATACTCATTCTTATAGGTTCAATAGTTAAAACCCTTAATTTCAATAATAAATTTTAAGAACATATAAAGCAAACTTTTGGACCCCCCCTCGAAATTTTAACCATACCTATCTCTTAAGGTAGCAAAAGTTCCTTTCTAAATTATATGAAATTCTCTTTTCACATAGTCTCAAAATATATCTTTTAGCACAATTCTTTACATCATTTTAAATTAAAAAAATTTAAACCCCATTTTTACTATTATGTGGCGAAAACCACCACCGAAAAGGGGATATGAATTTCTTCCAAATTTTCCTTTTAAATTCTTATTATTCAACCTTAAACATTTCACTTAACACAACTCAACCCAATTTTCATAGCAACTAAGTCAACAAAGTCCAGTTCTTTTTTATTTGTTCAAGCCGAGACTTCTCACCAAGGGAAACATGTAATGTTTTTTTTTCTAATTCTCATGTGATTTAATTTCATGCCCAATAATCAAACACAATATATAACATAATCAAACATATATTCCATGTCAATTTGAATTAACAAATTCAAACCCTCCTATACACTAAGTTGGTCGAATATCACACATAAAAAAGGCATGGATTTTTCTTCAAAATTTCTTTTCAACTTCACATTAGCTTTTCATTTTATACTTAACCTAACATAACTCAATTCAAATTTCATAACAATTAAACCAACCAAATTCATTATTCCTTTATATATACACTAGGCCGAAACTTCACACCAAAGAAGGAACATAATTTTCTTCAAATTTTCCACAATTCTCATGTTACCAATTAGTTTTTCATATCTAAGAACATAATTCCAAAAACAATTACCATTACAAACAATCAAACCTATATAACCCAACATTCCACAATATACATACAACACAATAAACTTCAAAACATACTAGAATTGAAATGAATCATGATAGGAGTGGTTGTTACCTCCTAATAACAAGAAATCAAGAAGAAATTGCAAGAAAAAAATATCCAATTTTCTTCACCTTCTGCTCTTACTCCCTCTAACTCCCAATTTCACTTTTTTCTAAGCTTAAAATCCTTTTTAAACTTTGCAAATCTTCTCTTAATTCATCAAAAACTCTTTTTAATTCATTAATCCACTTCTGATGCTAAACTTAATTAGCCCATCATTATAAAATAATTAGGTTCATGTACTTTCTTACACATAGATTAAATTGATTAAAGTTTATTCACATGCATTTCCAATACCTTCACAGCACTTTGTTCATTATTATTCCACTCATAATTACACATTGCCCACTTTTCTTCCCTCCACAGACCTTCGATCCAAACACAAACTACATTAACAATGCTTTGAATCCATGCTTCACCAACAAATTTCAACTTTCTGTTTCTTTTTTTAGCTGCAGTGTTTCTTCCAGCTCCTGCACATTCATACACTAACATATACTTTTGTGTAACCGTTCTTTTCATTTCATCTTATTTTACATCATCTTATTCACAATTTACACTTGTAAATAACAACATACTCCCCATATGGAGGTTTATTCACCAACTAATATGGAGGTTTATTCACCAACTAATATGGAGGGATGAGATCTACAGCTACCATAAACCCGTCCTTGGGAGCATGAAACTAATCTTCCTCCTAACATTTGATTCAAACATGTGTTCAGTGAAATCACACGCTCTTCACTTTATTCTAAATTGCCACGCATCATTGCTTGAATCAGAACTCAGAAACATTATAGAAGAAAAAAATTGTTTCAAGCTGAGCACCACCAAATTCGTTTCCATCATCAGCTAACATTGATTAAGAGCCAAAGCCTAAGTGAGCTAGCACCCATTGAAGAGGGCAACTTGCAGTAACTATTAAACAATAATTCATTTGGTCAATAAAGAAAATATTCAATTGAAAGAACGAAAATGTTCTCTTTTTTTTTTCTTTTTGTATAAGCAGAGAAGGAGAGGGTAGAATTAAAAGGAAAACATGCAGACTTGTATTAGTACGCTACTGGGGCACAATATTTTACATTTTAGCACATAAATTGTTATACATTTCCACAATTTTCTGGTGAGAAGAAATTAGTAAGTGTAGAACTCCAGAAGTTAGTCACACCTGCTTCAAATCAGGCCCGGAGACGCGCACCAAATGTTGAGCTTTTGCCTCGTGTACAATGGTGAGCTTTCTGGTCCAATGGAAGCAAACATTGCAGAACCTAAGAAAATGCACGAATATTGATTGAACAAATTCTGAAATTGGGATGCATTGTATGAGAAAGTTGAAATAAGGTACAAATTAATACCATCAGGCTGAGCTACGCAGATTGCACAAAGGGGAAACATGGGGGTTTAACCTTCTAGAGCATATGTCTGGACCTGCAATCCATATAAAAACGATAAAACAAAAATAAGAACTGAGGGGCAAGGAAATAGCAGGGAAAGGAACCAATGGACATGAACATTCTAAGGCACCAGACAAACCACCAACTTTGCATTGAGTGAAGTCACTTGTTATTCTACAGAAAAACACTTGAGAAACCAAGGCTAGCTCAATAGGCACTAACAATATCATCCAAATAGAACTAGTTGACCTAGCACATTTTCCACTGCATGGCAACCCTTGTTCATATTTCCATGAGGTAAACAATAATGTCCGAACAAGACAACATGAACCACCCAGATCTTTTGGGAAAAGCTCAAGCAGCTACCTAAACCCAATCCCAATTTGCATTAAAATGATGTCTAATGGTAAAAACTTCAGATTAGTCATTAGATACTTGATAGACCAGATATCATAGCAAATCTCAGAGCTGCTGAAAATGAGTGCACGGGGAAAAAAACAAGGCAAAATGCTCCAAAGGATTGATAACCCCTAGTTAATTTCCATGATTAACAGATTTCTTTTACATCCTTTTTTCCCTTTTTACATTTGACATGACATAAAAGTGCTTTCTTTTTATTCGATGTGCAACTGCACTAGTGCTCGTTTCTGTGATCCAGATAAGATTTATAAATGGAAGCATGCATAAAATAAGGGAACTGAACACTGGCATCTTCTAATCAATAAAAGAAAATAAAGCAACCTTTCATTTATAAAGCAACCTTTCATTTTATTCTACCTCAGTCAAGTTCTCTTCAGGAAAGTGATTTGGTCTGGTACAATTAACACCATGGACACCATCATACTTGAGGACTCTAAGTTTCCCTTCCTGTAGTTTACCGAAAACTGTTATGCAGTTCAAAAGTATAGATTAATAAGATGAACATGATCAGAGAAAGGTGCACACCTTGGTTCCATAGACAAGACCTCCTCCGGCAAAGGGATGAAAACAAGCAACATTGACCTCATCCTCTGCGCTAGGAAGCACTCTCACAAGTTCCATATCCGAAACTCTGTAAACCTAATTGACAGAAACAGAGGACTAGAGTTGCAAGACTGACATGCCAAATTCCAGAGACAGTTACAGTATGAAATATAGGTAGGATATAAACCCTTGCTGCTAAACATAATAAGTTCACTATTTATGTTTTTTCCAAATAATATTTCTTTTCCAGAATAAAAACCATCATTTCAATAATAGTGACAATTGCAACCGTGACTCTGGGTATTAATTGGGAAGTATATAACCCATTGGCCATAACATCTTTGCACATTTACGCTCAAAGAAACCTTTTTCCAGTAGTACAAACTCCAATTTTCCATCTAGTATTAGCACAATCACCTGCAGACTTTTCTATTCAAAATTCATTCCTTCATCGATCATATAGAAAAACTATCTCACTCAATTCACTGTCAGCACATCACAAACTATGTTTGCTAGAGCAACAATTTTCTGCTTCATAGGAAAGCCACCTCAATTAATTCCACTCTTGCCAGTGCAACAATTGTGAAAGCATGACAACGTTAGCAAATAAAGCAGAGAGATGGATTGTTTTTACATGAATGAAGCATAAATCCATACAGAAAAGGACACCTTATCACAAAATAACAATCACCCAACAGAAAATTCTCAAGTAAATGGGAATCAAGAATAAAGACAAAAGGCAGGGAAAGAAAATGAACTTTATACCTCCAGAACTGTATAAATAGGTGTTGTCGTTTCCCCATCAATGACAATGCTTTTTAGAAGGGAGCCATGACGTCGACCATAAGCCAGTAAAATGTGCTCCGACATTGGTGAGAACTGCACATGGCATCAAATACAAAGCACAGTAATATCAACCAACAAGGAAATGTTAATAAACAAGCAAAACATCTATGACCTTCACCATCTACACCAACATAATTAGAAATCCATACAAATAAGATAGACATATTCAAACTGGTATTTAAAAGAAGAAAAAAAAGTATACCAGGACCAGATATTCTAGTATTTGCAACTTAAGTATCTTAAAAATATTATATCTGAATCGCAACATCTATATCTCAGAGCATCATGTCCGAAGGGTTCTCTTTCTTCCTTTATCAGGAAAAAAAAAAGAGCAATTGAGGATCTCAGAAGTCTAGAACACTAAATGAGTCCTCTTAGGGATTCCAGACCCCAAAGAAACTAATGACAACAATGACAAAAAGGATGTTGCCATAAATAATAGACCATGAATTACAGTTCAAAAGCCCTTTTGTTACCAGTTTAGCCAAATGCACTTAACACCCCAAGGAGGAGCACACAATGAATTACAATTCAAAAGTCCTCCTTTTGTTACCAGTTTAGCCAAATGTGCTTAATACCACAAAGAAGAGCATCAGCATATCCTTTACAAGCTAAATGCAATTGAATGTTGAGAATCCACATGAAAAATGGAGGGAGAACTAACAAGCAGTCACCCAGCAGAGTACAGGTAAGATTTGACCTTATTATGCTAACTATATGATAACCCATCAATAGGCCAAAAGATTTTGCATCTCAATGCAAAGACAAAGGCCTGCTTGTAATAGAAGTAGACCGGTAAATATGAAAACAGATACATCATACATGTTCCTTTCATCTATGAAAGATCACTGACCTGGATTGAAGTCAAACAATGAGCAGCTCTAATTGCACGTGACACAAGCACTGAACCAAAGCTGTATAAACAGAAAAGCCACTTTGATAGATAAGACAATCATTCATCTGGATTAAAGAACAAGAAAGAATCAAGTGCATTGTAAAAGTTGGATAGAATTTTACGTTGCCTCCTCCAGGGAATATATGCGAAGCTCGTACACTACTTGGTGTGCTGATATTGGGTGTCTAGTAGGGGAAGTAGCAGCCCCAGCATCTTGATGGACTAGCGTTTGTAAACCGGGATCAGCTTCCATATGGGGCAGCATACAAGCAACACAGGCAGCTAAATATCTTCCGCATGGTGAAAAATGAGCGCCCATTTCACTGAAAAAACAATAGCAGCCAGAGAGACACAAAGTGAACATTGAAAGGTCAGCCAAAATATATTAATAAAATGCAAATCCAAAAGATGACCAAGCTGTCCACTATGACTTAAGAAAAAATTTAAGAAGTGATGTGGTTATAATATAGAGTTCACTGAACATAAAGCAGCAATAAAAACGCCTCATCCTTGCTGGAGCAAGCAAAGAATATACTAAAAAATCAACAAATTAATACTTTCGTTATGGTCAAAACAATTTAAATTCTATCATGCTGATTAATTAAGTAAACACCAAATTTGATAGGAAAAAGAAAAATTACAGCCTTCAGCATACCTACAAAGGACGGCATGAGGTATGGTTAAGCGACATTTGTCAGCATTGAGTGGAGCGCAAGGATGTTTTATGTCATGAGACCACACTCTAAGCTTTACAGTGCATGGTAACTCTGCAGCAGCTGCAGCTTCCAATGACGTGGCAATCTCAGACTGGATTCTATTAAATATGGGCTGATTATCACTACCTTCATGTCGCATATTAATGGGAGCCATACTTTCCCTGGATTCAGGCACAAAGAACCGGGAGCGTGAAATGCGAGGCCGAGAGCCAGATCTCCCAGAGACCCCGGAGATGCTGGTGCTGCCAGGCATTGCCAAAGAAGCCACTGCAGCTTCCACATTCTGAGTAGATAGATAAGATGTCAGTGAGGAAGGACCAATATACTGGGCTGAACGTTCACGACTACCACTACTAAGAGGAACTGTCGAGGGTCCACCAGCTTGGCTCTGACCCATTAACCATCCCTGCAAAAAGGGTAACTCCCACCACGTGGAGTCTCTAGAGGGTAGAATCTGCTGAAGTTGCCCAAAATCAGTGGACTGCTGCCTAATTGAAGTATTTGCAGGTACTCCATCCATTGCACTATTACCAACACCAAGCATCTCTAGATGAGCTGATTTTCCTTGAGGGTTCCCCCCTACAGGCGGCATTTCATCAGTCTCCATCGCGTCTTCTCTGGTGTTAGAAACTCCACCTCCCATTCCAGAAGGGAAAGAATTATTTACTATACCTTCTGCACTGGTATATGAACTAGAAGGGACTGCAGGAAATGTCTCCATGGGAGACACTAAGGGAACATATCTGTCTGTTGCATTTGTATCCATTTGAAGCTGCATTGAAGTAGAGGACTCCACTTGCATTGTACTTGAAGTGACAAGTCTATTAGCATCTATTCTACTATCATCTAAAGAAAATGAAGGCACGAACAAGAAAGGCAAGGACACAAGTGGTAGTTCAGAAGCCAAGCTAACACAATCACCAGACTGACCATTTGTGACAAAAACAGCAGGAGGAGGATATCTCAGGTAACCTGGAGATGTTGCCCGTGTCATAGAAGAATCTGAAGAGTCAAGATCATTGACCTGCATATCAGTCCAAAAATGTAATCTACATGATAGAATGAGTAAGTAATCAAATAAATGACCTTTGGGTTATTCACCTCAGCAGTCAAGAGAAATGGAGCACCGTGCGGGTGAAAATGCACTGCTCGAAGAGAGCGCCTAGTCTTCAATACAATAGTTGGCGAAGACGCCTCCCCTCTCTTATTGTAGTGCCATATGTACAACTGACACATGAGATTAAATGCCAATGCTATGTTAAACTATATATTCAATGCAACACATGCCTTTCAAGTAATGAGAAGAAAAAAGTTTGTGTGAGTTGAGCAAAATTAAAGTAATATTCAATACCTTGTGACCTGATGCAACAGCAAGCAATTCTCCTTCTGCATGGAAAGCAATGGAAGCAATAGGACGATCTGTGAGGGGAAACAAATTCACCAGGTCATACACGCTCAACAACTACAGAAAAAGAAAACTGCATAAAAATAATCAATGTGTAGAACTGAACTTACAGAAATCACGGGATCCTATACACTCTGATGTGTTTGCATCCCATAAGCGAACTTCATGATCCAAGCTTCCACTTGCAAGAATTTCTGGATGCAGTGGGTGGAACCTGACCTATAAAATTAGGGTCTTTAATATGGAAAAGATAACTTAAAGGTTGTTCATTTTCAAGAAAAGGCACTTGATTTGAGCTGAAAAGCAGGGTTAATAGCTTTAAATGGGGAGAAAAGGAAAGAGAAGGGAGATCAACAACAAAACTGTGATTGTACATGAAAGATAATGGGAAATGGTTGTAAAACAGAAAGGAAAGGGAAGCAGTCGCCCTTGAGAAAATGCAGTTTTTGTATTTGATAAATTGTAGACAGGTAGACTGCTATAGTACTAAATGAGTATACCGCAGAAAGATAGTTATAATGCCCTAACCGAAAAAATCAGCATGTTCACTGAATATATTCTATTCCCATTACTTTTTAGGAAGACATCTCAGTGGAGCAGGATTAAAAAAGAAAGTGTTAGAATTTAAAATTTGAGTATATGCCAAATAATTGCGTCAAATTTATCCATTATCCATTTATACGTAGCTGGCCAGAATTACAAAAGATCAAGAAAATTAGCGATCCTTGCAAAAAAAAACAAATTCCAACCTACCACCCAAGGCGTCCTCCGATGACCCATCAACACCTTTAAGCAGATTCCAGTTTGGCAATCGATTATCTTCACTGTGTGATCACCACTGCATAAAGAGAGAGAGAGAAGTGAGTACAACTTCCAGTTGGTGCAGGCATGACCAGGAAAAGACCAGAGTAGGAGGACTTGCTGCGTAGAAGCGAGTGTTTTTCCATCAGGACTAAATGCTGCTGCTATAGTCGACCTCGGAGGAGGCACCAGTGGGCAATACTGCGCCGATAGATGCCGCAACGACTCAGCCTCAGCCCTAAAACATGAGCAAAGAAACTCAGAACACGAAGCAAGCAGCCCACAAAGAGAGCTTAAAATCAGCGCAATTACCATGAAATAAGACCGCGTTTCGCATCTCTAGCTGGTTCAGTTTTCGGCACGGATGAAGAATTATAATTCCATTGCGAAGCTTCTCCCCACCGCCTTTTTGGCGTGTGTTTAGTTCTAGGACAAATCTCTCTCTGCACTAACAAACACAAGGCGTTTCTACCACTGAAACATATAAGAAAAAATCAGAACAAAAATATAATCAATTTTCAGTAAATTCTAGCTAGCTCTCTCGTAAAGAGTCAAAATTAACCACTCGTTATGAATCTGTGAATAGAAATAAGAGTTTGTTAATCAGAAATTAAACCTAAGAAGAGGAGGATTGAGGGGAGGATTTCGATCCAGCGGCAAGGAAACTGGGGTCATTTCCTTGTTTGCACAATGAAGGGTTCACATGGAGAGGGGATTTCGAATGAAGCAGCTGCAATGGTGTTGAGGAGAAACCCTAATTCATTGATTGATAGATTTGAATTTGAATTTGCTGTGGAGGGGTGAAAGAGGGAGGGAGGGTAATGTTATGGGTGTTGGATTTTATTTTTGGACATAACCTAGTAAGAGGAGAGAGCAGGAAGGTGAATAATAAAATGTGTGCGCCTATGGCCTCAGAGAGAGAGAGAGAGAGAGAGGTGTTAAAATAACAGAAAAATCTTACAGATCCCCGTTGAAACTACTACTTATTAAAGTGTCTGTAAGGAGTTACGACAACTTCATATTGGATGTCCTGATTAAGGGATAACTAGCTCCCTAACAGAGGATGCTTTCTATCCACTAGCTCACTCTTGGTTAGATGTGTTCAAAAAAATAAATCAATCGATCAAACTGAAAAAACCAAAAAAAAATTAACTGAAAAAACCAAACCGATAGAAAAAACCAAATAAACCGATTAAAAAATAAAAAAATCACCCGGTCCGGTTCGGTTCCAGTTTAAAAAAGCTTAAACCGATTGAACCGGACCAAACCGAACCGGTTTAAAAAAATGTATAAAAAGAACAATCCCTAACCCTTAATCACTTACCCCCTTTCCAGCCACCAACCCCCCCTCCCCCTCCAGCCTTCCCCTTTTCCCCTTCCCCTTCCCCTTCCTAGAATCCTAAATCACTTTCCCCCTTTCTAGCCGCCACCCCCCCTCAAGCCTTCCCTTCCCTTTCCCCCTTCCC
>Ga0307515_10016044_pt1 | contig 13748 bp, 18 predicted proteins | sample 17_EM_MG_FD_194513 | JGI IMG/M metagenome (GOLD analysis project Ga0307515, IMG submission 194513) | Populus trichocarpa ectomycorrhiza microbial communities from riparian zone in the Pacific Northwest, United States - 17_EM | ecosystem: Host-associated > Plants > Roots > Unclassified | place... | reverse complement strand
CCATGTCCTGAGCCCTTGCGAGGGACCATAGCACATAACAGGCTGCATCCCTCACACTGGAACCCACTGAATGCGCTCCTTTTCGGACATCAAAAAATAATGCCTAGGTTTGATGGATGAGGTCAAAAATATAAAACTGTGAAATAAAACGCGCCTTCAACATCCATTTGATAAGCTGGCCAGGGTATTCTCCGCGGATCAACCCTCTCCTGGCAAATTCGGCGCACCCCAAACATGCCCCATGCCAAGTGGCTTCTGCTACTGGGGGCATTTCAATCCCACTCCCAGGTTCGGCATAGTGGATGGAAAACAATCCGATAACAGCATCAAGGAGTTGGTTGACAAAGTCCATGGGGAGACGTTCAGCAATTCGCGCTAACGCCTTGGATGTCGACCACCTGATCGCCGTGTCCTAACGAGGGCCACCATCAATGCCGAAACAGGATAGGATAGTATGTCTCGTGCACTCCACCTTGTCCTGTAGACTTTCCAACAAGCCGCCGACGATCTCTTCGACTTCGGCTGGCACTTCTACCTCCTCATCTTCGGAACTCCCAAGGGCCTCATCCTGAGTCGCTGCAGTGTTCTCACGGAAGTATTTACCTAACTGGGGTGAATTCGTACTCAATGTCTGCGACCGCGCTGTCGGCTTACCGGGACGTGACCTTGGTCGAGGTGGCGGGGAAAGTCGAAGGCCGACGCGGCCAGCTATCTTTACGATATATTTTCTGACAACCATGTTCGAGTTGAGGAGAGTCGTGTCTCCAATACCACGAGAGAGCTCTAATATTGTTGGCAGGAATGGACGAAGTTGGCCTATTCCACCAGATTTCAGGATTTCTGCGGCTGTTTGCATGATGCACAAGGCCTGTGCAGAGGATGAGTACCAACTCAAATGGTTCTCCTGAATCACTAACGCTGAAAATGCTTGGGGAACCCTTGATGTACTCGCTGCTCCACGATAAGAAACCTGGAAAATGGGAGCAGCTGTCCTGTCTGGGCCGAATGAGTGAGAGGTCAATATGGCAATCCGCTACGTGCCTTGTATACAGCCTGGCTAGAAGGAGAGCAGCCCCGTCCCTCTCGATCCCAGACGTGTGCATTGCATTTCGACCAACAGTTTCGATAGCGGAAGCGGTCTGTCCCGGTTTTGTAGGATCACGATCAAAGTTGGAGAGATCGAAGGGTATCCGACAAATAAGCCAGAGCCATAGTAACAGGACGTAGCGGGTTGACCACAGCTGGGCTGGAGAAGTCTGAGAAGGGTCGTGCTGGAGTCGTTGAATGTATTCAAGACAAATCGCCAGATCTTCTACCTGGTGGGGGAAGAAAGGTACTAAACACGAAAATGCATCAATTGACGCGCGAAACGACCTAGGGGTGTAACTGTACCGATGGTTTTGTAGCCACGCGTCTTGATAATGTGGTAGATAATGAGACTGAGAGAAATCAAGCGTGGACTAGTAATAGGTATCCCAAGATCTTGCACGATTGCCTGAGCGTGCGTACGTAGGGCTTGCACGGGAGGTACGATGATTTGTTCGAGCCACGGATCAAGAAGGTAGGACTGCTCTTGGTATTCATCAAGCTAAAGGGACATCTTAGTCGGATAGATAGAGTGCCACGTTGGCAATTGTCCCACGTAAATCGTCAATAATCGGTGCGCCTCCCGCTCCTCACTCGAAATGGGTACGTCACTGCACAAATCGCTCTCTACAACCTTCTTTAGGAGTTCCAAGAACGCCGGGGCGCGCTCCCAAGTGGAGTAAATGCGACTTTCGTCAGCGTGGTCGTCGAAGTCGAGTTCAGCCATCCCAGAACAAAGACCCCCGGGTTGGCCCAGTGCACCATGCACAGCTGCCTGTACATCATGGAGATCCTCTCGATTATCTTTACTTCTTTACATCGTTCGCATCTCCCTGTTGTAGCCCGGATATGCCGTGCATGGGAGAAACCCGCGCTCGATGTGCTCTGGAAATCGATAGACGATTTACTTCCACTCACTGACCTCTTCCCTCAAGACTCTCGCACTTTGAACCTTCCTCGAGTTTGTACACCTCCCTTCTGTGGCACACGACTGACCACCTAGCAGTGTTTTACTCGTCCGCTTGTCCCAAATGATTTTCAGCGATTCAACTATTATGCATCTCGTGTGCACGTACGTACGTTACCCCATATTACTCCGAGGTCTGCCTCTAATTCCGTTGTGCAGGAATTAACATACAAGGAACGAACTTCTCAAGTGCACCCGTCCGTCTTCAATACTCTGGCCTTCTACAGGCAGACCCTCTATGTCCTTCCTCGACTCCGGCACTTGATGTTACGAGGGCACACCTCTACCTCACTTATCAACAGTGTTGTCTTCCTCTCTCCTACTCTGTCGCAAATACATCTACACATTGAACCAGAGGTTTCTGATCAATCCATTCAAACGTTCTTCAAGACCATGGAATTTTATGGTCAGGACAACCTCAGAAACTTTTCATTCTCGCATGGACGAAGCGGTCCGTTTGTCTCACCCATCACCAGCGCCTTACTTTCACTTCTCCAATGTGCTCAAAATCTCACAAAGGTCACGCTTACTTTATCAGCTGTGACGACAGGGGTGTTCACCCAGCTTGCAACGATGCCTCACCTCGTCATCCTCCGCGTGAATGCGTCTCGCCATAGCATCGCAGAGGCAGAGGTCGTCACCCTCGAGAAACGAAATGGGGCATTCCCATCCCTTCGAGATCTCTACTTGTCCAACAAAGCAGAAACTTGCGCCAACATCATTCAGGCTGTAGTATCTCCTCTGGAGACAATCCGCCTACAGATAAGCTGCTACTCGGTAGAAACCCTAGAGGCTATCTCTAAACACTCAAAGTCGCTACGTCACCTGGTGGTCGAGGTACTCGACCGCGAAAAGCAACCTGCTCCACCATACGGGCGGGAAGTCTGGTTCCACCCTGACCAACTCCTCTCGTGCCGCGCCCTGCGGGTGCTCTCGATAATCTCACCAAACCTCCTGCACATAACTCCGAGTCTCCTCGAGACGATGGCCAAGGCCTGGCCATCGATCCAGTACCTCTCGCTCAACCCGCGTCCAAGTGCACCGCCCGATGCACCGCCCACGGTGTTCCACTTCAACCCGTTCGTAACCGGGACCACCGGCAGCGTAGGGCACGTCCCGTCCTTCCCCACCAACGGCGTCACGCTCGTCAGCCTCGAGCCGCTCATGCGCGAGACTGCGATCCGGCATTTGGGCATCATATTTGACGCGTGTGCGCCACCCTCACAAGGGTATACCTTCAAACGTGACACGACCGACTCCCCTTTACCCCCAGGCTCCACACTCCGCACACTCGATCCAGGCTACTCCCCACTGCCAGAGGACATTGGTCCCATCTCAGTGACCATCTCGAACTTGTTCCCAAATGCCATACTGGGGCACGACGAGGATCTGAGTGGGAAGCGCATCTACTTTAGTCGGTATTTCAACAAGCTCGCAGAGCGGTGGAAACAGGTCCACTGGATCGTTAAGCGGATGAAGGAGAAGCAAGATCAGTCAAAGAAGGTGCAAGATGACTTGGTGAATGAGATCACGGTACTGAGAGCAAAATTGAGAAAGCGTGAAGAGGAGATGGCCCCTTCGCTTCCACTCAATCCAATTCGCTTCTAGCATCAGATTGCTAGTGAATAAATTATTCTACTGTATATTCAATATTATGGTCGATATGTGGTGTGGAATACAGGCGCACAAGCATAATTCAACAAGGGAATTAGCCCTCAAGTACACATAGGGGCAAACGGGCCAATCAAGATCGCAAGAAGACTTCGATTATTTACTCAGCCGCGCCATCACCGCCACTATCGCGAGGAATGGCATCCTTGGGTTCGGTCTTGTCAATTGCCTCTCCGACATAAGTAGGGAACCTTGCAGAGCAGGCTGTTAGTACCCAATATGCGGGAGCACTGTGTGATCGTACCTCGGAACCATACTCTTCGTGTACTCTTGAAATTTGTAGACGACAATCGTACCAATCTTGGGTGGGTTCTGGCGTTGCTTGTCGGTGAAGCCGCTTCCGATCTTGAACGTCTTTCCACTAGCCATGACACATTCGATCGCGCCCATGACTTGCGCGTTCTTTCCACTGCCTTTGTGGTGCTTGATAATCCTGGCTTCGGCGTCGTAGAAAGTCTGTTACGAACGTCAGTGATCACGGTTGGGGAAGGAGCGAAGAATTAATGACCTTGACTTTGAGGAGGGTATTGGTGCGCCCATTCTCGTACATTCTGCATGCCCACTTGTTAGCCAAAAACCCAATGTCAGCCAAAAAGGGGACTCACGACTCAGGTCGACGCAGCATCAAACCCTCTCCACCCTTACTATGCACGCCATCGAGCATTTCGAGCACGTGGTCCTTATCTTTTGCTTTCGTCTGGTCTACAACAATTATGTGCGGGTGCTTAGGAGCATCGGGTTCTCCAAAGGTGTCCCTGAGGTACTGCATACGCTGTTCAAACGGTACCTTGAGAGATGGAATGTCGAAGATATAGTACTTGATCTCGTTCCAGCGAGGGGAGTTGGCGCTGCGGACGATGGAGACTGCTTGTTGGAACTTGCCACGACCAGCAAAGAGTTCACCGTCGAGCCAAACATCCGTGGGAAAACCTGAAATTGTATGGTTGGCAAAAGGGAGAAAAGTGATGCAGACGGACGTACCTTTCTTGAAGGTGTCAGGCGCAGCGAACTCGTTATTCAAGCGGCTGTAGAAATCAGAGCCATTATAGTAAGCTCTGAAATTGGGTCGAGTATTAGCTACTCGAGAGTTCCAGGGTGGTGAGTATGGCCAACGAACCTCACACCGTCTAACTTTTCAGAAATCCACCACCCAGTCGGATCGAGACCATTGTCCTGCTTCCAAGAATGGGCAAGCATCACTTCGAGTTTGGGCTTGGAGGCGCTGGACGCCGGTTTGCTCGATGTGGGCTTCCGTCTCTTGGGGCGAGAGCCACCGTTGTCTTCGTCTTCACCTTCTTCTTCCGAAGATTTCTTCCTCTTTCCCCGATTTGCATCTCTAGACGAAGAGCCAGGTGCTTTGCCACCGCCGTGTGGTTGAGGGTTCTTCCACGCAAGGCGCGCTTTCTCGTACTGGAGCATCCATCAGTATGAGTGACGTCGCGTGGGGATATATACGAACCTCTACGCCAAGGAGTTCCTTCAGGTGCTTGCAGGTCCGCGCGTCGACGGGTTGGGACTTCCCTGCGAATGTCCATCCCTGCTCGTTCCAGTCAGTAACATAATCAAGGCATTCCCAAGTGATATGCTTACAGGACATTTGCAGTAGTAGTGATCGTCGACGCGCTTCACGGCGTACGTGCTACTGCTACAATTTTGCCTCCGTGTCAGACCTTGGATACCCACTCGACGAAGTACTGACGAGCTCTTGGACTGAACTTCAACCTGTTCGCCGTCCTTGAGATATCTTTTGGGCTTGATGCCACTGATTTCGGCGAGGGGGTCGGTAGTCATGCGGAAGTAAAGGGGATGGAGGGATGGAGAGAACTAATAATTGCCGTGGCTCATGGCTCATATACGTGCGGAGTACGACGTGAGACAAACTGTCCAAGCTGCCAATAATCGTACCCGACATACCCGACATTTGCCACCTTTATGTGAGTCATAAGTAGAATCATGGAATTGGGCGCTCGGAACCGATGACGGCGGGCGGTGGTACGGACGGCTCGCAGGAAATGTCGGCATCGCTACGGGAAGTGAAACAGGGCGACTGAGTCATGATAAGGGCCCGCCCGACGCGGATTTGAAGCACCAACGGGAGCTTGCATTCACATGGGAAGGATGTGAAGGACCGCTCCATGTTGAGATATAAACAGGGGTGTCTCTTCTGAAAAGAGCTCTTCGAGCAGTAGGTTCCTTAAATGCATCCCATTTAACACGATAGTTTTCCAATCTTGAGAGGTTATCGCCTGGTACCGGTCCTCTTTCCGGCCAAAGACAGTGTAGAGAATAGAGGCGCTCATACTATACGTATTCAGAGCCTTCGGGGCCAGTACCGGACACGGACAACCCAAAAATTTTCATTGCAGTCACTTTCCTCGCTGCGCCATTCTCCTCGATTTTCCAGGCCGCTTGGGACCACCAGGAGGCTTTCCAAACTTCCGTGGGAACCCACCAGCCTTCCCGGAACCGGGCTTGCCTTTCCCTCTTCCACCGCCGCCGAAAATGTCGTCCGTGCTTTCCTTTGTATTTTGCTTCGCTCTCCGTCCGACCTTGTTCCCAAAGCCAAACTTTGAGTCACGTTTCGCTCTTGAGGGCGACGGGCGCGGTTTGCCGTCCTTGGACATTCCAGCATGACGCTTGGAAGGTCGGTCGTGCAAAGCATCTTCAAGTTCGATGTCAAAATCACCATCTACGCCCTTGGCACCATCAAGTGTGTCTTTCCGTTCTGAAGGCGTCATGAGAATTCTGAGGAGCTCGACAGTTCAGGGATTATAGTACGAACTTCGTTTGAGTCCTTTTATTCTCTCCTCCATCTCCTTCTTGGTCTGTACCCGCTCCTTGAGCTTCTCTTGTTGAACCTGCTTGCCGAACTTCTTGCCCTCGCGTTGTCGCTTTGCCTCTTCACTCTTCTTGATATTGGCAGTCTCATCAAGTAATCGTTGTCGTATCCTCTCCATATGCGAATCAGATTTGACCATCTCTGCAAAGTAGTCGGCTGGTCGAGTGAACGGTAGTTTGTGTTTAGCGGCAAGGGATCGAGCTTCATTAACAGATTGGAGGGCTTGCTTGTAGCTGTGGAGGAACTAAGACTAATAACACGAGACAAGGGTAATCCGACTCACAAAGCTAGTTCTCGTTTGAGATCATCATTTACATCCACCTCGATAGTCTCTGGATCTGTAATGACGAGGGTCTCGGTCCAAGGGAAATCAGGGTCCAGTTTAATGTTTTCCCGTATTCGCTCCAAAGCGTCCTGAGGTATAAAACGTCAGCCCACTTCCTGCCCTGCCCAAGGAAATGAAAGTGCGGACGTTGTTCATGTACTTTAGCCGTTGCCGAGGGACTACATCCTCATCAACCTCGGATAGACCTTCCAAGTCGATTTCAGACTCCACAGCATCCTGAGTAACGACTGCGTCCTCATCTTCATCTTCCCCGAGATCTTCGTTTTCCCTTGAGGATTCTATTGGCTTGTCCAAGGCCCCATTTTCACTGCCACTGTCTTCTTGAGAGTCCGGACTCTCTTCACCGGACCCAATTTCGTCGTCCTCTTCCTCGCTACCCTGTCCGCCAAGTACTCCAAGCTGGTATTGGGCAAATTCATCGAGACCATCGTCGCCCAGAAGGTCTATTATTCTCTTCATATCAGCTTCATCTATGTCAGTTTCGTCGCTGTCCGCCTCGTCGGAATCACCCCCCGATCCTTCGTCGACTTTTTTCGCCACGGGTTCCACGGCAGGTTTAATCCCCTTGATTTTGGGTTTATCCTTTTGTGCCTTCGAGACAGCTTTCTGAAGAGTTTGAGGCTGTTTTGATTTAGTCTTTGCCATGGTCAGAGGTCAGGCCGTGGATAAAGAAAAATGACTTTACTCCGACCTTGGCGTCTCCGTCTTTCAACGTTAGCTCGAAACTTCTCATAAATATACCAAAATATATTTCGCGTCGGAAAGGGACTCTCAGATACCTTCGATTCGACACATTCATCCAGTGTAACCACAATTGGGAAATGGCGGCCCAGCTAACTTCACATGGGAGGAAACGCAAGAGACATAACAATGAGGTATAAGGATAGCCTACTGTCTACACCTATTTTCCGCCTGAGACGTTCCCGAATAGCCACCTTCCAAGTTTCAAACGAAACTTGTGAGACCCAAGACTCCGCCTTACTCTCCAGTATGAAGTTTTAATCAGCGTTCCAGCACCATGGTGTCAAGGGAGCCAAAAAAGCCGCCAAGCTCACTAAGGCTTTCGAGATTCAAAAGTCGGTAAAACGACTGAAAGGACTGAGGTAATATTTATCGCTCTAGTCTTCTCGCGTATGCTTCACAATACCAATAGAGAGAAATCTGCCCCTGGAGACGAAGTGCGCGAGGCTGAAGCCCAACTGAGCGCCCTGAAAGTGAGCATGCAACACTCGACTTTAATTGTACACTCATTTCGGTCCACTCATGGAAAAGGCCATCGATTGCGAAACCTTTGCAGCCCTCGCTTTATACCGCAAGCTCCACAGAGACAAACATATCATGTCCCATCCGGATGCCTCGACGGCCATGGCCGCTGAACTGCCGGGTGCATCAGTTGCCAGTCATGCAGAACCTAAACCCAAGTCGGCTGAAGCAATTGTCGAGAGCCGGTTGGCAAGTTCCAAACACCTTGCCAAGGAACTCAGCGGCATCGTTGTGGGATTGAGGGCTCTAGTTCTGGGTCCAACCGACAACGCAGGCGACGACGAGGAATCGGGAAAGACTGGTTCTGATGGTGAACCCACTATCGGTCAGCCCGAGAATGAAGAGAACGACGTACCAAGTGAAGCATCAGATGATAGTACTGCCAAAGCAAATGATGCTGGATGGGAATCAGGGTCGATATCACAGGATAGCGATGGTGACTCGGACGACGAGACCGACTCGAGCAGTGAGGTCGACGCTCCGCCCGCAAAACGACAGAAGAAGTCGACCCCTTCAAAAGCACATCTTGTCGCTACCGATTCAAGCGTAAAGAAGAAACCAGACCCCAAAGCGTCGCATCCATCATTGACAGACGACTCTACATTCCTTCCTTCACTTTCTGTCGGGTTTACCAAAGGCGACTCTGACATATCCGGGGACGAGGTCGACTTCGACTCGGACGCCGGGTCGGTTGGGCCGGCAAGAAAGAACAGACGAGGTCAGAGAGCCCGCCAACAGTAAGTCTAAAATTCTGGCTTTCCGTCTCTAGGTGGTGCCTAGCGTGCTTATATTATGGCGCCATCAGGATATGGGAGAAGAAGTACGGAAAGAATGCCAACCATATTCAGAAAGGGAAAGAGAAAGTAGTCAAGGAGAACGTCGTGGCAGCTTATAAATCAAGGGGCATAGGTCGTGCGGCTGCACCAGGTCGACGACGAGGCGCATCGAATGATGGCGGGCGGGGGAGGGGACGAGGCGCTGGCGGGCTCGCCAATACAGCGACCTCTACGAGACCAGCACCGATACCTTCAAATAAGAAAGAAGACTTCCCTATGCACCCTTCTTGGGAAGCCGCCAAGAAACGAAAGGAGCAACTGACGGTGGTGCCTTTCCAAGGGAAGAAAATTGTCTTCTGAATTTGCCTTGTATGTCAATTGCTTGCTGTACCGTGTTTTTATGGATCATGGTTGTCATTATCCATACACCTTCGCGACTACTCGCGTTCCACAAGTTGGGAAAGGGTCGTTCATTTCAAAATATGCGTGATCTACCGGTCTTCCAAAGTAAATATGGTAACTTCCAATGTGTCCGCTGAAGTGAAGGGTGAAACACGTTAAAGTTAACGCTCTCTAATCTTGTCAAGAAATTTTGAGCTGGGACCTGAAGCAAAGCCAGAGTCAATTATATTGAACGACACCACTGATCCGACAAGGACTCACAGCAGCCAAGAAAATGGGCATAGCCGGTCTTGGTACTTTCCCCTCCACCTCTTCTTTAAACATCTCTCGTGCAGTGATCAAATGATCATTCGCAACGGTCGCAAACTCGAAGACGGCCTCACCAATACCTTGAGCGTCGGCACCATGGCGGAATACATCTTCCTGCTGGACTCCGTGCTTCGCAGTGATCTCCGCTGGTATCACCATCCGTCGCTTCGAAGCGTGGAAAGGCAAGGCGCGGAGGAAGGTCGTAATTGTAAGTGATGCACCGAGGTGTGACGCTGCGTGTGCGTAGACGCTGCTGGAAGAGAGGCCCAAAAGGGAGAGGAGGGCGTAGAGGAACGTTGAGGAGGTGGACTCGGCGTGAGCGACGAGCGAGTCGACTGTCATATGTGTCGGAGAATGGAGTTCTGATATCTACAATGGGGGTGAGAGATAAAGTCTTCCAAAGGATATGCGAAGAACCTTACTCTCGCATCGATAATCCTCTGCAAATGGTATTGCGGTATTCGCTCTGGGACCTGACATTCATACAGGGCCAGTGCGATGGGCTGCTTTGGCGGGCTGCCCTTGGACGAATTAGTCTGCCACCTGAACAAGCCCAAATCCAGGGCACAGCGAAAAACGCACTTGATAAACAGCCTTGACAGCATCCTTCCACCATTGGAACCTCATCTGGGCAATAATAGGTTGTGAAATATTGTCCGGAATCATCGCTAGCTCTGTCTGCCCAAACCGGTCATTCGAAATTTGCACCTTGACCGCCTCCGCACCAAAATAAAACTTACGTTCAGTGCTTTCAGTGCGAAATATGCATCTCTCGTACGTTTTCCGTACGCGAAGGATGTGAGAAAGCTTTCATAGTCATGCTTTTGGACCATGGCACGGCAATAGCGCGTTGGATTGTCCTCTTGAATGGATGTAGAGATGGGCCTGGAACCAGGGAGACACGAGAGTGGTGCTACGCGTCTGGGAACTATTCGTGGGGCCGTCCGTATCATTTGGAAGGAAGAGGTGAAGAGCAAAACACAAGTCGAGTAGGGAATTCTGTTCGTTGCGTACCTTATTCTCATTCAAAGGGGAACTCTATCAGACGGTCTTCCATTAATCACATGGATGCACCGTCGAGGATTCAACAGAATTAAGAGGACAGCACCTGGCCTCAAAATGACAAAAAGAGTGAGGGACATCGACATAGTGATCCACAAGAACAGCCTAAAATTGCAAGAGTAACAGAATCCAGCAGTGTGATCCACTTGACGTCGATCAAGGTCGATGTCGATGTCGATAACTTCATCTGCTCAACTCGAGCGTTAGGCAGAACGGACAATGACATTCCTGGGCCTCGTGGAACGTTCGGCTATACCCTTGTATACAGGGCACTTACGGGGGTAACCAGTTCAAGAGGAGAACCCTTCAAAGGGCCGAAAACACATGGTGACGTCCCATAAATATTAAATTCCCAGAATTCATACTTGATGATACTAAGTATCGACTAGGGATGCGCCCTGTTTTTAAGGTTAGGGATACACAATGGTTTCAATTTTACTGATGGTGCTGGGTCCATTACAAGCGCTTTCTGGCACAAACACTATCACCAAGGGGACCAGAAGGGGTTACATGGTCCCTTTGGTGATATTTGCGCCAATACGCTCTTGTAACGGACCCAGATGCCAACCCAGCACATTCGGTAAAATTCGATGACAAGTGAGTCCACCAGTGCAAGAAGGTTCGATAACTAGTACTCACCTTTCTGCACTCCATCACGCACTCAAGAGATCCCACCATTCCCTCACGTTTCCCAATCCCAGGCTTGCATTTGATTAACTGCAGTTCAGCTGTGCAAGGATCAGACGGTGTATAGGGTCCTGTTTGATATAAAATGGACCATCACTTCTCGCCAAGGTGAGCCGCTGGGTATTGGAGAGCTTGCGCACTGACCGGGAAGAAACCGACGTTCTCCACGTTCTCCTTAATTTCATCATTTGCCCTGTTTCCACATGCTTCTATTTCTTGCCTTTCGATGCTACGTTGTTTTACTCCCCCTTTTCTCCATTTCGATCCCAGTTGGCGGTGGAAGATACGTCGTCGAATATTTTTGTACTCCCCAAATGCGAGTTCCAGCTTCTTGTTCGTCCAAAGGCGGCTTACTTGCCGAGCACGGAAGGTGTTTGTTTGTACGAGACTCGTTATGAAACGTCATTCGCCCTGCCTTGGAACATGAAGGCCTATTAATAGCTGTTAAACATTATGGTAGATGAAACGACGCGGTGATGAGACGTACTGGACGCGCACAGACAAGTAAGCCTGGAGGGTATGGGAGGCACGTCAAGCGATTCGTCGATGTGTATATGGTTAGCCTTACCGTAATTGCATGCTTCTAATCGCTGTTGCGCGTGCGCTAGTCTTCAGAGGCAAGCCTACCACTCAAGAACCGCGACGGTGTACTGCACTAGAATCGACACAGGCGCACTGGTCGACACGGAGGAGGGTCATAAGTTTGATACCATTGACATCGCGAGTGGATCGAGAGCGGCTATGGCAGGATTAGGATGGACGAGAGGTAAGGAGTGGATTCGCAGCTTGGACCAAACGACGACCTTATAAGGACGAGGAAGAAGCCGCCAACTCACTCAAGTCCGTCTGATAAACTCACAAGAAAGAGTCGGAAGATATCATGGGCGACGCCAGGCTGAGCGAGAGTGAGGTGGCCGCACTTAATGCAGCAGCGGTGACAAGGGAGTACAGAGTCCATCCACGACTTGGTCAGTAAATGCCTCCTTGGTATCCTGAGGATATAAGCTCACGAAGGTGTAGATTACAGGACGGTTTCTGCCATCAACGGGTAAGCGATCCACCACGTCGACCGAATGTCCCTCATGAGGAGGCATCGACCAGCCCACTCGTCGTCCTCGATAACGTCAAGGCATGCCAAAAGAGCCACTATTTAGTAACTCTCTACTGATGGTGATGACTATGTCGCCAGTTCCCGTCCTACAACGAGATCGTCCAACTGACCCTACCAGATGGTTCCAAACGCGGCGGCCAAGTACTCGAAGTACAAGGAAAGAAAGCCATCGTTCAAGTGTTTGAGGGCACAGCTGGTGTCGATGTCAAGGCTACGCACGTTGAGTTTACTGGATCAAGCATGAAGCTTCCGGTGGCAGAGGACATGCTGGGAAGAATATTCAACGGCTCTGGCAACCCTATTGATAAGGGTCCAAAGGTCTTTGCAGAGGACTACCTCGATATCAATGGTTCGTCGAGTTCCATAACCAATGGACGAGGAATTGATGATGTCATAGGTTCTCCTATTAACCCGTATTCGCGTATCTATCCCGAGGAGATGATCCAAACTGGTATCTCGACGATCGACGTTATGAACTCTATCGCCCGTGGCCAGAAAATTCCAATATTCTCCGCCGCAGGTCTGCCTCATAACGAAGTATGTCCCCGCTATTTTCTCTACACACCGGTACTCACCTATCTATCCTTCAGATTGCCGCCCAAATCTGCCGACAAGCCGGTCTCGTCAAGGGTCCAACGAAGGACGTGCACGATGGCCACGAAGAAAACTTCTCGATCGTGTTCGCGGCGATGGGTGTGAACATGGAGACCGCACGCTTCTTCAAGTCCGACTTCGAGGAGAATGGCTCGCTCGACCGTGTAACGCTCTTCCTTAACCTGGCGAACGACCCCACCATCGAACGTATTATCACTCCCCGCCTGGCGCTTACGACTGCCGAATATTATGCATACCAACTCGAGAAACATGTACTGGTTATCCTTACTGACATGTCCTCGTACGCCGATGCTCTGCGTGAGGTATCTGCTGCCAGAGAAGAAGTGCCTGGTCGTCGTGGTTATCCCGGTAGGACTACTACTGGTAGAACCTGAATTCTGCTGAATACCTGATAGGTTACATGTATACTGACTTGTCGACTATTTATGAGCGAGCTGGGCGTGTCGAAGGTCGAAATGGCTCCATTACCCAGATTCCTATCCTGACCATGCCTAATGATGGTAAGGGTGTCGTACCAAAGAATGAGATGAGCTTTAACTATTATCCTTTTAGACATTACACATCCAATTCCGGATTTGACTGGATACATTACGGAAGGACAGATCTTTGTAGAT
>Ga0307515_10016043_pt1 | contig 13749 bp, 11 predicted proteins | sample 17_EM_MG_FD_194513 | JGI IMG/M metagenome (GOLD analysis project Ga0307515, IMG submission 194513) | Populus trichocarpa ectomycorrhiza microbial communities from riparian zone in the Pacific Northwest, United States - 17_EM | ecosystem: Host-associated > Plants > Roots > Unclassified | place... | reverse complement strand
ACCTTATCTCTATATATATTAATTAAAGTCTATATAATAAAGCTCTAAAATTGATTGGCTTATTACTTATAAACTCGGGTCAAAATTTACGTTGGGGGATCAGCATGTTCCGAAATATCTACAATTTATAGCTTCTTGAGCACTTTAAAAGAATCTATTCCGCCATCAATATATTACCCGCTAGCTTAAATTTCGAAGTCTCCGATTAGCCCGAACCTTAATTTCCGGATTAGGAACGAGCGTCATTACGCTTAGGACTGTCCCAGCGATTTGAAGATTACTGCCTAGCCGATGAAGGAGTGATACCGGACAGCCAGCCAAGTGTCCAGCAAATCACCCCGGACACAACGATCCAGTCTGGGTCGGGCAACTCCAAGAGGAAAAAGAAGAAGTAACGACTTGCATCTCACCTTCAACACAGGGGTCGGCTTTTGGTCATTTGGCCCTTTGCGTGCGATCTGCTTGTACGAAGGTATCTACGGTTCTCAACAACGAATTTCTTGCCAGCAAAATGCTCCAACTTCGCCATACTGACTTTGGATACGTCGAGATCTATCCAATTTCCTACGATTGGGTAGCCCGAGCCCAGGGACTCCACTAATCCCGCTTGCGCATGTTCCAGAGACGGATAGGATACCCATTGGTATATCGAATCGCCATCCAGATGGGCGGATACGTCTTTATCGCGAAAAGTTTTAATGACTTGGGCTTTTCGAATCAGGACGTACCTGCCTTCCCCTATGTTCTGCAGTTCGCTGAGGCGACCAGCTAAAACTGGTCCGATGTTCACCTGTGGCTCATCTGGTGCAGTCGCGCGACCAAAGGCGACGACATTGCCACGCAGGTCGCTCCATCGCTCAGGAGGTGCGCGCTCTCTAAGTTTACCGTATTGGTTCAACGATTCGAGACTTGCGGGGAGAGTATGACCAAAAAATCTGAAGATTTGGTCTCCACAGCCGGAGAAGGGAAGCGTATGCAGGCCTTTCGCATTCCAAATTTCCGAGTATTCAAGGAGCGGTGCAGAGGGAGGCGGGAATATGGACGTTTGGGGTGGTGGAGAAGGTGGCGGAGCAAGTGGTGGAGAAATTAGAGAGGATCCAAAAGTCACTGATGGTCGTAGGACGATCTCTGCGCTCGGCTTGACTTCACTAGCCCACATACGACTAGTTATCAAGAATTCCCTAACCTAGAAGTCGAAAGAATCCTCGTCTAGTTTAGTCTCTTCGGCTACTAGCTTTCTAGTGGACTTCGTGAGCCGCCTATCGAAGGACCAGCAAGCTCAATATGCTCCCCTTGAGAACAAGGCCTCGCTACACAATACTAGGGCTCTACCTCAGCAAATTCCTCGAACCCAGAAACGCTCCAGATCCCCCGTCCTACCGTCGGCGCGCCCCGGTGGCGCTCCTTTACTGAATTCTCAAACAGATTTACGGGCGAGCTCTTCAAAAAACAACAAGAGGGGTCGAAAACTGGTCGTGCCCATTATTCGTAAGTACCGCTATCCTGACCCAACGTTACGCTCATGCTCACAAGTCTAGATGATGGCAGGGAAGTGTGTGTCGGAGACTATGTATTCGTGGAATGCGAAGATGATGACGATGAAATTCGGCCACCGATAGCAAGAGTGGAGAAGATCTGCCCGTACGGCCAGTTGGGTGTGCTATGGACTTATCACCCTTCCAGCCCGGAGGTGCCAAAGGGATCTTTTGGGCGCTACGAGATACTACTCTCAGATCATCATGATAAAATTAAGGTGGACTCTCTGATGGGATTCACTGAAGTTGAGGAGAATTGCTAGAACTGCTACGATGCTCCGCATTGGTGTTGGAACAAGCGGTTCAAGATTCTTAAGAAAATAATTATTTCCAATGAACGAGATACAAAGAGGCGAAGGTTGGGAGGTTAGAAAAGGCGATTTAAAATGGTAACGTTTTATAGGAATAGACTTGCTTAATTACGCAATAAAGATAGTGTCTTGATGTGGATTGGAGACTGGGATAACTTCAGCTCGGTCGATTCTCCTATTGCACGGAGAAGTGCTGGAGCTGTGCTCCCATACTATATCATTGATATCGGAATTTCTTTGATTTTCGGGACCGAAGAATTAAAAATCTACCTAAAACGGCCATCGCATCAGGCTTCATCAATACTCAGGCCTCTATGACCGGCAATCCAGGAGTTTAGCCGGGAGGGGAGAGGTAGCTCTTCACGTGACTTGACAAGATCTTTATGCTGTACATAACACATTCTCTCGCATCTTGTTATTTGCGTGTAATTACATCACGATTAGATTCTAGAAGTGTCAATGGGGATCAACCACGTGTTCGCTCAGCCTGCTGCCTAGTACAGCTCGTTGCTCATTTCCCTTTCACCATCTCCATGGTAGAATGGATACCGCAAGTGTCGTGCTATCTGAAGGCCTTCATCCTTATAGGGACATTCACCTCCTCCCTCCCTTCGTCTAGGCCATCTTTTTCGTTCTGTATTTCCCCTACCACCTGATAAATCGGTTCGACAACAATGACAACAGCATTAAACCTCGTTTTAGCAGCCGCCCTCCTAATAGCTTCCTCTGCACGTTTTGGCTTCGATTCAATTTTAGGTAGCTGAATAATGGCTTCTATGTCGCCGGCTTTGACATAGGCATTGACCGATGTGATTCGTGTGCCATTACTTGATTCTGTATTGATCACATCCTTTAGATCGGAAAACAATTCGGTGCCCATTTTATATGTGATCTCCATTTCTACAGTACATTTAGCGCTTTACTTTCAAGCTATTTATTTCTCAACAAACCTGTATTGCTTGGCCTTAGCCCTCAGTGGTCAATGAAAGAGACGAGCGCGGAGAGAGTATAGTACGAATCAGCTCATGAGGCAGGTGGTCAAGGAAACAGGTGATCGAGAAGATTGGTGGGAATTTATTTGAGAGGAAAACGCAAGGCTGTTATTGGCTCCACGGTGTCACACACGTGGAATCTCACTGGCCGGCCTTCATCGCAGCCTTCATCGCTGCATTCGCCTCGACTGCTGTTTTGAGTTGCTGCAGCGACGCCCTTGATGCAGTTATTATATTATGCGCTTCAAGGCCTAATACGGGCGCCTGACCCTCTTCATTTTACCAACACCAGGACGGGTTCTGTTCCGAGCCGAGATGTCGAGGATCGCCTCCAGCCACAACACCGCGGCACTCCGAGCGCCGATGGCCCCACCCTGCATTGAGGCATGTTTTACAAGGGGGGCTCATGGGCCCGGAGCGCATCGAAGCTGTCTTGATTACAGAGTATTTTACATACAAATGCTGACTGGCCTGATGACTCAGTATGGCGTATTTTCGCCTCTAGCAGAGATCACAGCCTCACATCGCTGTCGCATGTTCGTACGGTACCGTGGAGCGTTGGTGCGGGCTCCTTCTTGATAGGTGAGGCGACGTTGAGGTGTTTTGGGGCCATATCGATCGATTGTGGACTACTAGAGCATAGTTAGTCATCCACGGTTCTTGAAATATATACAAATTACTCGGGCGTAAAGAATTTTCGGTACGCTTCGCTGGCCAGTGCTCCCGGGCCCACTTCCAGTCCGTTCATGAGTCCCCTTGTAGCTCGCGAATGTGCGAGAGCGGTTGTGGGGAACGGGCGCTTGTACAAGGCTATGGAGAAGAAATGTCAATGGTCCTTGACTCTGATTTCTGCCTCATTTCATTGCCCTATCCGTTCCTTTTGTGCTGTAGCACACATCCGATCCGCATGCCTGCGCGCTTCCGCCGCGATCCGACATGCAAAGGATTTCACAACATATCCATTAGGTGCTGAGGGTAGACAAGCTTGTGTATCCGTACCCCGACCACGCGAGATCAAGCAGAAGCGGATAAGAAGAGATACGAGTACAGATCCTTTCCAATGAACCACAACGACAGAAGTAGACGGCCCTCACCTTCTGCGTTCCCTGCAATTTCAATCCTTCTTCAGATCCTCCTCATCTTCGACTTCACCCTTCGTCTCAATCTCCTCCTTCGGCCCCAGCTCCGCCATCACCCCAACATCACCCTCAAGCTCCGCCACCTCCTCAGCCTCCACAGTTCCATCTCCATCCTCCTTGTCCTTCCTCTCCTTCTTCCTAGGAACCCACGACTTCCTAAACTCCTTTAAGTTCGTCTTCTTCCACTTCGTCTTCGTCTCCTCAAGCAGGACCTTCGACTGATCTGCGACACGATCATACGTCTGCTTATTAATCTCAACAACCTTGTCGTACGTTTCCTTGTTGATGTTGCGTTCGACTTTCTTCTCGAGAGTTCGAACGAACTTGTTGGCGCTGTGTGCTGGTTTGTCTGAACCTGAAGTTATCGAAGTTGCGTCGGTTGCGGACCGTGATCGGGTGGAGAGGACGTCAGGGTCGACGCCGGTTGAAGGGGTATCGGCGTTGGTGAGGTGCGGTGTGCTAAGCGACGACCGTGGGTTTCGATCGATCGGGGTGATGGGAGTGAAGGCTTCTTCTGCTCGAACGACTGGAATCATGTTGATCAAGGGCATTGTTAGAATACCCCTCGTCGTGAGTACTAGGGCTTTCTTGATGGCCGCATACTCCTCTCTTTCCGGATCGTCTTCTTCCTCGTCGTCGCCGTCCTCTTCATCTCCCTCTTCACTCAGAGTCGTACTTGTGGTCCGTGTAAGAGATAGCCCCAGACCCACGCCCTCACTTCCTGCCCGATTCCTGCCGCCGACATCCCCGTCGTCTACAGTTGTCGAAGGCCTGCGGTACGAATAGGTAATGACCGAGCTACTCATGCTCCTCTTGAAGTTGGGCCTCTTCCGAGCTCCCGCATTCTCCTTCTCCTTCCACTCCCTCTGGACCCGCCGAAGAGCTTCTTCTAGTCTCCGCACATGCTTGGTGTTTCCCTGGCTCTTCAGCACCTCCTTAAGGTCCTCGTATGCCGCGACAGTATGCGGATGCCTATCTCCAAGAATACGCCTGCTGTGCTGGAGAACGTTCGTCAACAACTCTTCAGCTTCTGAGAAGCACGATCGCTCTATGTAGGTAGTAGCGAGATCGCTCATGATGACCAAGGTCTCCGGATGGTCTTCGCCGAGACACTCTTTCCGCTTGTCGTATACCAATTTCTGCAGTGACTCGGCTTCATGCTTTCGGCTCATGAAGCTTAGAGTGACGGCGAGGTCGCGCATGACAAGCCAGGTCTCTGGACAGTCGCCGAGGGTTCTTGTGCTGATGTCCAGGATCTTGTTCTGCAGTTCGAAAGCTTCTTCGTACCTCTCCTGCATTCCTCGTATAGCAGCTAGATGGCATTGGTTCTGAAGCGTGTCCTTGTGCTCCTCGCCCAACTTGCGCTTGCATATCTCAATGGCGGGGACTTGCAGATCCTCCGATTCCTTCAATTCACCTTGTTCGAACAGAATGCGGGACAGGCTGTGTATGCTGGCCAAAGTAGCTTCGTCCTCTTCACCAAGAACATTCTCTCGAATGGTAATCGCTTCTCGTGCCATTCCCGCAGCTGTGTCGTGGAATCCACGGACCCGGAAGTACCACGAAACGTTGTGCAGCAAGTTGGCTCTAGACTGCTGCTCTTGCGTAGACTCATCAATATATTCCAACACTGTCTGCACGTGAGGAAGATACATTTCGTACGCCTTCCACTGCTCCTTGGACATCTCTCCGGAAGGAAGCGCTTTCGATACTGCGACGAGCGCAGCGTCGGACCATTTTGTCGCTTGATTGTGTTTCTTAAGCCATTGTTGCATGACCAGCTGTACGATGGGTTGGATATTGAACCATTTGGAGAGCGATGTTGAGTTCGCGCTAGAGGATGTCGATGTCCGAATGGCAGTCTCGGAGATGAAAGAGAACGCTTTGAGCTCTCCACAGGCTCCCTCGAACTGAAGTGGCGTCTTACTCGGATCGATCCAACGAAGGAGGGATTCGGGGATCTCGCTAGAATCCAGAAACGCCATTACCGCGAGCAAGTCGGCTGCATATTGGCTGTTTGCTTGAAGTTGCTTGAAAGAGATCATCCAGGTTGTCGTCACCGCCTCGCTATCGTCCCACTCGTGACCATGGCCGAAAATCTCAAGTGCGTCGTGTTTATTCTCCGAATAACGTTGGAGATAGGTTTCGACCGTAATGTCGTTGCCCCGAATGAACGACGCCGCTTGCACGATCGCGAGTGGGAAATGATTTAAGAGCTTGGTCAGCTCGTCGACTCCACCATCCTGATACTGTTTTGTGTCCAGCAATTGCTGCATCAGCTCTTGTGACTCCTTTTGACTTAATGGGGGAACCTCTTCCAGGCCATTTTGGTCGGCTTTGTCGGCGAACAAAGCCGCAACCTTCTTGTTCCGAGTGGTGAGAAGAACCGAGCCGTGGAGGCAGTCTGGTATGCGTTTGTGCAGCTTCTTACCCCCTTGTGGCAACGTAAGGCTCTGCGAATCATCTGCGTGGTCAATTATCATGACCCATCGGCCACGTTCCCGTTTCTCCAAGGTGTGCTTGAGCAATTCGAAAACATCGGCATTGGGTGCTTCCACCCCTGGAATCTCAAGAGCTCGAGCGATTTTCATGATCGACTGATGGGTATTTTCAAAGCTGCTCGCTTGGATCCAAAACACGGATATATCCGAGAAAGACTCCTTGATAGCATATGCAGCTTGGATCGCGATGTCGGTTTTGCTACGTGGATTAGTCTCCATTTCTAGACATTCATCAGATGGGATGGAGCACGCACCCAACTCCGCCGAGGCCATACAAGGCTATTCGGTGATGTTCTTCATCTGATGTGAGTTTATCGACCAGTCTTTGTGAGATGTCTTGCCGCCCGACAAAATTGCGACTTTTGTTGTGAGGAACTTCAAATATTTGGCTTTCCGCTTGGCTGTCCACCCTTGCAAGACCGAGCGAGCTTGCAAACCAGTTCGGGTTCATGGCTGGAGAGGAAGAAGAAGAAGAGGACTGTCGTCCCCATGAGAGGAGTGGGCTATTGAAGAACGGCGACGGGGATGAACGGCGGGTATCCTGCTCCGAAGGGGTCTTGAGCAATCCTCGCTGTATGGCGGACGTTATTGCACCGTCGATAAGCCGCACAATCTCTCCTTCCACTTGCTCATAGTCACCATCTTCGGTGGCAAATTTACAGATATCGTTGTGATCTCTGTCCATTCCCAATATTTCTTCGCGAGTACCGGGAAGACCGAGCTGGGCAGACTTTCGGTCAACAATCTGGGAAAGGTCAGATTCTCGGGTTTGGAGAGGTCGTTTGATTGTAGATACTTACAACGTTGAGAGGACCATAGTATTGGGTCTCGAAGAAGCTAACGAAAGAGTAGTCTTCCAACTGGTGCCGGAAGTTGGCGTCTAGCCTATCAAGGAACTCCGAGCCCTCCTGCAGGGCTTCTATTAGCTTGCTGGGCGGATTACGAGTACTCTTGTTGACGATGTCGCTGAGTATCTTTCCCAGAGAAGCCAGGTTACCTCCCCGATGAGGGGTCGCGAAAAACGCAATCCCATGTGTAGCTGTACGTATCGGGTCATAACGCTTGTTTTTCTTTGCCTCAACTAGTGCCTAGAGATAAAATATTAGAGAGACGCTTCTTCAGAAAGCCGCATAGATGTGAAAAGCGCGGAAGGGTTCATACCTGCTTCACGACAAGCCCGCCTAAACTGTGAGCTACGAACACTATCGCCCGGTCGGGGTCATCCCTCCGTTTGTGCTCTAGCCTATTCAGTAGGTTTGCGGCATGATCATCGACCTGCATTGTGTTCGTGTTGCGGAGGACATCTGAATTGTATCCAAAGAGAAGAATTCGTGCTTCCGGATGCTTCGGCGCCAGAAAGTCCCGTAACCAAAGCTTCTCGCCGTGCGTCCACGTCTTCGCCGCATGGTCCTCTTTATTTTTCGGGTTCAGACCGTGCACAGCAATGATGCTGTTCTTTTGTCAGCCTCGTAGAAGAGCTGTGCGGAGCGAAGAATCGGCCTTACTCAATCTTTGGATCTGTCCCAGGAACTAGCACCTTCAGAAAGTTCTTTGGTGTCGACTAGAATCGCGAAAATTAGAGAATTGCTCCTATGGCCTCAAGAGTGCGCAAAACCCTGTAGCCGCGCGTATGGCGCTAGTGAATAACTTACCATGGTGAAGCGTATCCCCCAGCTCTCCGGCACTAGGCTGAGTAGCTGGAGTAGGTGGGTTTAAGGATGCATGTGCCGATGAGCCCAAGAAAAGCTTCTACTCTATGAGCGGTTTGTCGCCCCAGTAGGAACTGAGGGGTATCAGGCTGGCCCCCAAATCCATTGCATCTTAGCTGAGAGGGGCAGCTAAAAGCGCGACACGCAGTAGGACTGCGTTTCAAACCTCGCACACAATTAGAAACAGCGCACATCCCATCTGGAACGGTCATAAATCCTAACGCCGTGCGCGCAGTGCTTCTACCTTGTTCATCCCACATGGGTGAGGTTTGTGAGTTCGGTTAAGGCAGCAACGCCAAAAAATTTGCCACCTCCATAGAAAATACTACCAGATCTATAATTTAATTGCAATATCAACTACAAATGTCTCCAACGACTCCCAAACGTAAAACTGAACGCAGAGAGGCTACTACAAGATCTCGCTGTCGTTTTTTTGATGCCTTTGATGATCGTACGCCTGGGGAGAGAGTCGAAGATGTCTGCCGCCGCATTAACTTTAAGTGGTCAACTCGAACGGCTGAGAATTGGCTAAAGCTACGCCGTAATATTGGTCGTAAGGCCTATCGTCGTCCTGGCAAGCACCGCGATCATTTAAAGCTTCGAGTTGTAAGCGATAACCAAGTTAATACTCTCCTTAATCCTTTGAATCCTGTCCGCGACCTCCCCCTTAAACTATAGGCCTCCCACTATAATATACGAGCCAGTAAACGACAGATTTAGGTATATATGCGAAGGAACAAGGCTCGGCGATTTAAGAAGGTTGTAATAAGGGCAATAAGCAAGGCAAATACAAGGGCTCGTGAGACGTACGGATATTACCATATTGGCCACACGGTAGAGAACTTTTGGCAGTTTATTCACTTTATAGACGAAGCCCATATGGATCCAAACCAGATGCATCAAGAATTTGTTCTTTGACGTAAGGGCACAGCATTTAATCCGGAAAATATCCGAATCAATCAACCAAAACTTGCCAGCGGCATTAAGCTTTATATTGCAGCGTCTATGTCGTGGCACCATATATCAGATCTTATATTCTATAACGATGAGAACAATAATATTAAGCCTCCGCCAAAGCCTCGAAAGCCTTATAGATCTAAGTACAAGTCGGACAAGCAATACAACGAGCGAGTAGTAGAGTGGCAGGCCCATCTACCACACGACGCCGACGTGCAACTAAAGGGCAATTCAATGACGCAGCAGTATTATACTGAGCGTCTTTTTCCTCTCTATATTAAAGAAATCCAAAGGCAACGAATATATTATAATCGCGACGGTATTTTATAAGAGGATAATAATCCTTCGCATAGTACGAGATCGCAGGATAATAAGGCTCGGAGGTTAAAGGAATCGAAATGGATTAACGTCTTGCTACATCCTGCGCAATTGCCCGATCTTAATCTAATAGAAGGTATATAGAATATCCTAAAGCAACGAGTTCGATTAAGATACAATAATTGGCAAGATCTTGAGAGTTTCAAACGGGTTATCTTAGAGGAGTGGGCACGGATTCGTCGACGATGGAAACACCACGTTCGTCTACGGATTTGTGAGCTTCCGTGGCGTTGTAAACAACTTAGAAAGCATCAAGGGGCGCGTATTAGATCGTCTCTATGGTGATTTGTATGTAATCTAGCTATTGAGGAGACTCGGGTGGTTGGTGGCAAATTTTTTGGCGTTGCTGCCTTAACCGAACTCACAAACCTCACCCATGTGATCCGCTCTAGGAAGGAGTCGAAGAAACTTGAAACCTTTTGAGTAGCTGGGAGGCTTGGATACTGTTAGAAAACCTTGCCATGCAATACACACTGTCGCCAGGCTCACTCGTCGATGTGTGGCAGGCTGTGCTGACCCCGCCCGTTCCTCCTTGCTGCGCCTCCACGGAATACTGTACACCATGTCTGACAATGTGTCAGGTCCTTGCGCCGCGCCACTCTTAGCAGTCGCCTTACCAAAATGAGCTAAGCGTCAAACAAGGGGTTGTAAGAGTATGGTGCATTGCGGATGCATATACGAATATCGCTAACAAAAGTTCTTGCACATTCCTAATTAGGAAGTTAAGCGACTGCGCACGCGCAATCACGGGTGCGCAGTTATCGGCATACCCTACGTAAATTTAGACACGATCCCGCTACAAATGCGTAATTTTTAGCACTGCTGCGTAAGCTGCAATACCGGCTGCGTAAATTATAGTACTAATAAATTCTGACAAATTTTAAGTTATAATAACTACTTTAATATTATTAATTATATAATAATTTTAATCTAGAATTTATACAAAACTTATAAGATTTTATATAAAAATATAAAAATATAAATTTAATAATATACTAAGAGAATTAGTAATATAACTTCCTAATTAGGAAGGTGCAAGAACTTTTAGCGATATTCGTAGGCAGAATTTTAAGCGATTTTTAACCAAGTCGGTCTGCGTGTAGTTGTAATCACGCCTAAGTATATTACGTCACCAATATCTTGCAACACCAAAACGCCTCCAAATATACCACAATTTAGTATACAGTAGCTCCGCCACGTCGTTTGATAACTTCCTCAAGCTTTTTAGGCATGCTCTCGATATGTTTAATAAACCGGTAAGGATCCATCTCGTCCCAAAGATCCTGAACGACTTGCTTAAGCTCATCAAGCGTAGTTGGAAACTTATCCATTTGTGTAATTCGGGCCTTTATCCAACGCCATACCTTTTCAATTGGGTTTAAATCAGGAGAGCTTGGTGGCCACCATTGACTAAATCCTCGAATATTAAGAGCCTTACGAACAGCTTTTGCAAAGCCAAGATGCACCTTGGCGCCGTCCTCCATGAAGATAGTGTCGGGTTCCATATCTTGGAGAAATGGGCCCACTACCTCCTGTTTTGGTAGATTTAGTTAGTAGAGCCTTGAGATATTCGAGATTAGGTATCTTACTTCAAGCACTTGCTCTGCGTAATCTCTACTATTAATACCTCTCTTGCCATGGCGTCTCTCCAAGAACACCAGCTTTGATTTCCACCCCCATCCAATTGCACCCCATACCATAAACGAGGTTCTCCCTAAGCGATATACCGATTGTATGCAATCTGGGTGCGACTTCTCCCATACGCGACGTGTAATATAAAGCCTTCCACGTTCGCCCGTCATAAATGTAGCCTCATCTGACCAAATAACCGTAGCCCACGCGTTAACCGTCCAGTTGACATATCGGGCGGGCCCAATCAAGTCGTTTAGCTGTTTGCTTTTCAGAAATAAAGGGACGACGGCAGGCAACACAACGCTTCCAGCCATAATATCGAAGCGAGCGGCCAAGCGTCCAACGGGAGACTTTAAGATCCAGCTGTTTAATAAGTCATTGGTAAGTCATTCTTCTGCCGAACCAGCCCTGGCGAATTAATCTTGTAATAAGGGAAATCCCGCTTAGTCGCCCGGCCCGACTATTCGCCCGGTCTTGGCCCACCAAATCGAAAATATTGCTGATTTGAAACACCTATATCTAACCCAAAATGGCGAATCTTGCAGCGATAGAGGCCGCAATTGAATCGTTAAAGTGTTAAAAAGATCTAAATATCGAGCGAACAGCAGGAGAGTTTGGTGTTAATCGAACTACGCTATTAAGACACTTCCGCGGCGTTCAGAAGTCAAAAGAGGCCTTCCACGAATCTTGAAGCCATATGACGCAGCACCAGCAGTAGAGCCTTATTTCTTATATTAATTTACTTACCAATCGCGGTACTCCTCCTATAAATGCAATAGTTCATCGTTTTATCAAAGAGATTACTAGAATTAACGTTAGAAAGAACTATATTACCCAGTTCTGGCACAAATATAGCGACGTGCTAGCAGTAGGGTATTTAAAGCCTATAGATCTCTTAAGGAAAAAAGCTGATAATATCTACTTATACGGCTTATATTTTGATACTTTGGAAGCTAAAATAAAAGAATATGAGATTTAACTGGGCAATATATATAATATGGACGAAAAAGGCTTCCTCATTGGCTGCCTTAATAACCTCCGTCGAATATTCACTAAAGAAGCTTAGGAGAAGGGAGAGCTTAATGGCGCTGCGTAGGACGGAAATTAAACCTGGATTACGATATTAGCAGCTATCTACGCCGACGGAATATACCTTCTACTAGCCATAATCTACCCTGCCAAATCGAGTAATATTCAGGACTATTGGGTACAAGATGTTAATCCAAAGAAGGACGCTACTTTCTTTACTGTTATACCAATGGGCTAGACAAATAACAAAGTAGGGATACACTGGGTAAAGACTGTATTTAATCGCTGTATAAAGAAAAAGGCTCGTAACAAATAAGATTAAAGGCTTTTGATTGTTAATAGGCACGGATCACACGTGAATATACCTCTCATTAAGTTCTGCCACGAGCGCTGTATTATTATAGCTATTTTACCACCTTACAGTACTCATAGGCTGCAGCCGCTTGACGTCTCTCTATTCTTACCTCTCTCTACAGCTTACAGCCAAGAAGTTGACTTCTATATTACTGCTACGCAGGGACTTACTGGAATTAGTAAAAGAGACTTCTGGAGGTTCTTCTGGCCCTTATTTAAGAAAGCCTTTACAAAAGAGAATATTGAAAGCGGCTGGAAGAAGACGGGACTACATCCTTTTAATCCATCGATTGTACTGGATAAACTACCCAAAAAGAGAATACAGCGCGTCCCTTTACCTTATAACGTCGATTTAATCCTACCTCTTGCCCCAACTGATAGAACGGCAATTCGGAAGCTTCTTAACGTCCAAATAAGTAGAGCTTTAAGGGAAGGCAAGCAGCTACGGGCTACGGTATGGGACATGGCTGTTACTAATGTACTTCAGCAGAGGGAGATTGTAGGGCTTAAGGACGCTCTTATAGGCGAGAAGATTAAGAAGAGGAGAGGTAAGGCCCTATTTAATGAATTACGTGCTATTAAGGAAGGAAAGCTACTATAGTTAAGCCCAAAGAAGCTACAGCTGGCTAGGGATCTTAAAACTAAGAGAGAAGAGGCAAAATTAGAAGAATAACGCGCTAAAGAGGAGAGGAAAGTACAACGAGCTATTGCACAAGAGCTAAAGAAGTAGAAAGCTACTCAATGGAAGGCTGATCAGATTGCTTGATAGGCCCAAAAAGAGCTAGAAAAACAGCAGAAAAAGGAGGGGCAAGAGGTGAATAGATAGCTACAGGGCGAACTTAGGCAGGCTCTACGACCTTAAAGGAAGAATAAGAAGCGATTGGCAGCTACAGAATTGGATGCTTCTTTTGATGCAGGTCCTGTAGAAGTTGGGGAGGCTCCAATAGTAGGACGTCGGCCGGCACGGAAAAAAAAGCTTCCGAAGGCGTTGGAGGGCTTTAAATTATAGATATTGTAAAAATAGACGTTTAAATTAGCTTAGAAATTGACTCTCTTTTCTATACGCTACGTTATAGAGTAAATATCAATAGTATGTCCACAGTTACGTTTGTATGGCTGATTCAGCGGCTGAGTCACGATTACGCAGGCGAGGAGGCCCGTGCGTTCAGCGACTGTGGATGTTACCCCATATCCACAGTCGATTTTTGATCG
>Ga0307515_10016042_pt1 | contig 13749 bp, 12 predicted proteins | sample 17_EM_MG_FD_194513 | JGI IMG/M metagenome (GOLD analysis project Ga0307515, IMG submission 194513) | Populus trichocarpa ectomycorrhiza microbial communities from riparian zone in the Pacific Northwest, United States - 17_EM | ecosystem: Host-associated > Plants > Roots > Unclassified | place... | reverse complement strand
CTTGAGGGATGTACGTGCGACTTGTCATCTGCCCAAGACGACACTAAGTCAATGGATTTCTTTCTGATGGGGATCATAAGCTATTATTAATTTATTAGACTATAGTTATGGCCTTATGGGCATTATAAGTTCTTTCTTGTGTTCCAAACGGTGTTGGGATAAAATTAAAAAAAAAATGTTTAAAATTATTTGTTTATATTTTTAAATTATTTTAATGTGTTAATATCAAAAATTATTTTTAAAAATTAAAAAATTATTTTAATATATTTTTGAGTAAAAAACACTTTAAAAAACAATTATTGACACACTTCTAAATACTCATAAACATAATTTTAAAACCTGAAAAATAATGAAATTGGGATGGAAAGAGCCAAGTCATGGATGGATTGAGAGGGTAAATATAAATTAATTCTAAAAATAATTTTAAAAAATAATCAAAATAATTAGTCAAAAAAAAAAAAGGTTCTATAAGGGATCATATCTAGTCAATCTTTTCTTTATTAACCGATCTAAACCCTGAGTTTATTATATCTTAGGTTGATCCATTAGTACCTTATATAGGTAAACAAGATTCGAAAGTTGAAAAATAAAGCATACATTTTTAATCAGCAAGTGTGTGTCTATATTATTGAGATTTAATGGTGTTCAAATTATGAGGATTCACTATACGAACCAAATAAGCAATTTTAGTATGGATAAATCAGTTCGTTTAATTAATTAATTTATTTATTTATTTATTTTCAAATACAAGGATAGCTTAAGTGATTAAGATCATCGCAACCCTTAAAAAAGCTTGATATGTACAACAGATGTTGAAGTGATAATCATGAACATGCTACTCCATTTCTAAAAAGAGTCTTTGCTGATTTGAATTAGTAAATGAACTAAATCAAATTAAATAATTTTGTGTTCATTAACGAATGACACTTTAATTATTGCCTAGAAGAAAAACAATGGCGATGGCAGATACTAATCAGTTCAATTACGTGAATTGATGCTTCATGTCAGAATCTAGAGGAGTAAATAGAGGAAAAGGAAATGAAACATTGCAGAAGCTCAAAATCTTCACTGGTTAAATACTTAAATTCCAGAGCAGCAGCAGCAGCAGCAGCTTTAAGAACTGAGTAAAAATCTGCCTTCCAAATTGCATAAATTAACTAACTTGACAGGAGACATCTGCTTCCATTGCATTAGCAACTATAATGTTGGTCAGCATGAAACGTTGATCTTATATAACAGCTCTACAATTACATTTATCGGCTAATATTACTAGATACTACAACAACATACTTTCCTACAACATTTGTGAGCATTACTTCTGATGACAAGGCACGGTCCTAAGCTTCACAATTTGAATCTTTACATTCAAAATCTTGAGCAGAGATCACTATCACAGGAAAAATCTTCAGCCCTCAGAACCAGTGAAATAAACGGGACTCTCTAGTTCACCCATGCTTGCGGAAGCAAAAGATTCAAATGATTCTATTGATGAAAGGGAAGAAGCAGTGTCATCGGAGTCTGAGACCATTTCATCATGTAGGATAACATGGTCCTCGTCAATCTCAGATGCGTCTGACCCAGATGTTCCTAACAGAAGTTTATTGATGGCTGTCTTTGCAGTTTCAACGAACCATTCATCCTCAGGAAGTGCACTGTGCAGAAAAAAGTTGGAAAAATCAGTTGCCAGTAAGAATAGCAGTGTTCAGTGGAAATGAACTACGAGTACCTTTGTGGATCTATGCCTCTAGCTGAGAAGGTCCTGATTGCTCGAGTAATTATAGCTGATGCAATCTGTTGCACATGTCGAGATGGGTAACCGGCAAAACAAGCAATTTCAACAGTGAAATGCATGTCAAGTATTAACTGCAAAAACAAATTCAAGTAGCTTAGAATACAGAGTAGATGGAGAGCAGTTAACAAGGAGATCAAATCAACCCAGTTGATGGACCAAGTCACTGACTCATTGGTTAAATTTCAATTAATCAACTTCTCAATTTCCAGACTTCACAATACTCAATTAATCCTGCACTCTTAACTTGTGATATAGACGGAAGATTATTCCTTATAGAAGTTATTTAACAAAGGACAAGCTTGGGTCGAGGAGAAAGAAGAAAGATCATCCTTTGCTGAAAATAATTTTCTAATAACTGGGAAAGAGCAGGTAATGCATTATGACCACAAAACAATTTTAATTCCTAAAACAAAGCAAAAAACTGCATCCGAAAACACATAGGAAAAGGACAGAAACACCACACCCCAGAATCCTCTCGGAGAGAATAACAAAATACCTGCTGCAAGCCAAGTGGTTTGAGTGGAACTGATTCATCCTCGAATACATCCCAGAATTCCTGCTCCTCAGACAGCCACATCACAACAGTCTCAGTTAGCCTAGCAAGCAAATTTTTCTGTATTTTCTCTCTCCCAAGCAGCACGTCTCCAGCCACAATTGCTAATTGCTGAAGCTTTGCAAATAAGGCCTGCAGTAAAACATATCTTCAGTACCAAAAGTACACTGGTGCAACAATGCATATTAAGCCCAATTTCTGCTTGGTGGCTCGAGTGAGAGAAGGGGGTCAGATTCAAGATCCTTGGCCTGGTTATGCATTTCTCGAGAGCATGTTTTAAGTTGAATTGCAAGTAAAATAGAGTCAGATCAAAGCATCCACACAATTTGATACTACTCAAAAAGTTAAAAACAAAAGATCACAAAGGACTAAAAAAACTCGCATAGAGTGCTAAAGAGCATGGAGATTTGATTTTTCTTCAAGACACGAATATTAGGTGTGCTTATTAAATGAGAATTCAACACGAGATCTGAGATCTAATGAGTATATCATTATCGATTCAATCCAATATCTGGGAATGGGAATAAGTTCAGCAGTGGAAATGACAGGTTGATATTCAATATTTAAAAGTTACAAACTTGCCTTTAGAAAAGAAATTGAAACAGTTCAAAAGAAAAGAAATGGAGATAGTGTAAAAGTCAGTATGAATGTGATCACAATGACAAAGGAATCGGATTCGTGAGGTGGCCTAAAGTTACAAGGATCACGAGAAATTAAGATAACCCATACACTTCCAAGAGTAACATAATATAATAGACCTTGGGAGGGGAGGGGTGGGGGGGTGGATCAGTAATAGGAGAAGAAGGATGACCTGAAATGGCAACGATGGAAGAGGATCAGAGCCCCAGTACAAATCCTCCCCTTCCCCACTTAAATAAATTAGTGCGTTTAATCGTGTTTTTCCTTCTCTAGAATAGATGAAGCTCAAAACATATTGCCGACAGAAGTGATCTCTAAGCCTGTCAAAAGAATGCTGAAGGTTGCGCTTCCATTCCTTCAGTTCTGCAGTAATGCTTGCATTAGGCACAGTACTTTCACTTTCCAACTCATTGCTTTCATTTTTTAGACTCCAAACTCTCATTACAGCAAGTGGTAGAAGTTCATCCAGAATAGTAAATGCTAATCCCAAAAGTGCAAGCTGCTCCGAATCAGTTTCAGCTCTGAATTGTATAACCTCCTTCAGCTCTGTGAGATTGTCATCATCAGAGGGGCCTGGTAGGGACTTAAATAGCATATCCATGTATTTATCAAACAACTGTGAAATTCTTGTCAATACATTTGCTCCAAAATGCAAGACAGCCATGGGCGTAAGCTGTGCCAATATATCCTGTAAAAATTATTTGAACCAAACAATTCTATGAAATGATCATTGGATCATCATAAAGTAGTAGACTAGCAGATCAATAAGAAAACTTCAAGCTGGAAACATTGTGAACCAAGAGTGTGTCATACATACATCCTCAAATGCATATTTACGTGTGCAGACATATTCACAAGCACTAGAACACAAGGTCTATAGATGCTTGTAAGAACCTTGAAGTAGCTGTGTAAAATCAAGTGGCCAAGAATAATCAAATTAGTTATGCAGTGCAATTGCTGAGTCGAAAGTGATTGTTTCCTTGCAAGGCATTATAAATGAACACATTGCTTATGCTGATTTGAGTATAAAGGTATGGGATTTTTCATTCACAATAACAGAAGAGAACCAACTTACCTCAACGATGTCCATGAATTTCATTCCACTATCAACAAGCACACTGTCTGATGAAGTTGCAAATGCAGATAATGGAGACATAGAATGAGGTGACAAAAGTGAGCTCTCATCCATTTCTGCCACATCCAGAGCTTCCCTTCTGGCCCGTCTAAAATTAAACTCTAACACTTCTTCAATGTATGGTCGTAATAGGACCAAAAGCAACTTCGACAGTTTCAGACCTTGTGATTCCAGCATTGAGCAGTATGTAAGACTAGCCTGAACACAATTGCTAGCTGCACCCAAAGCAAAAACTGTCTCAGAAGAGGGTGCATTATTCTTAACCAACCGTACAAAGTATTCGATTTCCCACTCTGCCCACTGAACGAGCCTATTGGTATATACAGGATTATCACCGAAAATTGAACCAGATTCTTTTGTTGTCACCGAAATTATTGAAAACATAAGCCTGGATAGTGTAGCAGGAAATGTTTTGGGATACACGGAACATGAAGGAAGGAAAACCTCAATACTCTTTTGGAGGCGGGACCCATATGATTTTAGCAGTAGTTGATGCGCCAAAGGACCTTTCCCAATCTTGATCAATGCAGATAAAGCTTTCTTTAGTTCCAGAATGCCAACCAAAGGCTGTTCAGTAATCCCAATCAGTTGATCCTCAAGCATTGACTTTCTCTTCAAAAACACTGATCTATATGATGCTTCCATGGATGAGGTATCTCCAGGACCTTTCAGCTCCGGACAGTATTTCTCTTCAGCTTCCAAAGCTTCGATTGCTTCTTCCACTTTATGTTCAGCCAGGAGAACATCAATATTCTCCAAGAATATTTCTTTCCGAATATCTGTGTCACTTGGCAAGGAACTTTGAAGTTCATCAACTTGAAGGTCTTGCTGAGAATCACCAATGTCACCATTAGCAGAGTTGTACTCTTCCAGTTCACGGCAAACCCCAGTCATCAAATCCTGCACAAGAATCCGTTGTGCAGAAATATGCTTTCTCAACTCAATCAACTCATGCTCCATTTCCACTACTTCTTCAGACATTCTACAAATATCATAAAACAACATTTAGGAAACGAGATTAGGAATTTAAGGTAATTTACAGCAGGAAACTATGAAGCAGAACTAAATTGACAATAAGCAAGGCATGCAAGGAAATGTTCAGAATAATATCTAGACATTATTGATTATGATTGTTGCAAGGAGATATTATCCATTGTAAACACTCCCATGTATTGCTAAAGATTTGGATAGGCTTGTGCTTGTAAAGATAGTCCATACAGAAGGTCACCTATCCAGACTACAAGTGTTTGGATGACCACTCAAGTAAGGAAGAGGCAAAACAAATATGCAAGTTCTAGTATTTCAGTACATGCAATCCAAATTATTGACTGCAAGCCCAAATTCTTCTGGAATTCAGAACAAAACTTAAATGGAGGAAGCGCTTAAAGTCTAGGAGAGGAGGAAGCAATATCCTGCAGAAAGTATGAGAGAACAGATTTCTCTAAATGGCTTGCAATCATTTCCTTGAGAGCTTGATATGGCAATCCAACTCTAAGTCTCAGAATAGAAAATCATCCTGGCTAGCTTTCTAAGATCAAACATAACACATGGTACATTTCATTTTGACTCATTATCAAGTAATAACACATGGAATTTATTACCTCAAGAAAGCTAAGTACTTTGTTTCCATATTGCCGCATAGATTTTCCACTGCATCCTTCAAATCAATGAGTTCACAACAAACTTTTCTGATTCCCTGCAGTCACAAATTTATTTAAGTTACTGAAAAAATCATGGAACTATCTTAACACAGTAACATTCTTATAATCAACGCAAAAGGATGACATAAAAGAAAACCATTTTGAATGCCCAAGATCAACACAAGAAGCTCCAACCTATCATAATCTAGATTTATTGTGAGCCCAATAAAGGGTAAGATATTACTAATACATCTAAACATTACAATTACTAAAACTGTATTTCAATGGATTAAGGATTTTGAATTAAAACAACTTAGTACAACTTAGACCAGCATAGAACACCAATAAACACACTTTTGCACAGTATGAAGGAAACCCAGATGACAAAATCAGCCCTTGACACAAATTGAGCTCATAATAAGGAAACCCCACATTCAAAAATCAAATCTTTTTCTCAAATAGTCACCAAAGAGAAACAATTATATTCAAAATTTACAGACCAAAACTTGAACCATTTTAGCTTAAATAAGAAAAAAAAAACATTTGGAAGAAGAAAACAAACCTTTTCAGTGTGAGATTGATACAAAGAGTCGATCTTGGACTGAGGAGTAATGCTTTCTATAAAAGGGAAATCATCGTCTTCTTCACTGCTCTCCATTTCTCGCTGCCTTGGTGCTTTCTTGCAATGCTCCTCTTCTTCTTCTTTTGAAATCTTCAGTTATGCTTAGCTAAAAAATCAAAATAGAAAGAAAATAGTGGCAATGTGGGGGGGCCACCTCCAAAGACAAGTCGGGTACTTGTGCTCTCGTGGTACTGTTTGCTTCTTTTAAAAAAACAATTACTGCTAAAATAATAGTTATTAAACTCGGTTTTGTATAATTTAAATAATACCATAAAATAATCCCATTGAACTCTGAGTCAAAATTAAGAATTTCTATACTGAACAAGATTAATATTTATTTTTCTTGAAAACATATTTTTTTATAGATTTAGCGTCTCAAATTCTCAATATTAAAAATAAAAAATTTATTTTAATATAATTTTAAATAAAAAAAATACTTTACATTACAATATTAAACATTAAACATAAAATGTTTTCAACTCCCTAAAATACAATTATCCACGGCACTAAAAAGGAGGTGGAGGGGTTGTTTAAATTCAATAGCATGTTATAAAAAAAAAATTCCAAAACATAAAAGTGTAATGTTAATGTAATAACAATTTAATCTTATTATACGAAAAATGAGAATATCTTTATTTTTTAAAATTAAAATTTATATCAGTTAAGAAAAGTGAACTCGAGAGTTAACAGTCGCCGTCTGTGGGAATCGAACCCACGACCACATGGTTAAAAGCCATGCGCTCTACCAGCTGAGCTAAGACGGCTGTACGTTTTCTTCCTTCACGCGTATGTAATGTATAAAACTGTTTATCTGGACAAGGTATAGTTTCCTTTCTTTCCCTTTTTTTTTATTTTATATTTTATCAAAAAGCAGCTAAGAACTATTAAAATAAAAGTAAACAGGATTCATCCTCCTTATGATTTTTAATAATGATGAAATCATAAATAAAATTATATGTGTATTCTTAGTCTCGTGCATTTAAAGTATAATAGCTGTTATTTTTAAGTACATTTTAAAAATATATTTTATTTAAAAACTATTAAATTAATAATTTTTTAATATTTTCAATGATTTTAATATACTGATATTAAAATAAATAAAAAATCTAAAAAGAAATTATTTTAAAAAAGTATTATGCATCATTTTCCTAATAAGACACCAAGATCTTTCAAAAATCACAAAATCATGGACCATATACGTGACCTAGTTCTCCAAGTCCAAATAGTTAGAGAAAAAATTACACATTTTTCATCCATTCGCTAATTATTATTTTCCAACATAATTATGATCGTGTATTTCCCCAACAAGATTATGTACTATCCGACCATGCCTCCCCAAAAAAATGGATAAGGTTTTGGTATTGCTGAACTGCTTCCCATCCCTTCACGTACCCCACCACCTCCCCTCATCACCTCCGATCTCTTCAACTTCTCCATCACCTCCTTCGCCAACAAGAAGGGCTCTCTCATTGTCTATCATTTCCTTATCCACAGCACTGTTTTCTATACCTACCTTCTCATGTCCTGCTGCTTCTTCTGCTACTTCAATTACTGACTTCTTGGACCTCCCAAATTCTGGTGGTGTCAAGGCCTTGGACCTTCGCATTGGTTCCGGTCCAGTCCCCGATGAGGGAGACCAGGTATTCTCCTCTCCTCTCACTTCAGATAATCATATTAAAGCCTGTAATTAAGCCCATCCATTCAAATGTATGAAGGTTGCAATACATTACTATGGAAGGTTGGCAGCAAAACAAGGGTGGAGGTTTGATTCAACGTATGATCACAAAGACAGTGCTGGTGAACCTGTTCCTTTTGTTTTCACACTTGGTTCTGGGAAGGTAAGGTAGTTACTATTAGTTAGAGATCAAGTCAAAAGGTAGATTAATCTTGTACTACTTACTTGCCGGCATGGCATGGCAGGTCATTGCTGGCATTGAAACGGCCGTGAGATCAATGAAAGTTGGTGGGGTTCGTAGAGTCATCATTCCACCTTCACAGGGTTACCAGAATACCACTCAAGAACCTTTACCTCCCAATGTTTGTTTTTCTTATTTAACCTTTCTTTTTCTTTCTCCTCTCTTAGGTTATCTATAATTATCTGCAGTACTATGGCCATGTATGTTGTTTCCCTGGTTATTCTAAATGAAGCAATTTGTAGGGCATAGGTCATTTGCCAAATGTTAAAGCCTTACTTTTAGTGTTCGTGGGCTCTAAGTATCGGAGCAGTTTGCCAAGATGCAATGTTACTGGAACAAGGATGAATAATGCCCACATAACACTTCAAATGTCATCCATTCATTTCGTCTGGCCTTGCATTTGGCTAATGCCACTCATAACCAGAAATAGTTGAAGACACCTTTGCAGTTTGCATCACTAGAGATTGAAGTTTCATAAATCAGTCTAGTCCTATATTCTTTAGCAAGAGGGACATGAGGATGCCAATTATCTCACAAGAGGAAAGATTCTTCCCCTTTCGCAATAGCGTGGCTGATTTTCCGCAAACAGCATATCTAAGCTTCATGAGTTTCTTACAGGACCAAGAACAGTCGCTAGAAACTTTCAAGCTCCAGTAAAGTCTATTTTTTAAACGATACTTCTTCAAACACAATTTGCTATCCATAGGGAAAAATAGGTTCAGAAAAGTCTAGTACGGTCATGTCCAGGGGACTCTGCCTCTGAAATCCCGATTCAGTCTACCTACTAGGGCTCAAGATTTGCATTGAAAACACTGAGATTTTCAAGACATCATTACACCATAACCATAAATCAGTGTTTCATTTTCTGTCTCTGTCCTGTAACATTTGGTTGAGCTATTTATTGTGGATGGAAGAGTTCTCAACTCTTATTGTTCACTCTGATAAAGACACCTCTTTCGTACGTAAGACTTTCGGTTCAAGAAAAAACACAAATCTGAACATTTCAAACTCTTTGAGGCATTTGTCATTGATAAAAAGAAATACTGGATCCTTCCTGGAGAGTTGTGTAACTTCAATACGTTGAGTGACTTCTGGCCTAAATTTTCTTAGATACGCATCTGGATTCTCACTTATATTCTGTTATTCTTAGCAGTTCTTCGACAGGCAGAGGCTGTTTACTACCATTTTCAATCCAACACGTCTTGCCAATGGAGAAGGCTCAACATTGGGAACTCTTATATTCGACATTGAGCTTGTCAGCCTGAGGAATCAGTGAAGCAAATATCTTGAATAGAAAAGACAAGCAATTACATGTTCATAAGTAAGCTTTTGAATTTAATCTATTTACCACCGATCAAGATTTTGTACACTTTACGGACAACAATTGTGTTTGAGTAATGCTAGAGACAGTCATTTTTTCAAGTGAAGATTTTAGCTCAAATAAAGCAGCAGTTTCTTTGTTCCAGGATTCGTAACTGGTAACAAGCCTTTGTTTCCTATTTTCCATTTAAACCAGAGATATTTTGTTGCTGATTTTCAATTTATCTACAGTTTCTTAACTTTCTTTCATCAGGAAAGGAATTAAGCTCGTTAAAAAGTAGCAAATATATGATTCTGTATCTGATGTATGTTCTTCCCTAAATACCTGCAATATTTCATTTTACCCCCTGCTTATCAATGCCTGTAAACTGACAAGCTTGTAAACTCCAGAAGATTCTTGCACTGAATGTATCAATGCAAGTTCATGACAAATAAGATGGACAGAAATTAAAGGGGAGGAAAAAAACCTTGCCCATAAACCTTAAGAGTGTGACTGAAATTACTTCATAAACTCTACACTGCCAATAGTCTCTTTGGATAACATCCCATAGAAGACTTTGCTGCCAATTGCTGCATTATTCTATACCACCTATCTTTGAGAGCTGAGGACATTGAGTGAAATAATATTATAGTTTCCAAATTACAACTGCAGCTGCACTGAAAAGGCTATAGTCAACTTGATAGGCAGGGCACAGTTGGAGAGGCAGAGATGGCAGTTCCCTTGGCATTATTGCAAGAGGCGCGTATTTGTTTTCCAGGATTGGAGGAGGTAATTTTAACGTTGTCCATTACAATGTTGGTGCAAGCCGCTTTGCCAGCACAATTCAAAGCGATTGCTACCTCATCAGCTGAAGATCCACGCACATTGCGGTATGTAACATCGCTGATTTTTATTCCTGAGCCACCCCTGTTTCCATTAGGATTGTACTGTTGGTCAATAATAATAGGGTTTTCGGAATTTACAAATGTGATATCCTCAAATGTGATCTTCCTGACATATCCTGATCCGGTCTAGAGAGCAAAAAAAACATTTTTTGTTTAGGGTTTAACATGAAATGACATAAGTGTAATAACATGAAATGACATAAAAGTTTTGGTTCTTTCCATGGTTACCTCCCATGTCTTGATTCGTACACCATTCTGAGTTCCTTTGAAGGCACAGCTTTTAACATGGACATCTTCTACTGTTTCATAGGCTCCATCCTTTCCTAGACTTCCAATACTGCACAGAGAGTTAAGAATCAAAAACCATAAATCAAGAACTTTAGAATGTTTGAAGAAATTAAACACAACCCAATAAAACATTAGTGGTGAACTGTTCAAGTTTGCTGACAAACCTTATACCATGGCCTGGTCCGCATTTGACACCAGTAACATTAATGGAAGTGGAAAAACCATTGATGGCAATACAGTCATCACCTAATTGAACAAAACCATATGTGCATGTATAAGCAAACTAATTGATAATCAATGAAGATCCAGCAGCATAAGGATAGGGAAAATCTTAGAAAGTTCAATCACCGGTTCCTATAAAAGAGTCGTGGATGTTGACATGGTTTGACTCAGAGATATCAATCCCATCAGTATTTGGGCTCTCATCTGGTGCAAGGATTTGAAGATTGGAGACTTCGACATCATCACATGCATTTATGCATATGTGACCTTTTTGGCTGTTGACATGGTGCAAGTTACTTAGGCGGAGACCATTGCATTTGTTGAAATGGAGAGCCTACATCCGCAACATTCATCACTTACACAATCAGAAAATAATAAAAGGATTCACTGTATGTTTTAAGGATGATGAAGACTAATCGATCAATAAATCTCACCTGGCGACGTTTCGAGCAGGCACTATCATTATCCTGAAGAGAATTGTTTTGGTTAACATTCATATTAAAATGAGTAACAGCTCAAGAAAGATAACTTGGAAGGAATTAGCTAAACTTTATTGATCAAAAGGTAGACATACATTGCAAGCTTTCCACCAAGCTTCTCCTCGTCCATCAAATCTTCCCCCTCCATCAACAATGAGACCAACAACGGCTGTGAATCCAATCCATTTTTCATAATCATCATCATCCCATGAATCAAAGCTGTTTGGTGCAACGATTGTACCTTCGATCTACAATCAGAAAAACAATGCTAGATTTTTTCACTGACCCAGTTTGTCAATGATTAAATAAAACAAAATATTTGATGAAAACGTACCAAAACATGAGGGTTCTTGGACATGCAAGGGCCACTGAATGAGACCGACTTCAACAAGAACGTCTTCCCTGCTGGTACTTCAAGGGTTGGCATTTCTACACTTGCTTGACAGAAATCCCCCCATGCTTTTTGGAAAGCCTTTCAAGTACATTTTCAATGCATAAATATCTAGTTTTCTCCACATATATACAGGTTATCAAGCTTAAAGAAAAATAACAAAAGTACAAACACATTTACGTAGAACTCGAAAGAGTAAGTCCAACAATCAAGAAGGTTTGCTCCCACTTTCGATTTTTTAAGTCCAAATCTTGAAGCTAACATTCAAAAGAAATTATTTACTAAAATACACTGAATCGCTTAGATTTACTTGAAAGATACCTCGCAAGTAAAACAAAATTCCCATAGACAAGAGCACATTAAACCTACTAAAAAAATAAAGCAGGACATGTACCGGTGTAGCATCGATTTTGCCATTTCCATCAGCACCATAGTCGAGCACATTAAACCTCCTTCCAGTAGCCTCAGATATTAGACGGCATGAGCAATAGGAAGCCATCCACAAGAAGAACAACACGGTAACTAGGCACTTCATATTATCCCAGAAAAAAAAAATTATATATTTCTATGAAGCACAAAAGGATATCAAAAAGAAAAGAGGTAAAGGAAACTTCAATTTTATGAAATGATTATAGTATTGGAGGGAGGGAGGGAGGGAGGGAGGTATAAATAGGATCGATCAGCATTGCCACTAATGGTAGGAGCTATGTATGATATTAATGGGGATAATTAAAAAAAGATTTGTCTTGAATATTTCCTTTTTACCAAACGTAAAATATTTTTAGTTTCGAGTATGTTCTCTAAATTCCCATGATTCACTCGTCGCCTGAATTTAAGACAATGATTATGCCATGAAAATGTCAATTAGCAATGTCAACGTTTTCAGTGTAATTTGATTGAGATTAGTTTACGGATACAATAAATAAGCATACCATATATGTATGTGGAATCATCCTAGAATTTAGAGAGCTATTTTAATTTTATGATTTTTTTTTTATAAATTGTTTGGATTTTTAATGTTACTCTTTGATTTTGGCGAAAAACTTAGTATTATTAAATTGGTTGGTAGTTATTTCAGTGACTCGTCAATCTAATTTAATTTAAATTTTATATTAAATTAGATAAAAATTGATTTAATTAAATTTGATCAAATTAATAAGTCAACTTGTGACCCTTTCAAAATTTATAAGAGGCAACCATCTAGTAGGTGACTCGGTGGTAAAAGTTTAGGATCAAGGGGCTTGCTTCTTTATGATTTCAAGTTCGAACCTTGTGGTTGCTAATATGATAGCCACTGGAGACTTACATGGTCGTTAACTTCAGGACCCGTAGGATTAATCGAGGTACGCGCAAACTGACCCGAACACCAACGTTAATCAAAAAAAAATTATAAGACGCCTTGTATGAGTTCTTTTAAAAAAAAAATACAATGTTATTTTAGTGTTTTTTTAAATGAAATAATATTTTTTTTATTGATTTAGATTAATTTGGGTCTTGTACTTTTGAGTCTAATGGAGCTATGGAAAAGGAATTTATTTATTTATTTATGAAAATGAGGCGCATCTAAATCTTTGTTTCTTGTAAGGAAGGTACTAATCGGTGCTTTTTGGATTTTGCTGCATAAAACTTTTACTTTTTTTTTATAATAATAAAACATTAAAACTTCACCCAAGATAGACATAGACTAGCTTCTTTTCCTCCTTTTGAGGTCAAAAGAGAGGTTTGCTTGTTTGCTTGTTTGATTTTTTTTTTCCTCCAATTGATAGCTAATATTTCCTCATCAATTATTTGATAATCATGGTGATCAGCTAGATGTGTTTCATGAACTATGTCTTTGCAGAAGAACTTATAAAATAGAAGTGAAAAT